>SMVB01175412.1_pt1 | contig 50496 bp, 74 predicted proteins | sample 2456461 | NCBI WGS metagenome assembly SMVB01 (sample SAMN11095934, study PRJNA526329) | marine sediment metagenome | biome: Marine sediment; feature: Surficial sediment; material: Deep marine sediment; isolation source: Hadal surficial sediment | place: Pacific Ocean | collected 2014-05 | depth...
CAGCTTCATGCTATTTCAAATCGACTTGATGATCCCCGAATTGGTAAGATCATTGAGAACTATCTACACGAGCTAGAGGGGATACCTAACGAGAGTTTCAAAGCTCTCACCGCTATGGTTCGTTCGATGGGTAGGTTTGCAAACTTCCAAGTGGATGATAGGATTGCAGACAGGTTAGTTAACACTCTTAACTTCTTTACCTACTCTGCCTCTATACCTTTCCGCGTTGGATTGATAGCTAGAAATTACTTTCAGACTACACTGGCGCTTCCGATTGTAGGCCCCGAAGCTTGGTGGGCAGGAATAAAATCAGCACTAGGTGAGACTTCAGAGGGGTTTTCTAGGGAGGCTATGGCTGCGGCAAAGTTGAGGGCAATTAAAGGTAATGCGTTGAAGGTCAACGTAGTGCCTCTACATGGAGGTACGGAGGCCATCGGTGGTGTAGGTGAAGGTATCTTCGGCCAACTACGCCCCGAGCTTGCCCGAGCTGGCTTCTCAATCAGAGAACTATTCGATAGGGGATTTAGTGCATATAGAAATGGTGACGACTTTGGAAGGGTTGTTGCATTTGAAGCAGGAAGGTTCAGAGTTAATAAACACCTAGGGAAGTATATGAAATCTGGTAGGTCAGCCGACGACCTGGAGGCTTTCAAGATAGCTTCTAAGGTCAAGACTTTCGATGAGACTGTTGAAGCTCAGTTTGAGAAGCTCATTGTAAACGGACAAGAAGATGCTGCTGCGGATCTAATCGGGAAGGAATTAGCAGACAAGGTACACTTTCTATACGGTGACGCTAATCATCCCCCAGGATGGGGAACTGTACCTGGGAGATTATTTGGACAGTTTGGGACTTTCCCTATTCAGTATGCTAATCATGTTGTTGAGGGTTTGACTAGAGGAACAAAAGGTGACATAGCCATGTTTGCAGCAGGACATACTGCTGTGAATTTGAGTATTGTTTCAGCAGGCGCACAGCTATTTGATGCAGACTTAGCTAGTTGGGCATTTCTACCGAGTCTACAATACACAGGTGGACCCTACGCAGAGATTCTATTAAGTTCTGTGGCTGTCGTGGGAGGTAGTGATGCAGAGAGAAGCTTAGCTCTAAGAAATATCCAGATGATGCTTCCTTGGTGGAATAGGCCAAGTATCTTTGTACCGGGATCATACTTTCTCAATGATGTGTTCAGAGCATTTGATGAGGATGATTTTGCCACAGGGCTTGCCCGAGCTTCGGGAGTTAGGTTTCTACACGATGAACCATCTGCGTTGGATGAAGCATTTCAGAATATCCGATCCGGCTTTGGTTGGGTGAATGAGATCATCACGGATAGGCTACCGTAATGCTGCATGACGACGAAGATATTATTGCTCAACTTGTAGCGAGTCTGAGTAGTGGAGCTAAGAGAGTTGGACAAGGGGTAGTAGATACCGCCCAACAGTTTGATGCATTTTCACGCTTAGTAACCGCAGAGAATCTTAGGAAGGTTGCTCAGGAGTTTGGGCCTACAGGGGATGTTAAGGCCCTCGCCGTTGATGCCCCGCGAGATTTCGCAGAGGGCAGAAATGTCATGGGCACTATTGATTTACTTAGTGCTGCGCCTGGAGTCTTTGGCTTTGGTGGGGATGCACTAAGGGTGATCGGAAATGCTCTACGGAGTGGTCTTATTAAAACAGGAGATTTTCTCCATTCTAACAGTAGATCCTTTCAGGCAGTTGGAAATGCATTGGATGAAATTGTACCGGGAATGTCTGTAAGTGAAATAAGATCCCTTGATGATGCTATGGACGTTGCAGAAATACGTCGTCAGATTAAAATACAAAGTGACACAAGGAAATTTACAGGACTTGAGGGGCCTGTTTCTGCTTCGGATGAAGTTGCGTTTTTAGAGCACCGTGTGGATGAGTTGAAGAAAGGTGTAAAAGCTGGTGCCCCTGGACAGACAGAGGGAATAATACTAGAGTTAGCCCAAACTAACAGAGACTTAACTGCTGCTACTAGTAAGCAGGCAAAAGAGTTAGGTGTGTTTGGGTCGATTCAACGGGCAGATCCTAACGCAGTTAAAGGTACTGCTATAGAGGATGAATTCGCTCAAATAGATGCTGAGTTTGACAAATCTCTAGAGTCCTTGGGTGAGTTAATTAAGAAGCGCGTGGGTAGTGGGTCTTAACTATCATTACAGGGATTGTATCTTCTTCTTCCTCAGGGTAGACCATCCAACCCCTATCTCCGGCTAAAGGTTGGTCTGGATTCGGTCCTTCCTTGAGCCATCCCCGCACTATTATATCCTGCTGTTTAATTCTGATCTTCACTTGTTTGGTATTCTCAGTGAAATGTCAGTGGTGCCAGTATCTACTCTCTCAATCTCTCCGATTGTCTTAAGAAGTTCTAGTATCTTTTCCATTTCATCCAGCGGAAGATCATGGAAGAAATACGCTACAATCTTGGATCTTTTAACAGGTGTGTTAGCTGTTATGTAATCCAATACTGAGTACAACATTCCCGAGTAGGGATTCCTACCTAATGATGTCAGCCCACGACTCAGATGTTTCTCTACATCTTCAATTAAACGTAGGGCTCTACTAAAATGTTCGTCTGTTATTATCAGATCATCCCTCTCACATACTGACAACAAGAGGGCAGTTCTTAGGGTGTGGATATGCTTACGAGCTTGGAATGTTTCCGTACCCTTTTCCGTCGGCTGATCTATATATGCAAGATACCACTCCTCCATCCTTTGAGCAAGCTTGTCGCTCTCTGGTTTTGCCCCACCTTTCAAACTTCCCATTCTTTTCAAATCTGTAACTAACTTCTTTTTCATTGCTGCTAGAGCTTTTGTACTTGGCCCTACGTTCTTGTAGAATAAATGTCGTTGGCGGGTCTTGTTCTCAAATATGTAGACAGTTCTAGCCGCGAAACCTCCCCCGACCATATACCCTGTATTCTCCATCATCCAGTCAGGGGTAGTACATCCTAATAGATTCAAACTAGGATTTACTATGATCTCATCCTTATGGGCTCGCGTGGAATGTTCGTACACCCCCGCAGTTTTATCTGTGTCGAACATCTTGGCGAATAGATCATAAGTTTCATCCGGCATCGTGGATACTATATTACCAAACTCCCCTGCTATGACCACGATGGACCCGTCGATAGTCTTACTCATCTTCTCGATGATGGCTACATGCGACCCCGAGGTTGGACCTATGTTTATATAGGAAGGGTCTGAGAAAGCTATATTATCATTCAGAGCCTCTAGAAGATCCTGACAATAGCCTGCACTTGTAGACTTCCTCACCGCACCGGGTGGACCCACAAACATCACATACGACGTAGGGTATATATCGTAGTGCTTTGTGTATTCTTTGTCGAACCTGACTTTCTTCTTTAGGACGGCTGATATGGTGAATAACGCCGTCCATGTAAGGAGCTTCTCTGACGCCTCACTTACAGGCATCGTCCAGTCTAAGAAACTTTGAAGCCAGTCTTTACAAGCTCTTGGCTTCATCAACTATAGCCTTCTAACTTACCCCAATTTTGTCCGAAACTTGCTTCTACTGGAATACTGAATGTTCTGTTGTGTATGGTAAGCTCCGAAGTTAATGCTTCAATTACAGATGGAATTACCTCGTCACGGTATTCGATATTGTACTGCGTGAGAATAGAATCGTGAGTTTGAGCCAGGATCTTAAAGCCCCAAGCCCCCATCTTCACGAACATATGATAGACTTTAAGGAATCCACGATTGATATAATCTACCGATGTGGATTGTGGCACATAAGCTGTGGCTTCTTTGAATAGAGATTGACCCCAAGCATCGTGAAACTGGAGCACTCTCCCATAAGGTGTCTTGAGAGTTCGTGTAGCTTCTAGTTGTCGGGTTATGTCCGGCCACCAGCCATTCTTAATCATAAAATACTTATCGTGCCAGATCCTTTGAGCTTCTTTAACTTGGGCAGCGGTGACTGTTACCTTGGTATCTTCGGCTTCTTCGTTGATAACTTCTGCTCCCATAAGATGTCCCATGCGGTAGGCTGTAGCGTGATTTGTACGCTTTCCGACATATCTAATCTTAAACGAGAGCCCTTCTTTATTTCTAACAATCCAATCCACTTCCAGAGGCTTGCCGAAAGCCGAAGAAATAGCAGCAGCCGTCTCCGCATGAAAATCGAGTCCCTCTGTATGTATACGAAGAAGCTCTGGATCTTGTGATAAGTGTGCATATACCCAACTTTCTCCTCTCTCTAGATCAAACTCTGCAAGCTCGCATCCTTTGTCTGCGATGTACATAGACTTTGTTTCTTTGGGAACTGTAGCAGAGTTTATTCCTGTGCCCCATTGGGTCTTAGAATGTGAGAATCTAGCGGTTTTGGTCCCACCTACCGAAGCCGTACCTCGAAGCCGACCATCAACGTCCTCAAAATCAGTAGGACCACCTAGCTCCCCTTTGATTATTTGAAGCCCAAGATAGGAGGAGATTTGTTTCCTCACTCCCCTAATCTTTAAGATGTAATAACAGGCTATGTATCCTTGGTGCCATTTATACTTAGCACTTTCTTGCGTTAGAGTATCTATCTTATGTTTGCACTCAGCCATTAGAGATCGTAAGGCAGTTTCATCAGCTATCAACTTCTTCTTTCTTGTACGTCTTGGCAGACCAAGATGCCCATAGAGTAGATTGGGCACAGACTTAGGCCCCGCCTTAGATTCGACGTTAAGGTGACCGCCTATCACATAGTCCAGCCGCTCTTGGTAATCTGTCCATCTGGCTAGTGCTAAATCTTGGAGCTTTTTCTTTTCTTTCTGGTCAATACGAATACCAACTTCCATCATAGCATGGACAGGTTCCAGCATTAGATGGTCGAATTGGCATGGGTTAGAATATGTGGGAATCTCAGGTTTTGACATTGTAGAGAACCTCTTCCCAAACCAAGCCATCCTCTACTCTCAAGGGGATAACAAGTGAAGGGTTGAGATTCTCGTCTAGCACTATCTGTAGCCTTCCTTTACCTACGAGGTTACTTTCTATCAGTATCAGTATGATAGAGTCTAACGCTAACTGTGTTCGTGCGATTCTTTGGTTATGGTGTACTACGGCTGGATCAAGAGATTCCTCAGCCATTAAACTTTACTCCTAGTTTATGTTCTACTATACTACGCATGTCGGATAGATGTTGTACACCTGGATGTGGCTGATCTAAGTCGTCACCAAAGAAGTCTGCTAGGGCTTTATACAACACCACTAATATATCAGGGAAGTCCTCTAGCATTTCCTGTCGGAATACAAAGAAGGGTTCTATTATTCCTCCCTCTTTACGATCTGTGATAAGACCGTGTTGGGAGAATATAGTATCTTTGCGTGGTGTTCTACTGTACAGAAGGATCTCAACAGCTCTATGTCTGTCGTCTACAAACACAGTACATCTTTCACTTCCCTCTGACGCACTACCATGACGTTTCTCGAATCGTCTAATCATATTAGCCTCATGTCACGAGTTAACTCCCACCTATCTTCTGGCCTTACAAATTCTACTTCTGCCAGGGCAAACCAGTCAGATTCTTCTGGTATATCTACTACCTTTGTCCCACCCATACTATTGGATAGAATGGTATTAGACTCATGGGTGTATCCCTTAGCTACTATCATACCTTTTCCATAGAGAAAAAGGGGAACGGGATTTAGTCTTGAAGCTATTGCTACCCCCCATTGAGCAGGAGGTTGACATAAAAAAATATCTAGGCCCATATCAGTGCCTAGAACATGGTCAATATAGATTTGCCTATCTCCACCCCTTTTCCAGTCACCTAATTCTTTTAATACATACTTGATGGCTCTGGTATTTCTAGGATCAACTAGAATATCTATATCACTTACATACTTTTCAAATCTTCCTAGAGATCCAAGATGGGTAAACTTATTAATATGAGGGTCAAGTTTAAGGATAACTTCTGCTGCGACTTGGAACGCTTTTGCAAGGGGAAAGAGGGTTTTGCCTGGTCTGTTCATGGCATGGAACCGAGTGTAGGTCTTTTGGTTATGTCCAGTCTGAACTTCTCTGTTGGATCTAGCCTTCTCAATGCTCCTCTAAATACTTCTGTTATCTGAAAGAGATTGAATGCTTCAGCATCTAATCCTTCTGGAGGAGGGTCATCCAGGTCTGCGTTCATTACATAAACTTCCTTATTGTCTATTATCATCTGTATACGGATTATCATGGAACCCTCGTTGGTTTGACGGTAACTAGCTCCTCGGATACCACATCACTAGGGAGTCCATGCTTGCAGATGTTTCTCCAATGAGAGGGAGAATAGTAAGTAGCCTGCACCTCTATCTTATGGGATATGAATTTGAATCTCTTTGCAAGGTAATGTCTGATCGAACTACAAGCATCTGTTCTACGCCCAACCTTCATCATCATTAGGTCCTTGCTTTTCTTTTGCTTCCGTTTCATTTGAATATCACCTTTATCTCAGGCATCTGCCCGAGTGCAGTTATATGGGTTACAACGGTATCCTTCATGTTGTAGTTCCACAAAATCTCTAAGTCTCCAGTTTCTCTAGACTCTGTTCTTTCTTCTTTGTAGTAGGGCATACGAGTATACAGACTTGTAAGGAACCCCAAGTTCCTGGGATAATCGGGGTAGATACTCGCACTAGCCACATAAGTGTCCCACCCTTTTCCTCCGTAGAATCCTCCAACATTCCATCCATTAAACCTCTTCATAAACCCAATGTCATGCGTACCGAATTGGAATATCTTTGGGACATCTGATTCCCATACTTCTTTAGAGAACCTTAATAGATCATGGCGTTTGTATGTTTGGCAGACGGCTGACATCTTCCCGTCCTTCTCCCATGCCCACCCTATGCAAGAGTACCGCCCGCCCCTGAAATTCTCAATATCTAAAGAAACCCAATCAGCAGAGATAGCATCATGGGCTAGGTCGTATAGTATATCTGACTCAGGGTTTATGTACTTCTCATATTCAGGGTGTCTTAGCTCAGGATACTCACTATCCTCAATCGCGTGCATTATATCAATTAAAAATACAGGATTCCATTTCCAAACTCTGCGGATATATGAGGGGTGGTATGAGCAGAATACCTTCCTCCCTTCACCCCAACGCTCAAGGGTAGGGAGCCTCGAACCACGGCAGTTTGTAATGCCGGAGCCTGGTGTGAGTTTTCCATTCATCCTACCCATCACGCCAGTAAGGAAGTACATGGGCCACGCGCCTAGGGCTAGGATCACGTTGGGATTGGTCCGTTTGATTTCTTCCTCTAGCTCATCCAAGCCATCTTCTAACTGGCTGGTTCCTAGCAGGATATTAAACTTATTATCTGGGGGACGATACTTACAGAGGTTTGCTAACTTCACTTCGCTTCTAGCTATTCCCTTTCTTGCAAAATAGTCTGTTAGTAGCTCTCCAGCCTTTCCCACAAAGGGACGGCCTTGTCCTACTTCTTCTCCACCGGGAGCTTCACCCACACAGAGGATTTTATAGTCGCTCTTTGGTCCTTCAAATGGAACCCGCTGAGTGCCTATCCCCATCAGTTGATCTTAGGTAGTGGACCCTTGCCTATTGGAATTATCATCTGATCATCTTCTGGACCTTTGAGTCTTTCTTGTAATTCTAAGGTTGCTAGATGCAGCATCCCAAAGCATATGATCGCATCTGGAACACTAGCCTTAACTCTGATTTGCTTTCCGTCAAACTCTATGAGGATCTTATATGTTTCTTTGGTCACCGAATACCTCCTCATACAGTTCTTTGGAAGAGTTGGTGGCTTCTTGGTCTGCTATCATACCATCCAGCAGGGCCAAATAAACTCTAGCATCAGCTATCCTACCGTGGATACTCTCACGCTGATTTTTGTGGCCCAGAATAAAAGCTGTTATTCCATCCACATGCTTAAGGAAGAATACCCACAGAACTTCTTCTGGTTTTAGATTTAGGGCAGAGCCAATACGCTCAAAGTTTGCGAAGGCATTAATATCAATGTGAGCATATTCCTTTTGTCCTGCTTCCCTTAACCCAAATTCATTCTGGACCATATCTGCCATGTGGTCTGCCATTTCTTCCTTATTCATATATACTAACCTCCTCGTCTGGTTCCTCTGACTCAAGCATCTTTTCATACAAGTTAAACATCTCCCTACTATGCTGCGACGACATAAAGACTCCCTCGATCCACTTACAGTTAATGATACAGGGTGCCCCGAAGATGTCTATTGTCCTGTGGGTAGTTTTCAATCGCATAGCTACTTCGATTGCATCTAGATCCCCCTCTGGGAGCGAGAAGGCTACGTCACTACTAGAGATCACCCGTAGAAACGTCCTAGGAATTTCCATTAGAATTCAAAGCCCTCGGCCATGGTGATAGATTCAATACGTTCTAAGAGAGATTGTTCAATCTCCTTGAGCATAGGCATTTCAAAACCGTAAATAACATACAGCTCACCAAAGCGGGCTTGAATCAGTCGCTTCACTGTGATTGTGTCCATTAGGATCACATCACTATTAACCACCTTAGCAATTATGAATGGCTCAGGAACCACATAGAATTCTCCACCATCTGCAAAGGTAAGTTTATCCCCCGAGTATCCATTAAACATAACGTGGTCAGATGTTTCTAGATTCTCTCTTACGTCTGGACCTAGGTCTGTAACGATACCTTGATTAACTCGACGCCGGACGGAATCGGGAATAAAGATGGAACCTATCTTTTCGTCAGGATAGATCGGGTGGACAATCACATCGTTTCCAATGGCTACGGGCATCATGTATCAATATCCCCTGTGAGTAGATCCTCTAAAAAATCATACAATTCATCTTCCATTTCTGGACCGTTACCAGAGATTAGCCAGTGGACGTAAGCAGAATCACTTGCAACTACGTCACCCCAAGGCACACCGCAATACTTAGGAAAGGGACAAGTTTCAAATGTCCCACCTTCATTTCTGTCCATCGGATCGAATTTCATAAAGCTGGGCGGGGACTCGAACCCCTGACTAAACTCCCATAGATTTAGCCGCAAACCTGCGCCCGGCTTACCGGGACTTAACTAGCTCTCGGTATTGCTACTGCCGCTACTCCCCATTTACCGTCAACCTGCATAGCACGACAAACAGGAACAAGGTTGAGATTCCTCTTGAGGTAGTAATTCGTACCAGAAGAATGAATGGAAGTTCTCAACTGAGCAGCCTCCCCCTCATCCTCACACTGTACGAAGAAATGCTTAGGAGGCTCATCATTCTCAGGAATGATCGCATCCCACGGATACTTCGACTTCTTAATAACAGGGGGCATCGTTAGCCCCGACCCTACCACAATAGGGCGGTCCTTTATTTCCCTTTTACCAGCCATGATTTCTTTCCTTTTAAGAGTTGATCGTCTACAACTATGGGAATTTATAACTTCACGCTGCTACTGGAGCCCACGAACCATAGTCCTGATTCTCGTAGACTTCCCCATCTCTCTCTACAACTTCCTTAGAAAGAGTCACATCTATCAGCCTATCTACAAGCTGATCCCAACCGTTACCAAGTTCCTCAAATGCATCTGCATCCTGACCAACTTCTCCGTTGATAATCCAGCTATACTTCTGGAAAAGCTTTGCGTTTGCATCCTTTTCTTCCTTACGCCTGAACCCGCAAGCAGCCATGATGAAAGGCTTGCAGAATTTCCATCCACCTTCAGTCCTTGTGTAGCAGGAATAAGGTGTGACAGTCTTTCCAGCGATCTTGTCAGTTTGAAGCTCACCATCGTCGTCATACTGACCGACCATTTCAAGACCATATCTCACACCGCAGGAAATGTACACATCTCCGGTGTCAGGGTGTTTGGCTTCACGCATGAAGGCAGTCCTCTTGATGATCTTGACCTGGTAACGTCCCTTTTCAAAGATAGGGATGTTAGCCTCAACGCTGGTAAAATCCGGCTCAAAAATTGGTGACATGATACTACTCCGTGAAATGAAATTATACTACACGACTAGGTACTTCTATGGGATTAGTTCATTTGCTTCCTCCTACGGCCTTCGCCTGTGCTTGGAACTTTATAATAGTCTTAGAGATATTAGGATCTTGATAGTCATTAGATACTATACCACCAAGGCGTGTACCCGCTATGATCTCATACGGAGAGTCTGAAGCTATAGTCCTCGCCTCAAACTTTTGTCCATTCTTCGTCATACGCCACACATTGTCAAACTTCTGTGCAATCCTAGTTCTCTGTTTACCTACAAACAATGGACGTATACCTATAAGGTCTGGTAATTGAGTCTTTCTATTAGCCTTCTGTACCTCATACTCATGGGCTATAAAAATTATATTCTTATCAATATCAAACATCCAACTTACCCATTGGCTCATTAAAGATTGAGCACCCTTCCAGTCGGAGTCGAAGGGCGCAAGAATCCCGTGTTTCATGTAGGCTTCCCAGGTAGAATAACCCTCTGCCCCAGGACTCCTAGTATCATTGGATATGTGGATGGTTTTGTTCATCTGGAAATCTTGGAGATTCGTAGCGTTGTCTAGGACAAGAGTCTCAAAGGTTCCAGTTTTGGAAGGGAAATTCTCTTTGGCATCTAGTTCCAAAGCTTCATCTAGGCAACGGGATACGGCATCACACCCAATAGGGTCTTTAACCTTACCCATCTTCCCGATGGTTTCACTGACATAATCAGTAACTAAATCTTTCTTGCCATGCTTATCTTGGAAGTGCTTTCCAAAGTAGGTCTTGACTTCATTGTCTCCACCCACACCTAAATGATAAATAGGCTCAGGAGAAGTTAAAGCAGTAAATGTCTTGCCTGTTTTTGGAGCCCCGTAGATGAGGAATTTCTCCCTACCGTCTAAAATCTCGGGACTAATCGGTGATGGCATCTTCGTCCTTTATGGGATGTAGTGGGATTGACTCGGTAGAAATTTCTTCCATAACTTTTAGGGGATCTTCGCCACGTTGTACTCGTTTGATTAACTTGTAGACGTTGTGTATCGGTTGAGGATACATTCCATCTGGAACACCAATCTCTTTGAGAATCATATCTAAGGTCAACCTAAGTGTAGCCCGCTCATGTTGTCTTACTTGGGTCTTTTCCCTAGTTAGATGCTCTCTGATATAGGCTGCATCTTTGTCAGTAAACTTGATCTTGAACTTGATTCCAGAGTGTGACTTATCGCCTAGTTCTAATACAATCCAGAAAGGGTCTTTGAAGGTTACGCCTAGGACTTTACCCTCTAAGACTGTCGTTTGGATCATTACTTATTCCTCCTTCGACTAAGCCTAGATTGCTTACGAGACTTTTTCTTGCGAAGTATAGCTTTAGGAGATAGATGTTTGAAGAAGAATCTACTTCCAGCTTCGTTGTCTAGGATAACTGCGTGGCCCTGTTGGGCTCGGCGTCTTGCACTCATAGAGTACCTCCACCTGTCCTTATTAGTTTACTGACTTCTTCATATTTCTTTCCGAGAACTTTTCTTAGCTTCTCTCTAACCATGTACGCTGATTCCATTGGCTGTAGATGTTCTGGCCCAGGAATCTGTCTCCACATTCCACCTGAATTTATGTTAGATACCCACATAGATCCATCATCACACAATGCTACCAAAAGAGATAGGGGTGTACTCATGTTATCCATACCAGGTTCAACTATAGATGTTAACTGGATAACCTTTCTATCTGTGTCGTCTTGTAAAAACATTATGAAACCAACAGGTAAACGAGGACCGTAGCACAAATTATGAAGTATATAACATCACTTTCCTGCGTCATAACTCGGACTCCTCTGCGTCAGGATCAGCAAAATCCCAATGGGAATACACAGTGTAATTCTCTAACCATTTTTCCATCATATAGGCACTACTCCCGTTTTCCTCACAAAGATCAAAGTATGGGCAACGTCCAAAATCTTGACAGGCTATCGTGCGTTGAGGAAATGCTAAGTATCCTAGTTCCTCTACTCTAGACCACATCATCACGATCATCTGACGTTCCATCATACGAGAGGCAAGCCAAGCTTCCTGTTGGCCTCGTGTGTATGTGAAATGATGCTGGTGAATCTCTGGCCCTTTGGTCTTGGTATTATATAGAGTCTCCACTAATACCTCAAACTCCTCGCCGCGTAGCATCTCACCGCCCCACTTATAACCCTGCATTTGGCTGCTAGGATTAAACTTGTCCTTATATTTGTCACCCATTCTGGACGTAGATTTGAAGTCCTTAATCATGTCCTTGTCATTGAGTGTTATATACTTTATAAACTGGTCAACTCTCCCACCATGACGGGCCTGGACATAGGTTCCTTCCCTACATTTAATACAAGTCTCGCCTTCTTTCTCTGTGATACTTGTCCATCCACATGAAAGGCAGATAACAAACGGAAGTTCAATATCAAATGAATCCTCGGAACGAGTAACTAGGATAGTTCCTTTAGTCATCTGTTCTTCAATTCTTGTTCTAGCTAGATTACAAGATTCGTATAACCTGAGCATATTTAGATAGGCCCACTTACTATCAGCAGGAGGCAATTCTAACAATTCTGCTGCCTCGGTTCTAGCTGCCTCGTGGATGGCATCAGTCATTCCTGAGCCAGATTCTTTCATAGCTAGTTCTGCAAGCTCTCTATACTTATGGTAGGCTAGACCAAATTTGATTGGATAAGACACACCAATAGAACCACGACGTAGGCCATACCTAATGAACCCGCGTCTAGGGCATCTACCGTATTCAGTCTCCGTGGAATCATCCGATATTTCCTCGAAGGGATACATCGGAAGTGATACCTTCCACTTCTTAGTATTTATCTTAGTCTCAACCTTCATCTTCGTCCTCTACATAATCATTCATTTCTGCGGCTGCTGATTCCACCGCTTCAGATACTTCTCCATCTAAGACTGTATGGTCATGTAGTTCATTAAACTTCTTGAGAGATAAATTCAAAAAAAATTTCAACATCCCTCGACTAGGAAATATCAACTTGAATTCATCGACAGCAACCTTATCAAGCTCGATGGTGGTTTTGTAATACTCAATCATCATGCTTCATGGTAGGATGTACCAAGAGTCAGGGTCAGATTCGTAGGACCATTTCATCTTGTTAGCGGCTAGGTCCACTAGGAATATACTTTCCATTAAGGTCCAATGAAAGTACACTCTCCACCATTGAGGGGAGAAGTTGTAATGGACCAACGCCACACTACACTGAAGCGCCACTGTCGCCCCCTGCGTCAATGATCTGTTTCATTTCATCTACGCTCATATCTGCTGGAGCGTGAAACTCTCCCCCTTCTGCAAATCTTACGACCACTCGCTCATAGGGGGTGGAATACCAAATGCGGCGAACATCTTCCACTGTCACATACTCAGGATTGCCGTCATGGTTGATAAGACGTATGAGAGTCACGGTTGGTTATCCATCCTTTAATCCATTCATATGCGGCCACATCCAAGCTGGTCTACAATGATACCACCATGTTATTGGAATATCTTTTTGAGGAACCAACGCCACACTCCCACACCAATGCTCAGGATCATCGTGATATGTGTTGCAGCGTTTACATTTTACTAACTCTGAGATACCTGCCAACTTTCTTTCTGCTTTTCTAAGTGGAGAGTCATTAAGATAGACTACTTCGTAAGGCTTCTTAGTACCCTCTGCATAGAATTCATAGTGACTACTATATACATCATCATCCCTCATTTCTTGTGTTACAAATTTATCATACTTACTGTACCACTTCTTCATCTTATCTAAATCTTCGGGCTTACTTGGAGTTAGATCATCAAGGATTAAGAATTTATTCATCGGGTGTCCAATACAATTCTGCGTATTCCACTTTCGTACTCAACGTAATTCCCTTGTCCTCGTGGTCCATAAATCCCCAATCATTAGTCTTAGTCCAATCGAATAACTTCTGCTTATCCTCTGGCTTTAGAATAACATTCGGGAATCGTAGCTCAACATACCCTTGCTTCTCACCCTCTAGAGCCCCGGCAAGTACATCAAATAGATTCACGCCGGATTCTATTGTTCCTTTGACGACTCTATTATTGCTTCCACTATCCGAAACAGTGTCCTCCCCAACAGCAACCCCAACGGGACCGCGAGTATATTCAGCGACAACAGCATCGTGTTCCACCTTAAATTTGAAGTTATGGAAAATAGAATCGTAGTAGTGTTTTAAGTCTTGGAATTTTTTAGACGCAAGGACGGCCTCGCGTAGCTTGTAGGCAAGCTTGGTAGGATTAGTGGTTTCAAACCGGAAGTTTTCCTTAGCTTCTAACAACTGATCTAGCTGAGGTTTATTCCGATTGACCGCGTGGCGAGTAAGATTATAACCCATTGGGTCTTATGGGACGAGGATAATGTCCTTCAAGCTTCTTGTATTCTTCACGGAAGGATTCTTTTGCATCCAACCAGCGACCTTTATGCTTACACAGTTTGAGTATTGCAAAGAGGTGTCTTATTGGAGAGCAATCGTCGAAGAAGGTTTTGTGCTCCCGCCAAATCTTGTTAAAAGCTGATCTAACTAACATAATTTACCCTCTCTGGAAAATCTTTGTAAATTTCCATAAATGCATTTCTTAAGCCTGGCTTGAGTAGCTCGTGAAATGTGTCCCGCGTTACCTCACCTAGTTTATCGTAGGCTGGATCATCTAGTAGGTCTGTAATGGGTTGGACGTACAATCTCTCTGCTAACAACGCCGAGCACAGTACACCCGCCGCAACCCGATTACGGACTAGGGTTAGAAACTTTCTTCGACTTAGCATCTAAGACCTCCCCATGTGAATTAAACCTACAATCACACGCCGAACAATTATATTCCCATTCGTTAGTTGTCGCTAGTAGATATATTTCTACGTATTGTTTGCAATTTGGGCATATCTCTTTCAGGTACATCATCTTCTCCTGCTGCTGCTCTTGCCTCGTCAATTAAAGCTGCATCGTGGTCTGATAGAAGCGAAAGTTTGTCTAATCTTTCCAGCCAAATCTGTTCATGTTCTCCTCTACCTGGTCCTAATATCTCATCCACATCTTGTACAGAGTAGTGTATAGAATAAATGAACGCATTCATTTTCTTCACAGTAGTAATCATATCGACGTTGTTGGTATCTTCGCATGATTGTACTATAAAGTAACTCAACATTCCCATACAATAACATAGGAGATCCCAATGTAGGGGTTGTTGAGCGGCCTCTTTATAATCTTCTAGACCTAGGGCTCTGATTATGAATGTGTTAATTAAATCTTGACGTTCCTCTATGGACAAATGTTTTGCATCGACAACCTCCATCCTAGATGTGATGGTTTCTTCGAGAGTTTGCTTCAATGGTTTTGGAACGTAGTGGAGACAATTACACTTAGGGCAACTCCCACCGGGATGGTGGTGTCCACAGAGACAGTACACTTTGGTCACTTGGTTGGCACCAACTCCCGCTCTTTCTCTGTCTCTTTCTTTTCTGGCTGCGGCTGCGTGTGGGGCGTTTTCTGTGGAATTACTTCGGGCTCGATCTCATGCTCTCTGATTGGCAATCCGATGTCACTCATTTTGATCTCCTCTTATTAAGTCAACTGCAACACCGTGACCTCTACTCGCTTCATCCCATGTACAATATCTCTCTTGGTATCCATCGTTTTCTCCACCAAAGATCATCGTTTCAAATAGGAGTGGTGGACCAGCACGACCATATCCATGATCTAGACCAAGAAAAACTGTTGAGATTCTTACATCCCCAATATTGGTAACGTCCACATGACGATTAGTATATTCCAGGGCTCTAGCACCTGTCAGAAGATCCACCTTAAAAGGATTATGTTTCTCATCGAGAATATACCAATCAATCATTTGTGAATCCTTTCTCTGAGGTATCGTACATACTCTGGACTAGGTAATCTTACAGATCCTACTGCTTCACCATCTACTGTAATAGTAGCGTAGTGTACATCTGGTTCATCTTCATTTGAGGCTACAGAATTAAGCTTAACTATCCACTCACATTCTTCTGGTGGTTTAAGCTCCTCCTTTTTTGCCCCATCATATCCTGATGTTGACGGTATGCTACCCACTCTTGTTTACCTCCTCTATCCTATCTTTAGCTACCTTGAGATACCCCGGTATAACAAAGTTGAATAGCATCCCCTCCGTTATAGGGAATTTGTCATATTCTTTTGAAAATGGTGCAAGAATATTCCCTAATTCTACAGCATGATTGTGTAGTCTCTCGTAGTCAAGATCCATTTGTGAATCCTTATCACTCATCTGGTTCTAACCTGTCATAGTCTGGAAACTTATAAGGCTTCTTCATCATACCCTTCGGTTGCCAAATTATAGGCAACTCGCGCATAGCATCGTACTCGTCTAGTGATATAGCTAGTGTAGCAGATGTAGGGAGTGCTTTTTTATCGTACAACTCCATTACATTCTTTCTATCAATAGTTATATCTATCATATACTTATGAATCCCACTCTCTCCACACACAGTAGTCTGCTCAAATAACTTTGCCCATATGTAATAGGCAATCTGTTTGTCCTCTTTCCAGTAATGCTCTACCCATTCGATGTAGTCTGTACCCAACAAAAACATAAGTTTTGCAGGCTTCTTACCAACTACATCTGTGCCATGTCTGTATAGTATATTTTTACTCATATTATTTTAAGGGGCTTTCACACCGTAGTCGGACCCATGCTTACGTTCGGGGAGCCACCCCCTGCTGTGACCCGATTAATCTTATCACCGTAATTGTAGCCACCAATTACAAGAATCTACTATGCTACTAACCCCATTGGAGGGGTGAGGATTTGAACCTCACTAGGCAACGGCGGAACCCCACAGTTCTTTACCGCACCTTCCGGGTGATTTCTCCCCTCCATTAAATCAATCCCAAGGACACCAAACGAGATGGATTCCTCTGGCTTCAAAGTAAGGTTGCATTTCTTTGATTCTGTCAAACGGAGTGTAATCAGCATCACCAGACTGATCGTTGAGTTTCATTACTGTATTACAATCGTTGTTCTCCTCAATGTTGTGTCTTTTCACGCCCCATTCTGGGCACTCCACGAGCCAATCGTCATAGAATCCATCAAACTCACCCTGTCGCATATCAAATAAAACATCCGCGTCTATATCCGTTAACAGAGAGATACCAACTAAGTGTTCTATCTCAACACCGCGATCTCTTGCATCAATTCCCATGATACATCCACAGAAATCTCCATTCTGTAACTCACCCAAAATCCCTTTCGCGGGTTCTCCTCTGATCCATTCAGAGTTTTTCACCAAAAGCTTTCTCATCATAATCCTCCTATGGGAACGAGAAATAGTACAAAAGAGAGGCCCGGAATCGAACCGGGAGATCATCGCTTTGGATGTGATCGCCTCCTAAGTTCCTAGCTTTTTCTGTGCAGCAGAATCGCAGCTAGGCCCCCCTAGGCACTCTCAGCGTTTCACCAATAAACATTACACACACTTGTTGGGTTCGACGGGATATTACTTCCCGTCTAATCTCTCATAATACACCTCCTTTTCTTCTAGCTTTTCTTTGTGTCTGTTTTCTTCTAGATGTGTGAGACAGAAGAACTCTCCACCTTCAGCAGCTCTGTAACACTCATCTTCTTCCCATTGACACTTAGCCATTATGTTTATCCTTCCCCCGAACGCTGTTTTAATTGAATTTCTTTACAATCATCCAGTGCCCGTTCAAGAAAATCTACGAAAGCATCTGTCGTAGCAAAGAAAGTTAGGTTAGGTTTTCCATTCACCCAAACCTGCACTTGATTTCCATGTGATGAAAAAAATTTCATCGGCGTAAATTGTCCAACAGCATACGCCTTGAGTTCTACTATCATTCGTCTTGATAGAGATTGAGGAAATCACTCAATCGAATCACACTCACAGGACAATGGTATCTAGCTTCCAGTTTATCAGCAGCTATTTTGTAATCCGCATAAACTACCCTTCCCTCGTGGGAGCCCATAGCCGCATTTGCTGCTTGTACCTGCAATCCACCAGAAATCTGTGCTACGAGCATCCAAAGCTCCTCGACAATACATATCTGAGCCCGGTATCCATACTCATGCTCAACAACATGGCCTGAGCTACCAATTAAACCTACAGCCTGACCAATTTGTAGTCTGTGGAGTCCATTGAGTAGTTCAACAGACTTGTAGGAATAAATTCCATAATCATGGTATGGATCGTTACTGACTCTCAACGCACCACGAGTTCTTACAGGATTCCACGAACACACTCTAGCAAGCTTTCCATTCTGCATCTTTTTCGTAGTTTGTGTCGGAGATTCCCAAACCATCTGTGCCGATGCGGAATATAACATCACATCCGGCCATTCAATACTCCAAGACCTCCACCCTACTAGGGGCTTAGTCCCTTTCTGTGGCTTAGGAGCAAAGAATTTATTAACTTTCTCTGGTCCCTTTCGCTCACCGTATCGGTAACTTCCCATCAGTCAAAGAATAACATTAGGTGAAAAGGGCCTAGTGTCATATCTAGTCCGAGAACATCGAAGTTCACTAAAAATCCAAGTCCCCAAACACCTACATCAATCTCAAATACAGCCCTTGTACTTCCTTTGTGATTTAGTTCGAGTATCATAGTGGGGCTCCTTACTTACTTTCTAACTACATGAATAGAGAATATTAGGCCAGCTATCATAGCAAGTAAAAAGATTATTACCTGCCCTTGGAAATGTGTCATAAACCTAATACTATCCAGATGATTGCCATGTACAGCACCAGTAACAGGGCTGTCGATTCCATCACGAAATTAGTTTTGTGCTTTCTCATTGTGGGGTTCCTTTTCCAGCGTGTGTCGTTTTCTGCTCCTACTTGCCGGAGCTTCCAAAACCCATGCAATAAATCTATCTATCGCGGGTCGATCCCGGCGGATGAAATTCCTCATACTGAGGTGTGAGAGTTTCCATGCAGAATAGATACTCTCGTTATTATTCACCCAAAGTTCCCTTTCGGTGTCATTCATTCTTTTCTTTCTCGATTGAGTCCAACTTATCCTCAATCCATCTTTCGTCATTCAGCATATCGGCCCGGTCTGCCATTTCATCAACCTGAGCCTCGCTTGCCATTTCACTCAATTCCTCGTCGGACTTGTCTGGATACTCTGCATCCAACCGCTCGAAGTGAGCAAACCAATTATCGCTTGACATGGGATAAAACCTCCTTCTTATGGGAAAAACGACCATAGGGGCAGGATCAGCCTCTCAACAATCCACTTACCGGCGCGCCGGGTGCCACAGCCTTTTGATTGGGCGGAATGACTCCCTCTACGGTTAAACTATTTGCTGGACTCCTGCCAGCGCATACAATTTTGCTGGATCATCTACAACCAGCGGCATTTTGAAGTGACGTTCTTTGGTTGAGCGTACTGTTATTATCTCACCCGCTTTATTCTGATACTGACTATCACACGGAAACAATCTATTGCTTCCTAAATGGCATCCACCGCTAACAAATTTCCACATAAAATTCCTCCTCCTTAAAAATGCCCCTTATGGGATTTCATACCCAATCCTCTACCGCGACTTCCGGTAACGTGCACGATCCTGAGAATACACACACCCTAGGGGCAAAATAGAGGGGCTGGGAATCGAACCCAGAATAGGCAATCTCGTTTCCTATTCCTCCTGCCAAGCTATCTTCCAGTAACTTGGGAGGCACCCTCAGGTTTTCTCCTTCGAGGAACTAGACGTATCTTCTCCTTCGAGGAACTAAGACGTATAGGCCAGTTTCTAGTCATGGCCCAGGACTTTCAGAGAGTGGGTCCACAGCCCTGAGTGGGCAATCCCTCATTCTCCCTGATAACTTACTTCGCCTTCTGTTCTTGAATGTACGGCCAAACTACCATTTTCCAAGCCGTCCACAAAATCGTGGAGTTTCTAATCTTTCCAAACGACCTCGCTTTGGCTAGGAATCCATCAAAGATTTTCTTTCTTTCTTTTGCATCTTCCATAGAAATTATTCCGGGTGTAGGTTTGGACCAAGAGTTAGCTCGTTCCTGATGCCAAATTTTCTGGCCCACATGGGATTTCTTTGATTTAATACTCACGACACTAGCGCCATGTAAAAGACTATCACGATTGTCAGTCTCCACAGCGACCATACTATATCTATCATGCCGCCTGTCCACCTTCAAGGTACATTTCTTCCTTGATCTTCTTAATCAGATCCATCATAAAAGTTCCTTCAACATCCCGAGAGAGTTCTATTCCTTCGACACTCGCCTCAATGATGTCAAACTTCTCATCCAGTAATTCCTGATGCCACCGTTCTATCTTCACATCACACTGTAGATAATAGGCATCAATCGGGTGTGGATCTCTCATTCTCTGATGCGCCCGACCTTCACACTGTTCGTGCCATTTCGGGGACCAAAGTTGATCGTTGAAGATTACCCAGTAACAATATTCTATGTTATGTGATTCTTTCGATGCTTCCGTTGTCACAACATACTTGACATTTGGATCTCCCCGAGCCGACTCGAATATCTCATCGCGCTTCTCAGGAACCATCGTGTGAAAATCACCGTTCGCTTTGTATACTGTACAAACAGCCTCATGTCCTAGTTCTTGAGCGATTCTATACGCTGATCCCTTATACTTTGCGAAGATTAAACCTGGCTTTCCAGTTTCTTCGTTCAGTTGCTCGGCCAGTTCCACAGTAAATGGAACCTTTTCTGCCGAGCATATCATGGATAGTCTTAAAAGCTCTGCTAAGATATGAGTTACAGATGTAGCATCCGGCTTGTCTCCACTCGGATCGAATATCTCTAGCTTCCGGTAGAATCCAGCCAGCACTTCCTCGTACCGAATCATTCCTTCATCCGACATAGAAGATATATTTACAACCCTATTCACATCTTCCATATCTTCCTGCACATCCCCACGCCTACGCCGAATGAATCTCGGTCGAAGCATCTCGTGAAGTTGTGCGACGTTTTGAGGAACCTTACCATCCCGCGTGTATGTATCCTCAAACGCTTTGTGACTTGCAAATGTTATGGGATCAATCAGATTCAACAACGGCCAAAATTCTCCAGTCCTATTAATAACCGGAGAAGCTGTTGCAGGAATCACGTATTCGATCCCACCTAGTTTCCTGTGTGCTTTCGAGCGGTGTGTGTCGAGATTCCTAATCTGGTGTGCTTCGTCGATGCCTAGGAATTTTACACCGGCTGCAATAAAAATACTCGGCCAGTTGTAATTCTTAGGATCATCTTTTGCTGTACCTTCTTCTTTCACATACGTTCCCATCATATCATGGGATATAAGTATGTACGGCGCACCAGCTAGAATCTTTCCAATCGCTTCGATCTTCTTACCGTTTGTATTCACACACAGTACGGGAGTCTCACCCGTTAGATTGAGAATCTCACGCTTGAAATTTGGAATAGATCCAGACTTGACAGAAAATACTATCTGAGCCTTTGGTTCTTCCATCCTCAAAATCTCTGCTATAGCTATCATTTCACAGGTTTTACCCAACCCCGTGTCGTCAGCTATAATCAGTTTCCCACCATTCACCAGAGCAAACTCAACACATACTCTTTGGAACGGCAGAAGATAATCATGGAACGGCTCGTGAATCTGTTTCTTAGCGTTCCAGACTATCCTGTCCAGCTTCCAGATTCGTGGATCTTTTGAATCTTCTTGACCCACAATTTCATCCAGCCGAGCGCGATCTTCAACCTGCTTAAGTATCACACCACGCGCCGCATCGGAGTATACTACCCCGGTTGTATTCTCAAGAACCGTAAAGATTCTCCAGCCTTCGGACAATGGAATAGTCCACGCATCTGACCAGTTCCACACAGCACCGGGTAATTCACTAAACCCCGCACCATACGTGGCCGCGTTCGGACCTTTCTTTGCCTCAAAAACTATATTACTTTTTGTAGATTTAATATCCACAAACCATTCTGGTGCGGTGAGGAACCAATTCAAATCATCCTCAACACCAACATCCCAAGAAACTGTCAGTAGCGGTAAAGCTTCCAGCTTTTCCTTGCAATCATCCCATGCTTTAATGGGAATCAAATTCATGGCGGGACGTTCTAGACCATCGTCGGGCGCACCATACTCTCTACGGACTTCACCCTTAAAGGCTCGTCCCGGTACACTTTTCCAAATTTCTAGAACATCCGGTCTGAATAAACTCTCACAAACCAGATTCCCACCACTTCTTGCTGTTACCACAACCTTGATTTCTTTCTTAGCGAGATCCTCAGCTTTCTTCAAAGCTTCTACTTCGGCATTAGCTAGTCGGATCTCCTTTTTCTTTTCTTGCAAAGCTAACAGTTTCTCCTGTAGCTTCGCCTCCTCAGCATCCAATAGCTGAAGTTCTTCCACCGACATTGTGGGGCTCCTTTGAAAAGGTACATCTTCCTGATTAAATATGAAATTCCCGTCCAAGTTTCGAGGCTTGGTTCTTGCGAGGATTGGAAGCGCATAATCCTGTCACGCTCTGCCGTGACGACACGGGAAACGAGATCCTTATTTCCAGCTTGCGATCACACCCTCAGCTTTATTCACACCACGAATCTCCGATTTCAACAATCCCTGACCAGCATGAAATCCTTTTTTCCAAGCGGATTGTTCCATATAACAACCCACTCCCACCAACGATACAAACCACGCGATAGCGAGTACAATTTCCAAGTCCATGATTTTTCTCCTCAATCTAGGAAGATAGCGTGTGTCACGCGGGAACGTGCAACGGGGAAAGAATCTCCGATACCAAATACTGAGCCATAACCCACGTAAATAACTTTGTCACTTACGCGAAGCACAGCTATATTTGCTGGATGATCTTTGAGCCAACGGCCTACGGTGGGAAACCTATCTGTAATCTGAACCCGAGCCGATTGTCCAACCCTACGCCCGAGTCCTAGATTCGTAGACTGTACTCTACGTCCTAAAACTTTTGCCACACTTGCTATTTCCCTGAACCCATTTCCTGCGTCCCAATCTGAGCCAGCTTCCAACAATCTATCAGCCGCCTCACATATCGTAATACCTAAAACTGAACTCACAACCCTTGGAGCCTGTTCCTGAGAATATCTAAGTATTTCCCAGTTCCACTCCCTACTTTGTTCGTTTTCCGCGATCATTTTCTTTTTCCTTTTGTGGGAAGGAAATCGTACCGACATATGTAATTTATCAGCTTTCGATCCGTTCCGCTAGGGGGGGCTAAGTCCTTTGATACCAACGACTTACGGGATCGGGTGTTGAGTTGATTGCCCTTACCTTATTCGCAAGTCGTTATGCTGCAACGACTTACAGCACTATCTCACAGTCATTTCGGGCGAAAACACCTTAATTCACCGTAAATCCCACGTATTCCATGTGTTCCACGTGTGAAAAATGACTCCCCACCTACTCGTATGGTATGCCGTGGGTGGTTTAGTATATTTTTTTATTTATATAATAGACTCTTACAAGCCCCAACAGGATAGAGTTACCTAGCCCATCATTACCATTGGCATCATGGCATCTAGTTAGATGATGAGATAGAGTGCTACCGAAGGCAATCGACAGGAGAAAATGTATGTAGGGTGTCATTTATCCCACGTGGACGGCATGGTATCTATGGACGGTCGTTAAACTGGCATCAATTATGTCAAGTGCTTCGTGAATTAGATTAACGCGTCAATTATACTTGGCGTCAATTAAATAATGGATGGATTCTCAGCAGGATATTTTCAAGAATATACACCCGAACAAAAACCGAAGGGTAATTTCAGTTTGGGCCTTGCGCGAGCCCTTGCTATTGCGTAGATTCCATATCAGGATAGGATCGGGGCCGCCGAAAGGCCTGCCGCATACAGCCTTCCCGAGGGACCGTAGATAACCCATCGCTGGACTACGCCCGAATTTTTCCAAGTGTTCGATTTTTTTTCCTTCCTTAGACGAGGATTCAATAATGGCTGATGCCAGCAACACACCGGCACCAAAGCCGAAGTTTGGTTTGGTTCCCAAATCGTTTGACGTTTCCAATGTGGACCACTTGGAAATTGTCCAGACGAAGCCGATTAGTTTCCACGAGCCCAAGCCTGAAAAGGCTCCGAAGGGTTGGAAATACGATTCCAAGAATGATCAGAAATTCTCGGTCGGCTTGGTCGTGCCGGAAGCTACGGCGGCAGGAATTTCGGCTTACATGGAATTCTATTCCACCAATGGGCCGAAGCACGATGGGTCCGCGAAAGATGGTGCGGAGTTCGTCGCCGAGTGCGTTCGGAAACGGATTTCCGATAATGTCAATAGCTATCTCGATTCTGGCGCTATTGATCTCGCACCACGATTTCTTCCTGCAATTTCGCGGTTAGGATTCGTTGACGAAAACGAAGCGAGAGCTTCGAGGTTCTTGGCTTGGACCGTAGCAAATCCCGGCAAACAGCCCGGTCCAACCGAAATGAAGGAGATTTTCGGAACGGTTGCGTAGCCAACATTTCTGTAAAGTCTGATGGCGGCCCACGATTTTCACGGCTCACCCGAAATTCCGTTGAGAATCGTAGGGCCGCCTCAGATTTTTGCCTCATTACAGCAGCTTAACATGAGAGTGTTGGCTGGACGACATTTCTGAAAGTGTTGGCTGGACGACATAACGCCCTGCGTTACTAATATCCCACCGCGTTACTATTAACGCCCTCCGTTATTAATAACGGCTCCCGTTATCAGCATCTTAAGCGCCAAAACCCCCCACCCCCCAAAATCCATGGCACGATTATTGCGGATTCTGCGTGTAACGAAGCATAAAAAATTTAAAAAGGTTTTTTTGAATAAATAAATCTATAGGGAATTAAGGGTATAGAATTATAAAGAGGATGGGGAAAAGTTTACCCCTTGACAAACATCGGTACTGCACCTTATTATAGGGGGTGATTAGAGGGGGAGGAAAGGGAAGGCATCCCCGTAAAAGCCCGTATACTTTTGGAGATACCATGCCAAGTCACTCAGAACTAGAAAGGGCTAAAAGACGGAGGCCCGCTCGGTCTAGTACAAAGGGTAGGAGTTCGCCTAGGAAAGCAAAGGGTGGGTCGCCAGTTAGAAGCAAGAGAGCCGCTAAAAGAGGCAGGAGATAAACATGGCAAGAGGCCAGCCGATTGATCTGGGTTCGCTGGTAATTCCCCAGGATCAGCAAGAGAGTAGTTTTATAGATTTTAGGAAGAAGCCGCTAAGGGGAATTATTATCTTTGCGCCATTGGAATTGAATGGGGCGGTTACTATGGAGGTGAGTGGAAATTTCTTTTTACAGTTGTCGAATCCAGAATTGATTACCTGGCAGAAACTACAATCTGGTGGGCAAAATATTCCGGTAGGTGCGAATCAGGCGGTGCCGTTGGACTTTGTAGGGTGGGATGCATTTAGGCTTGTATCGAATCAGGCTGGTGGAGAGAGTGTGGAGAGAGTCTTTGTGGTTAAGGGGGTAGAGGAATTATGAGCCTAGTCGAATGGTTCAAAGCGTGGAGAAGGGGGGAAAAGCGTGTGGGACCAAAAGGAGCAAGGGGACGGGTTTTTACTAAGAAGCATTATGTAGAGCCGACTGTGGGATATGCGAAGCCCAAGAGTGGAGGAGTCCCCGCAAAAACAGAGCCGATAGGTCAGATTTCTGCTAGGGTTTGGAGAGCTGATAAAGGTGAGTGGGAAGATCATGGAGTTATATCAAGAGGTCCACTGAAGGACGGTGTTATACAGAATCAGAAGGGGGAGAAATAAAACATGGCTACAATCTACACGGATGTAGGGGAGGCAAAGGTTGTAGATATTATCGACGGATCTGCTTCTTCTCCCGTAGATATTGGAACGGGAAATAACTTCATAGCGTGGGGAACTGGAGGTGGGACGGCGGTTAAAGGGAGTACAACGCTTTTTACTGAAGCTGCCGAGGCCAGAGTTGGTGGAACAGTTACTCAGCCATCTGCGGATATTAACCAGTGGGTAGCGGAGATTACTTCTGCTTCTGGTCAGACGATTACAAACGCTGGATTGTTTGATGCGTCAAGTAGTGGAGTCTTGGTTATTCATGGAGACTTTACTGGGATTGTTCTAAACACTTCAGATAAGATTGAGTTCACTATCTCTCTAGAACAAACATGAGTATTAGCATTGAGCAGCGGAAGGATGTAGTCTGGCACGAGTATCAGATACATGAGCAGCACCGCTGTTTGCTGCGGGTGATGGCAAAGCACTTAAATGCCATGCAGAGTCCAGCCAAACCACCTATCACGGAGGAGACTATACTCCAAGAAATGCTGGACGATATTGTTGAGCCACCACCTGACGAGATTCCGCGTGGCTAATGTCAGATATTCTCGTCAACAAGGTCAGTTCCTCGGCACAAACTAGTACCGACAGTTGGGTAGACGTAACTGATCTGGTTCAATCGTCAGTAACGGTAGACAGCACCGATGATGTGCTGCTGCTGATTGCCACCATCTCCATAGATCAAAGCAATTCCAACGACGATTGTATCACCCTGCGCTTCGCAGTTGATGATGTGCGGGAAGGTCCAGAGATTGCAATGTTCAAGGACGAAACGAATGGCGGCTGCGGAGCCGCTATCTGTTGGGCGCTGACGGGAATCAGCGGTAGTCACAAGTTCGCTCTCCAGATGCAGAGCAGGGGCAGCAAACATGGTGACCTGGATACTGGTAGGGTTCGCAGCTTCCAGGTAATTGCGATCACCGATGCCACCATCCTAGTCAACAAAACCTCCTTGGCATCAGACACCGTTGGCGCAACTTGGTCCGACATCGCTGGTCTGACGGATACTCAGACTGTTACGGCAGGAAGCATCTTGTTGCTCCTCGGAAATATGATGGGGACGCTAGATGGCGGTGAGTGGGTATATCGGCAACGCTTCACCGTAGGCGGATCGTTTGAAGGCCCTGATATGTCGTGCTTTAAGGACAACTCCAATGAGGGTTGCGGCCAGAGCATGATGTGGATGAAATCCGGCATTTCTGGCAGTACAGCTTTTGCCCTCCAATGGGAGAATATCAGTGGGGACGCAACCGCAGACGTTAATAGGGTCAGGAGTCTGCAAGTCATTGAGATCACCGCTAATGCCAACCTACCATTCACACCAGCAGTAAGTCAGGCAGCAGACGGACTGACCTCCTCCTATACGGATATAGCGGGCATGACAGGCTCGTTTACCGTGGACGGGACAGGCAGCATCCTAATCATAGCAGCGGGAGTTTCTCCTGTCGCCGACGGACAAGATGAATGTGGCTCCTACAGGATTTACGATGGCTCGACAGGAGAGGGGCCTGAGAATTACTGTTTTAGTGATACCACTGACGAATCCTGTGGGCACAGTGTCTATTGGGCAGTTACGGGCAAGTCCGGTTCTCATACCTTCACGACCAGGGGCCTGAATGTTCAAGGCGTAGTGAATATGGAGACAGGCCGCAATCGCAGCTTCTGTATACTGGAGCTAACGGTAGCGGCAGGTGGTGCGACATTTTTCAAAGTAATACCGGCGACGGCAATAGGGGTAGGGGTTCTTGGTAGTACAACTACATTTGCCAGAACACTACCAGCCACAACTATTGGCACTCCAGTAGTTGCAACTATTAAGACTGGGATTCAGGCACTTTTAGCTACAGCAATAGGAGTAGCTACTGTAAATACAGCTTCATCGTTCTTTAGAACCCTATCAGCTACGGCAATAGCTGTGCCGGTTTTACTGAAAAAGATGTTTGTTACACTTGCAGCAACTTCTATAGGCACAGCAGTATTAGTAACAATTAAGTCAATTTTACAGACTTTAGCAGCCACAGCAATAGGAGTAGCAACTCTCAATACAATATCTACACATCTTAGAACTCTTGTGGCTACGGCAACTGGTACGGCTACATTAAATACCGTATCGACATTCTTCAGGACTCTGGCAGCTACGGCTGTAGGATCTGCTGCTTTAGTTAAGAAGATGTTCGTGACTTTGACAGCTACCGCTGTTGGGGTTGCAACAATAGTAGCAGTTAAGTTTTTCAGTGTAGCTCTGGCAGCAGTTTCTACTGGTGTGGCGACTTTAGGTACGATTGCTACACATCTCAGAACATTAGCTGCTACGGCTATAGGAATAGCTACATTAACTAGGATTAATACGTTTGTAAGAACCTTAGCCGCTACAGCCGTAGGTTCAGCAACATTAGTAAAGAAAATGTTTGTAACCATTACCGCTAGGTCGATGGGGATTGCGACTCTCGTAGCAGTTAAGTTCTTTAATGTAACTATGGCTGCTACAGCAGTTGGCGTAGCGGTGTTAGGAAGGATTGTAACAAATGTACAAGCTCTGATTGCTACGGCAGTTGGAATTGTTACACTTAATACGATTAGAACAGCTTTCGTGACTCTGGCTGTAATAGCGGTGGGTGTTCCGTCTTTAGTCAAGAGGATGTTTGTCACGCTGGTAGTTATAGCGGTTGTAAATCCGATCTTAGAAGCAACCAAGTTCTTCAGTGTTCTACTAGCTGCAATAGCTACAGGGGTTGTAACATTAAATACCAGGATCTCATTTACTAAGACTCTAGCGGCAACGGCTGTAGGTGTAGCTACGTTAGCTCAGAGATTAACCCTAAGTCTATTACTGATAGTTATAGCTGTAGGAGTTGCAGGACTCACAGCATTTCAGATATTTCCAAAACTAGCTGGAAAGCTAACAAGGATAGCATCACGATTTACTTCCTCAGGGGAAATAACATAATGGGTGACGTGACGAGTGTTGGTAGGATTGGTAGAATCAGTTAGGGAGCATTATGCCTACAAAGTTAATTAAGAACTGGTCTTTGAAACACGAAGCCGTCGTGCAGATGCGACTGGCTGGTTGGCCTGTTCCAGATATTGCTAAGGAGTGTAGATATTCTAAGGTTAGGGTATCTCAGATTCTTGGTGATCCAAAGGCGAAGTTAGTTGTTGCAGAGACTATTGAAAGACTTCGCAGGAAGTCAGAGGAGCAACTTGAGGGGAAGATAATAGCACTCTCAGGAGATGCATTAGATCGTCTTGGTGAGACTATTAGACATGAGGATTTCCTACTCGGATCTGACGCAAAGAAACATCAAGATAACCTTAGCCTAGGGTTTTTACGTGGGGCTGGTGTTTTGAATGGTATGGAGAATGGGGCTAGAGATACAGTTGAGAAAAAGGCTCCTATAGATGCATCTTTGTCTAAGAGACTTGTAGAGGCTTTGGAAGAATCCAACAAAGCTGATAAACTCAGGATACTCAAAGTAAGAGAGGACGCAAAGGAAAAAGAGGAAATAGATGAACAGATTAAAGAAGCTGACTTTGAAATTGTGGAAGTAAAATGAACGATCTAGGGGGATTTGGCGATCTCTTTGATGAGGCTAGTATTACGGTCGCTAGGAGAAACGCTGAACATAAAGCTAGGGATTGGTCCTCCGACGATGTAGCTATGCTCAGGAGAAAGTGTAAGAATGATCTATTCTTTCTCGCTAGGGGACCACTAGAGTATACACGGCTATCTCCTAAGTTTCATGGGGATCTAACAGGGTGGATGGCTAGGACTAGGAACGAGCAGTATAAAATGACCCTGCTGGCTCGTGGTCATTACAAGTCTACTCTAAAGACTATTGCTGAAAGTATCCAGATGACCCTACCAAATGATGTAGGGATTTTAGAGCACCCATTCTGCCTAGGCACAAATGCAACAATTCTCATATCCCACGAAGTTCGAGAGCGAGCCGCTGACTTCCTATTTGAAATTGCGGCAGCGTTTACTAGAAAGCCTGGAATGTTGGCCCTCTTCCCAGAGTGTATCCCAAATAAGAATCTGCAAAGAATCAACAAGTGGCAGTTGGAGCTACCTAGAACTGAGCACCCTAAAGAGGCCACATTTAACACGATTGGAGCTGGAGGAGCTGCACAAGGTGGACACTTCAACTGGTTAATGCTAGATGACCTTATTGGGGAGAAAGCGCGGGACTCTGAGACTATTATGCGAACCAATCTTAATTGGTTTGATAATATCAATTCTCTACTTGGTGCTAGTGACTTTGAAATAGATGGGTGGGATTTGATCGGGACGCGATGGGCGTATAACGATACCTATTCTCACGCTATGGAGAGGTATGGGATCAATCTAGAGACTTCTGTTCTTAATTGCATAGGGCCTAAAGAGATAGAGAAGTTTGGTGGTGGGCTATTGACTGTATATGCCCGTGGTGCTATTGAAAACAATCAACCCGTTTTTGGAGAACAGTTCACACTAGCTAAACTAGCAGTTCTGAGGAAGAATAGACTAGTTTGGGCTGCTCAATATGCTAATAATCCCTCTGAAAGTGGTCTAAATGAGTTCCCTTGGAGATTAAAGTTCTACAATATGGACGCTAGGGAGAACATTGTTGTATTTACAGGGGACGGGAGCTTTAGAAGGACCAAGAGTGAGTTGGATATATGCATATTAACAGATCCATCTATGGGAGAAACAACACATGCAGATGAAACTGGTATTATGGTTGTCGGCGTTGACCATAAGTTCAATATATTTATACTGGAAACAATCAAGAAGAGGCTCCTTCCCCCCGCATATGTAGATGAGCTGTTTAGACTACACTTTAAGTACAACCCAAGAGTTATTACTATTGAGGAAGTTAACTTCTCCGCGATCTATAAGTATTGGATTGAGGAAAAGAGCAATAACATGGGCGTCCACCCCCCTATTCGCCCCTATAAGCCCGGAAACACGCGATCTAAGCCTGCAAGAATTAGAGGGCTTTCCCACCTGTTTTCTGCGGGCCAAGTATACTGCCACGAGCAAATGCACGACTTTAGGGACGAATATGAGCAATTTCCTATGGGAAAATCAGAACATTTACTAGATGCGCTTGCTCAGGGTCCAGAATTCTGGAGAAAAGGCTTGAGTAGAGCTGAATTAGACCACCAACAGGACGTTGTGAATGAATTAATTGACGAGCGTTCTGAATTAACCGGATATTGATAATGTCAGAGCCAGGAGAACTAAAAGATACGATTTCACAGGCTTTAGCCGTAGCTACAGATAGAATGAGCCCCCCTAGGGACGAACATAGTGATTATGCGATGAGAAGATTGGAAGTAGCACAACTATTAGAGGATCTTACTGGAGATAAGATCAAGGCGCTGGAGGTTCTGAGGAGATTTGAGGCAGGACTTTGGGCTACAGCACTATTGTATAACGAGAACGCTGCACAAGCCCATCAATCATTTGGTGTAGGATTCGACGCCTTTTGTAAAGAACTAAAAGCGTAAGGAGATAGAATGTTGTTACAGGTAATCCAAGAAATCGCACAATCTGTATCAGAGGAGGGCTTGCCTACTGGTGGTATAGTTGGTATATTCCTAGGTATGGCAGCGGTTTCTGTGTTTATGCTGGACCGGCTTGTATTCATCTTACAATCTCGTGGAATCATACCCACTAGAAAGGGTAACCCAAACGGACAACATAAACTAGGTGATCTTCATAAGTGGTATACCCCAGATAAACCTGGAGGCGTACCTCCGTTTGTAACCTGGTTCGCGTTGGACGAGTTTCGTGAAACACAGACTAAGTTGGAGAGTGCAATCAAAAACAATACGGAAACGACTCAACTGCTGATCCAGACTCTACAGGTTATGCAGGAATCGTCAAATCTGAGAGATGAGCAAATCCAGAAGATAATCAGTAAGTTGGAAGCGGCTTAAGGGGGATTCTATGAGTTTCTTAGACATGCTATTTCCTATACTACTAGGTGTAGGAACACAACAGATATTTGGTGGAATCAAGAAAGTCTCAAAGCTCGTTGATCGACTTCCAGCTCCATTCCAGCAACTTAGTGTTGTAGTTATCGCAGCAGGAGTTACTTGGGGATCTCAGTATATACCAGGTTTAGATCAAATCATAAGTATGGCTGATCCTAGCCTAGCAGCATCCATTAGTGCAGCTACCGCGTTTGGTGTTCATCGTCCGAGCAGGTTGAGGGAGAAATAAGGTGACAAACGCTTTAGTCTATGATGCAGCATATAGGGGTGATGTTGCAATCCAAGGACCAGAGGAAGTATCCTTTGATGATGTAGGTATCAGAGGGAACTGGCCTAGGATGATTAAGTTGGAAAAGGATGTAGAAGAAAATCTTAGGTTGTGGATAGATTCAGAGATAGAAGCATTTAATCTAGAAAGAGCAGATATTCTAGAAGATTGGATCACATGGCAGAAGCTCTATTGGGCAGAGCCACTTAAGAAAGTCAAGAACTTTCCCTTTAAGAAAGCTGCGAATGTTGTCATACCTCTAGCTGCGATTGCTGTAGAAGCATTTCAAGCTAGGATTATGAACACATTGTTTTCAGTCGAACCATTCTGGTCTATCAGACCTAGGGCCAAAGAATGGATTATGGCTGCAAAGCCTTTCGAGAAGTATCTCCAATCTGAGGTTGAGAACGGTGAGACTCTAAGGACTTATGAGTTTTGTAACGAGACTACGACGGAGTTGGTTAAGCTTGGGACTTGTGTTGGTAAGACAGGATACGAGAAGCTAACTAAAAAGAGTAAGCGGCATGTAGGTGGTGAAGATCAGGATTTCTATGTAACGGTTAAGAATGGCCCAACTATGGGTAGAGTTCCTCTAGCTAATTTCTTTATGAGGTTCTCTGAGTTAGATCCTGATACTGCACCGTTGGTGGGAGAAAAGCACAGGTTCTCCTGGGGCCAATTAAAGAGGTTTGCTGGTGATGGTAGGATGCGGAAGGAAGAAATTGAGAAGATCAAAGAGTTTTGGGTAGATAGGATAAACCCAAGTGCAGAACCTAACGATGGGGATGTACTTGCTAGGGAGATAGATAAGCTTGCAAACACTGAGCCTATGTGGACTCAGGAGTTTGAGGTATATGAGTTCTGGTGCTCATTTGATGTAGATGAAGATGGCATAAATGAAGAGATCGTAATTGATTATCATAAAGAGAGTAGGCGTTTTCTATCTATACGGTATAATTGGTATGATGATCTTCATAGGCCGTATGACATCTGTAATTTTATTAATGTGGAAGGGATTTGGCCTGGAATAGGACTGTGTAAGACTACGCAGCAATTTCAGGAAGAAGTTACGACCATCCACAGGCAGAGACTAGATAATGCGACTCTTGCTAATATGGCCCAGATTGTTCTTAAGAAAGGCATGGGCTATGGACCCGGTGAGCCAGTCTTTCCAGGCAAGATGTGGTTCGTTGATGATCCGACTAAGGATATACGAGAATTCAAACTTTCAGAAATATACCCTTCTGCTTTTAACAACGAAGAAAGTCTCGTCAGATGGTTTGAGAAGAGGACAGGCGTTAATGAGGTTGTCCTTGGAATTCCACAAGAAGGAACGCCGGGAACCGCTACATCTGATCTGACCAGACTTGCGGAGGGTAATAAGAAGTTTGATCTCGTGATGAAGAATATTAAACGGTGGCTTGGGGCCATTGGAGTAAATGTTGTAACGAATTACCAGTTGTTTGGTAATCAGAATGTACACTGGTTGGTTTTGGGTGAGGACGGAGTATGGGTTGATGCTATATTAAATATGCCTGGTATTCTAATCAGGCGGGGTGCGGTTATAGAGTTAACTGTTACAGATTCTATAACTAATAGGGATGTAGAGCAGCAACAGTGGATGAGCCTATTCCAACTTATTACGAATTACTATCGGAGCGTGGCAGAACTGGCGCAGTTGCTTGGACCAGAAGTATTTGGTACAGTTGTGCAGAAAGCTCTTATATCGTCCGACGAAGCTCTTAGACGGCTTCTTGATACATTCGGTATCACTGATTCGGACAGATTTTCCCTAGTATCGGAGCCACCTAATGCAAACGGAGACAATCCACAGGGAGCACCCGCCGGGCCTGGAGCCATTGGACCGACTGGAGGAGGTGGAGCTACAGCGCCTAATAGACTTAGTGGGGATGCCGGGGTGGGCAATATTTAGACGAATAATGGATGATTTTCATGTTGGCCTTCTTTCACAGAACGCTTCAACACCAGACGAAGCTCTTGCGAAAGTAAAAACTGAGGAGGGATTTGGCCTTGCCCTCTACCTAATCTCTAGGGTTTCTAGTCGAAAGGAGATCAATTATGGTGAAGATGCCGTGGGACAAGGAAAAGAAAGAGGACAAAGAAAGTACGTCGAAAACATCAGCAGGGGACTTGGATTTGGGGGACGACAAGAAAGACCCACCGAAGAAGGTGGAGACGATTACAGATCCGCCCCCAACTCCTACGGGAACTGAAAGTCCCTTTGGTCATCCCGATTTGAAAGGGATGTCAGAAGATGATATTGCAAATAGACTTGCACTATTAAATTCTACTGTAAAAGAACAAGGCGCAGCATTATCAGAAGCTACAAGAGCTGCTGCGTCAGTAACTAGTCCTACAGTAGAAGGTACACCTGAGCGTAAAACGTCAACTGCTGCTGAGTTCTGGGAAGATCCTGCTAAAGAGATCAAGACCATGATTCAAGAGCAGATGGAAGAAACTATTAAACCTTTCAGAGAGGATCTACAGGCTGGAAGGGCACGAACAGCTTTGGAAAGGGTTACATCTAGACACCCTGACTTTGCTGAAAGAAAACCTATGATAGATTCTTTGCTATCTAGAATGGGAATAGAAGATCCAGATGAAGGAACTCTGGAAATGCTGTTTCATACAGCAGTAGGATTGCAGGTACAGGCAGGAGGAAATGCGACAGTTAAGGCAGAAGATCCAACCAGGGTAGAAGATTCACAGCGCAGAGATCCTCCACCTCAACATGCCCCATCTAGCCATCCTGTTGCAAAGGGCACAGAAGGTAAGAAAGAATACAGAGAACTCACCGAGAGCGAGAAGGAAGTTCGTAGGATGCAGGGATTTAAGACGGATAATGAATACCTCGATTGGCTGGAATTAGACGATGCAGACCTATTAACCGAGGCTAAGACCAATGATTGACCCGATTGAAATTACACCAGATAAGGCAGGGGAACAGTATGATCTGCCAGAAGATGATCTGCCACAGGATGATATGCCAGAAGATGAGGGTGAGGGCAAGCAGGAGACAACAGCCTTTACTGCTGAAGAAGCTCTGGATGCTATAGCAGAAGCAGACGCGGATCTACCTCTCAATGAGTTGGCAGAGAATATAAAAGATCAACTGGTGGAGGCTGTTGAGGGGATTATAGAAGAAGCTGCGGAAGCTGCTGAAGCTGTGACTGAAACTGTAGTACCAGATCCAGATGCGGAACAGGAAATCTGGGAACCTGGAGAACTTGCAAAGGTATATCCTTCTGAGGTTCCTGTTGAGGAACCTACAACTATCCATCGAACGCGACTTCCAGGGGACGAGATAAAAGCAGAACCCACAGTAGAGCGAGATATTAAAGCTGCTGCTACTGAGTATAGTGTGAGTCAGTTGGAAATGGCTCACCAGTTTCTGAATAAGTATGGTATCAGAACAGATAAGCTCTCCGATCTACAGGTTATGGAGAAGCTCCAGAAGATCCAAGATGCTAGAGAAGTTGCATCTCAGGTTCTTTCTCGTGGTAGAGTTATGGATACTGTGGACCGTATCTTAGAGGATCTACCAGACGGGTTGGTAGGGGAATTCAAGCGAGATAACGATCTTGATATATCTCGTGCTAGGGCTCTGCATTGGCAAGTGTATATAGATAAAGAGCTTGCTCAACAGACACTTACTGCCGCAGATGATGGGTGTGTTAGGTTAGGCGATCTAATACTTATGGTTATACCAGAGGAGACTTACGTTGGTAATCGCCTCGCAAGGGCTGACAGACTAGCCGAAAGGAGGGTAGTAAGGAAAAGAAAGGGGAAGCCAAAACAAGGGGACGAGATTATGGGAGCCGATCCCAAAGTCCCCATCATTCAACTGTAGGAGATAGTTATGGGACTGCAAAGGTTCCAGCCTGCAAGACGGGCTTCTGGCCCGCCGGAAATTGCGGAGTTTGATATTCAAGCTTCTGCAACTTTCCCAGCAGGCGCTCCGGTGCAGCGGGATACCGTAGAATCCGATATTGAAGAAGCTGCCGGTGGCGCAACCGTCGATGGTATTATCGGAATAGGTATGTTTGGTGTAACTGCGGGATTGCCCGCTCCGAAAGGTAGCACAGGATTCGGAACCAGAGTTCTAGTGGCGATAGCAAACCACGATCAAGAATTCTGGGGGATGCTTTCAGACGGGACTGATGTTCAGGTTCCTGATTCTGGAAATGAGGGTACGGACTACGGAATAGTCAAAGTCAGTGGCGAGTGGTATGTGGATGAATCCGATATCAGCGACGTTGTTTTGACAGTTACGAAGTCGTTCCCTGACAACAGGACTCTGTTGTTCAAATTCCTCGCAAGCGCCGTATCTTTCTAAAGGAGGAGTATTATGCATGTACGCGGCGCATTTAATCATCTGCTGCGCCCAGGGCTTCGGAGAGACTTCAGAGACAGTTATATGGGCTTTGAAGAAGAGTATAGCAGGATTCTCCGTACTGGAACTATGGATAGAGCAGAAGTAGAAGTTACCACCATTTCTAGTCTGCCAAGACAGGTACAGATGGCTGAAGGTGAGTCATTTACTATCGTTGACGCAGAGCTGGCTGACAAGATTGTTTATTCGGATACTCAGTTCGGTCTTGGGATTTCAATATCTCAGGAGCTTATGGAGGACGATCAGTATAACAAGGCTAATCAGTCTGCGAAGTGGTTGGCACGTTCCACGAGGCTTTCACAAGAGCATGAGGTTGGGGATTGGCTTGACGATGCTTTTGATGGAAACACGTTCACAGGATTTGAGGGAGAGTCCCTAATCTCTGCTTCGCATGAACTTATCGGATCGGATCAAACGTGGTCTAACCAGATTGCTGGAAATCTCCAGCTTGGTGTGACTTCTCTCCAGGCAGCGTTTGAGCTTGGTGAGCAGACAGTAGATCATGTCAATGAGCCGATTCCGGTTCGTATTGACACGTTGTTTATTAATATCGCAGAAGAGTGGATGGCAAGACAGCTCACGATGAACGAGCATGAGCCGTTTACTTCTGACCGCAATATTAACGCAACACGTAGTAAGAGGCAGCTTTCTTTCGTTGTTTCTCACTACAAAGATCAGACTGGTTCGGACTGGTTTGCGCGTGACACGCAGATGCACGATGCACATTTCCTGTTTAGAGTGCGTCCACAGTTCCCTGACTGGTTTGAGGACAAAACTCGTTCTGCTTTCTTCGCCTCAAGGCAGAGGTTCCTCGTCTATCACTACGATCCTAGAGGCTGGATCGGATCTAACGCGGCCTAGGGGGGCATATTATTATGGGTGCTACCCATCGCTCAGGGCCGGTTCTTCTCTCTGGCAGGGATCTAGACCGAGAATGGTTTGTTGATCTGCCTGTGTGGGGAGATCCTGATTTTCTCGTTAAGATGGATGATTTTGACGGGATCGCGATTGATTTGACTAACGACTGGACTCAGCTAGAAGATGGTAATGCTTCTATGGCGATAGAGGCGGATACTGAGGGTGGTCGGCTTCTCATGTCTACTAGTGCGAACGATAATGAGGGCACTAGTATTCAGGGAAATGAAATCTTTCGTGTCGCGACCAGCAGGAATATTTGGTTTGAGACTAAGATTCAACTCTTAGATGCCACTAACTCCGAGTATTGCTCTGGTCTTACTATTAACTTTATCACTGATCCAGAGGCCATTCTTGCTTCGCCTGACAGGATCGTGTTTGAGAAGCTCGATGGGAATGAGGACATTATCTGCATCACTGAGATAGGTGGTGTGGAAACGAGAATTGATTCTCAGCGAGACGTTGTTGCTGCAACGGATATAACACTTGGGTTCAGAGTTGTTGGTACGGGCCTAGTGTTATTCTACGTGGATAGGCAGTTAGTCGCTACTGTTACCACAAACATTCCTGACGATGAAAACTTGGCCCTCGCAGCTTACGTTTTAGCCGGTGATGCTGCTGGTACAACTCTGGCGATTGATTATATCTCTGGAGTTCAGTCAAGATAAGGAGCTTAACTTATGAAAACTAAAGCCTTAATAGTCGGGGGCTTAGCTTCATTTGAAGGCCCGTGGGTACATCTGGACGAAGGAGAATGGTTAGTCGAGCCATCGCCAGATTTTGAAATTCATCTTTCTGGTACTGATAAACTGTGGTATCCAGAGCCAGATGGGGAGTATGAGTTTACTGGTCCCATTAGAATTAGAGCCTTTGTTGTAGACGATTACAAAGGTGATGGAGTATTTATCCAAGCAAGGAAACTCACATGAAGGCAGAAGAATGGGATGCGATAACACACTTCAGTTCATACGAATTTCCACATCCTGAAGAAATGGAGATTGAACTTATCTCTATGCTGTCAAAGGCTAGGGATATATCTGGGATACCTTATAAAGTGAGTTCTTCATTTAGGGACGGTGATCCCCGAACTCATGGACAAGGTGAGGGAGTTGATATTAAAGCTGCTACAGGTAGGCAAAGGTATTTGATAGTTATAGGACTACTCGAAGCAGGCTTTGTTCGTATCGGTATATACAATAAGCATATCCATGCGGATGTGGGACACGAAGATGATGGATTCCCGCAGCGTGTCATTTGGCCGGGGAAATCGAAATGAGCCTTACAGTCACCAGAATGATCTCGTTGTTGCGAAAAGGTCTTGGGGGTATAACTGCTACAGAACTACCGGATGCTGATGCAGAAGAACTCTTAAATATGTCTCTATGGGAACTGGAGGATAAGTACCCTTTTGAAACCAAAGAGACAGTCTTTACTTCAACCCTCAAGGTAAATAAGTTTGAATATAACCTAGGTGGGATCTCTCGACTTGATGCTTTGGTTTCGATCTCTTGGGTTGATACAAATGGTCAAAGTCATAAGCTAGATAGAATGACTAGAGCCAGGTATGATGAGATTTTCGAGGATGGAACTGGAAGTGATCCTGTGGGGCCTCCGGTTCAGTTTTTGAGGGAAGGTAACGTACTTACAGTATGGCCCCCGCCTAGTGATGAAGAAGATGGAAAGACACTCAACATAGCCCTCAAAGAATCTGTAGAATCTCTGTCAGGTGGAGCTGATACTACGGGATTGCCTAGAAACTGGGATGAACTTGTGTTGATGGGAGCTATATCCAGAGGCCACTTCTACAGCCTCGACTATTCTCAAGCTAGGGAATCTAGAAATTTCCAAGTAGGTGTTATACGTTCTACAGTTTCTACGGAGGCAAAGGAAGAAGAAGATTCTCGTTATGCAGGACTTGAGGTTGCTTGGGATAGACCCTCATCCCCTGGAAGTATTGACTCAGATTCAGATTCAGTACCTAGGAGATAGCTTTGACTACTTGGACTAAAAAGTCTCCTTCAGCTTCGATTGATTGGTTAAAAACAGTCACGTTTGAGAAAGATTCAGATGGTTTTTACTTTGGAGCTTCTGGAATAATTAAAGGAAAAGTTCCATCTAAGGGAGCAGATAACTTCTACAGACTTGCTGGTACGCTGGAAGGTTCAGGATCGTATCTCGTTGGTAAGACTGTAGGTAACTTTATACAATCGGAGTTGAGATGAGTCCATTTCCTGATGGAACCGAGGTAGACGGGAATATTCCCTACATAGGGCAGTTCTTTGATAAAGGTGGGACCGTCTTTAATGTAGTGCATCCTGATTTTGGTGCGACAGGAGACGGGGCTACCGATGATGGGCCAGCGTGGAATCTAGCTGTTACTAATATGCCTGCTAATGGTGGGACTATTCAAGTTCCTGCTGGAACGTATGAACTAACAACTGCTTTCGACTTTGCAGCAAAGGATGGAATTGTACTCTGGCTTATGCCAGGGGTGGTGTTGACAGGGGAAGCTCTCCCCACGCCTACAGGGGATAACTTTATCCTAGACTGGCGTTCTGGTGAAATAAATCAATATGGTGCAGGTACGGAAACATCGACTACTACCAATATCAATATTGCTGGTAGCACTCTAAATAAGTCTAGTATCAGAATAAACGAAGGAGATGCACCATCCACTCCGGTTAATGGAGATATATGGGTTACTAATGCCGGACTGTTTGTCTTTATTAACGGAGGTACAGTAGGACCACTTCTTGGTGGGCCGCTCTCAGTTGCTGCGGAAGATATAACAGGAACGACAATGGCTATAAATGTCGTCGCCTTTCCGGGTTTAATTTCAACAGGAGTTATTACGGCTGGCGAATTCGTTACACTTCATGTTACGGGTCAGACTGCGATAGGGGTTGCACTTGGTGGTACTGCTAGACTACGAGTAGTTTTGGATACCGATGGGGAAAACATAGCTAGATTTGAACACTCTGGCTCTCCAGAACCAAGGGGATTAAAGATTGAATATACTGGTGCTGCACCAAATAGCACCGGATGTAACTTCTTACAGATGCGAGATACAGGAAACATTCGTGCCTTCTTTGTATCAAATGGTGGACTCCATAACCCTCAGTCTAATGATTTAGATATATCAGATGAAAGGACTAAGAGTGTTATAGGTCCACTAGATGCAGAAGCAGCTTGGAGTGCTATTGGAGGTATTGAGGTTGTTCGTTATAAAGACAAAGGTCAGAAGGACGCAAGGATAGCCATTGGAGCTACAGCACAATGTATACGCGACTGTATGCCTGAGTCAACTCGTCGTTGGCACGATGAAACTAAGCTGATGGGAGTCTACAATAAAGACGTTGTATTTTCCCTAGTCAGATTAGTTCAAGATTTACGAGATCGCGTTGTGGAACTGGAGAACTGATGTTAGTTAAGAATATCTTCATAAAGGATAAGCTTGCAGCTTTGCGGGAGTGTGGCAAGACCACTCCTCCGATGCATATTGCGATGGAAATGGTGAAGTTGCAGAAGCTTATGTTGTATCAACTTGATGATATTAGTGAGTTGAACAATGGGCTGATAAGTAAGTATGGAGAGGAGAAGGATGGAACACAGGCTATTGGACCTACATCGCCAGGTTGGAAGGCATATGCCAAAGGTTACACTGAGCTTATGGAATTAGAGGTTGAACTTGGTGATCCGTTTGTTATTTACCAAGAAGATGGTGAGATTAGTTGGGATGAAGATGGTCAAAACACGATAATCCTTTCTCCAAATGTCATTGTAGATATGGGTGATCTTTTGGATATTAGGATCTTAGATGAGAAGGACATTAAGATCGTTGAATCTGGAGGAAAAAGCTGATGTGCGCGTATTCTGTATTATGGAATGAAGCCACGCCTATAGGTACGTCTACGAACGCTAATACACTGGACACAGAGATACAGGAAGTCAAGGAATCTATCCGAGAGAGGATGAATGATATTCTCGATCCGAATACTCTTTGGGAAGATAATGATGCTCAACCCAAGCTTCTAGATTTCGCCTCAATACGCGACATTTCTACCCTGACTGGAACTCCACAGGTTGCACTAGTTTACAATGATACTACCCAAACTATAGTTACTGGCGTTGCGTTGTTAGTTCCATTTGATTCTGAACACTTCGATACCAACGACTTCCACGACAATGTTTCCAATAACTCTAGGCTAACCGTCACAGAAGCAGGGTACTATCGGATATATATGGATCTACAAATCAATGCTGGTGCTAATGGTGACTCTTTAACCTATAAGCTGTTTAAGAATGGGAATCCCTTGCATGAAATGCGACGACAGTTTGATCCTGTTACTGCTGAGTTAAGTAATATCGGTTTTGATGTTGTAGACCTATCGGCTGTGGATGATTTCTACGAAATAGAACTTGCACAAGGTAGTGGTAGTAACTGGAGTATTCTCCAAGATACAGATTTGGGCTTCTTTGGTATAGAGAAGTTAAATGGTACAACCTAGCAACGCAACGGTCACTCAGCTTAAGCCTGCTGCTGAGGATCTAAAAGGGTACGCGCACGAAGAAGAACTTGGGGGGTTACTTGAGGTTACCGATCTCACCCCAGGTATGATGACTTCTCCGCCTAGGTCAAGTCGGGCTTCTGGTAGTTCTCTTTCTATTATCAATGGAAGAATTAGGGATGGAGGAATTGCTCGACGTGGAGGCTATCCCGACTTCATAACCAAGCCTGACTCCAACCCGATCATGCGGCTTATAAGTTTTCATGGAGAGGGTAACGATAATAGAATAGTTAGAGTATCTAACGGTGGACTTCATGTAGCAAATACAACTGCTAATTGGACTTCCTACACCGGAACACCCTATTCTATATTCCTAAGAACTGACTATGCACAGATACTAGGGAATCTGTATTTGTCTAACCCTAGTAAGAAGATCATAAGTATTGATTTTCTAGATCAAAGCTATGCAGAACTATCCGATGTTAATGCACCTACCTGTAAGTATATTACATCCTTTGCTGAGAGAATCCTTGCAGCATATATCTATCATCCTACTGATGGTGAGTTACCTTTTGGACTCCAATGGTCTATAAATGCAGACCCATCGGTATGGACAGGGAATGGTTCTGGATCAGAGAATCTAATTCAATCTCCATCTGACACAGGGGATGAGATAACAGGATTGTTCACGATCAGTAATGTCGGTGTGATAATGAGAGAGCGGTCCATATGGCTAATCACTCGCCAACCTTTCTCCTCTGCACCATTTAGATTTACTGCCGTAGCCAATATTGGATGTGACATGCCTTGGAGTATTGCTAGGGTGAGTGATGAACAGGGTAAGGTTACAGGACTGATATTTGCAGACAATAGAACTAGAGGGATCTATTCTTTCACACCTGGATCTAGGCCCAAAAGATTAGATGGATCGGTAGCTGTTGAAGATCAGTTGTTTACTACTATGACTGATCCTAAGCTTGCAGTAGGAACATATGACCCACGGAATGAGAATTACCATATAGGGCTTCCAACTACTGCTCCGCCCACAACCGATCTACAAAAGTTCTGGGTAGTAAATATCAAGTATGGTGGGGCTATTCTTGCTGATGATGGCCCGGTTTGTACATCTATTGATGTGGTGACAGATATTGGTGCTCCGCTTATGATAGATGATTTGGTTGGGGTGATAGATGATCTAACTGGGGTAATTGATGATTTGGGTGGAGTATTCAAATTTGAGCCGATACTTGTAAAGGGAGATACTGCTGGTCAGTCTATTGTAGAAGATGATGATGAGGCTGGCGCACATACCTTTACATGGACTAGTCAGGATCTCGGGTCTGTATCCAGAGAAAGGTTAATAAAGATTGTTCAGATAGCTATAAGTGCTAGTGGATCTGGCAATACAATATTTGAGTGGTCTACAGATGCCGTTGTTTGGACTACACTTAAAACCTTTGCTGATGTATCAGCGTTGAGTAAGATAGGATTCAAGAAACAGTTGAGGGGCGATAGAATATATTGGAGAGTTACTTCCTTAGCTCCTGATTTTACAATGACAGAGTGGTGGGCCAAGGTTCAGGAGTTGGGTTTGAAGGACATAGCATGACCACTTTTGTAGAGGATGGTGATACTGATTTCCAATTAAATATAATACTTAATCAAGGCCTTGAATTAAGTGATAACTTTAAGGGGGCCTTACTTGAGACTAGTCTAGTAGCTGGAGTTAACACAGTCCTACATGGTTTAGGATTTATACCAATAGGGTATATAGTGCTTTATACAGAAGATGAAACAACAATCTTTGGAACGGATGTAACATTGTGGACAATAGAACAGATATTCTTGAATTCGAGTGCACCGAGCCCGAGGGTACGGTTGTTCGTACTGTAACACCTACCAAACTCTCTGCTGAAAGACTCGGATTCCTCTGGGAGAAGCTATCTGAGTTCGATGTGCTATTTAATGACTTTGTAAATGGCGATCTTCGAGCTTTTATAAGTCATTTTATAGTTCAGGTCGATGGTGAACTCAAGCCAACTGGATTATTCTGGGACGTAGACGATGTGGGGATATTACTTTTGAAGGAAATGATTCCCCTCCAATCTGCTGAAGCCCACTTTGTTTTTTGGGATAGGAGATTTAGGGGTAGAGAGAATTTGTGTAGGGGGATGCTCAAGCATGTGTTTGACCAGTTTAAGTTTGAACGGATAGAAGTTAGGGTTCCTCTGTATGCTCAGGATACTATCCTAGCTGTTGAAAGATTGGGCTTTGTAAAGGAAGGTAGACTCAGGCGGTGTGTGCCATATAAAGGTGATTGGTTTGGTGTGAACATATACTCAGTTCTCCCTGATGAAGTTGAAGGGGATTTCTCAATAACTAACAGCCAAGGTAGAAACGCACGACACACAACTTGTATGGAATGTGGAAATAAGTTTGATGCTGCCATTAAAAAGAGGAAGATCATGCGTCCTGTAAAGAGGGCTAAGGAGGTTCATAATGACCGGGCCTAACATTGACAAGGTAGGAACAGAATCTCAGGCTTCGCCTTTAACTGACGATATTCTTAAGCAGTTACAGGGTATCTTGTCCCAAGGAGGATTAGGTACTGGAGCTGGTCCTCTACAGAGAGAAGCCGGAACTGCAATCCAGCAATTTGTAAAGGCTCTCCAGGGTACTCTTGGTGGAAGATCAGAGGGTGTTAATAAATTGATTGGTGGCCTTGAAGCCGGTAGTAAACGTAGGACTGATACGGCTGCTGCGGATCAAAGAGAGGCATTTGGAATAACAGGCAGTAGGTTTGGATCTCCATTAGCAACCAGTGAAGCTTTGTTAAGAAGTGAATCTGCTACGGGATTAGATCAGACTATCGGAGGGATATTAGAAACCTCTCGTCAGTTTGATACCAATGCACTTCTTGCAGGTATATCACAGTTGTTTGGTCAAGGTCAAGCAAACACTAACGCGTTCACAAATCTACTACCTCTAGGTGTATTTCAGGAAGAAGTTATTGCGACCCCTGGAGTATTCGATCAAATTCTTGCTGGATCTATTCAAGCTGGAAGTAATTTCCTGCTTCCTAATCCAGCTGGAGCGGTCACATAATGGGTGTTACAGTTATTGATTCAGGTGAGGGGGCACTATCTAGGGCTATTGCTAGTGTAGGTGATGCTCTAGGTAAAAGACTTCGTGAACGTCAGAATAACGCTGATAGGATCATCCGTAATCCAGCTAGATTTGCCAGTGTAGCAGAAGCTTATAGAGCAGCATTAAACGTAAGCGACGACGCTGGTGCGACTCTAATAGAGAGTCTTAGGGTTCCAGATGATTTTGGGGATACTCTTTTAGCTCTACAGGCTACTCCTGCTGAATTGGGTAGAGCTGCTGATATAGAAGGTGACGTTCCCGGTAGAGTATCTGCTGGTAAAGGGATAACAGCGGATTTGGTAGTTGCTAAGGCTGAGGCTGAGATAAGTTCTGGTGTTATCGAGACAGAACTAAATGCCAGAATTGCCACGGGAGATTTGACTGCAGCAAGTGTTGAGGCTCTCCTTGGGTCTGGAGTCATAGACTCAGAACTCGCAGAGAGATTGGCAGTATCTTTGCTAGGTGCTGATACTGCTACGGTTCGTAGAGATGTAGGAATTCCAGAAGCAGAAGCAGCGGCAGATTTAGGGACGGCTGCTGTAACGACGGCAAAAACTGGTCAAATCATCACACAGAATCTTGCTGAAGCTGAAGTTACTGCTGCTAGAATGGGTGCTCTTGTTGCGGGACAAAGAGATGAGGTTCTCTTAAACTCTGGCATGATAGCTTTGTCCTCTAAGAATGATCTACGGCAGATTATCTTAGATGGAAAGAGGCTTACAGCCGAACAGATTCTTGATCTTCCTAGAGTAAGGGTTGTAACAGAGCTAGGGGTTCTGACTCAACAACAACTCGAAGCTGAATATCAAGTTGGACTCATAAGGCATAGGATAGTAGAAGGTGTACCTCAGCTGACAATTTCAAGGGAAGTTCTTCAACTCAATGCTGATATTGCAGGGATCACGGACTCGATAAGATTTGCTAAAGCAGCCGGGGAATACCTCGACTCACTGGATCAAACTACAGCAAATGGACGCCGACTGTTTAATGAGTTTATCTTGGGAATGGAGAATCCCTCATTCCTAGCTCACATTGGTATACATGAGCAGCTTACTGAGAGAGCTAGACTGACCCGAGCGGCTGTATCCGCCTCTACTAGTGCGGAGATATTCTCTAATACCCTGACGATGATGCAGGAAATAGAGGATGCTGTTAACGCCTTAGCAGAAGCAGATTCAGACGAAAGACCATTTGCTCGACTGCAATTAGAGAACCTTAGGCACCTATCTGCTAAGATGATGGTGTCAGGAAGGCTCGAACCTATAGACTTGATCGGTGCCGATATGCATGGCAAAAGGTTTGAGTATTTCTATACAGATATTGACTCTGACGCAGTACACTTTGCTATAGGTGTTGCAGGTGAAGGGCTGTTAGATGGTGAATCTTCTGAGAAAGTCCTAGAGGATATTCACGAACCTCAAGATGAGTTTGGCGGTAGATCCTTGTATGATACTATGTCTCCTAGAGATCAAGAGATGTTTGACGAGAAGTTTCCTGTGTTGATCGAAGATGTTGAGGCTGCACGAGGAATTATTGCTACCAGACTTATAGTTTCAAGGCCTAGTCCTAGAGAAGCAGAGGCAAGAACTCAAGCGGCACAGAATCGAGAGGTTGTACTCTCAAGAGCTAGGGAAACAATGGAAACAGCCCCTCGGGAACTGTTAACCGCTCAGGATGCCGGGGATAAAAGGCAAATAGGTATTCTCGAAAGAAGGATAGGACAGGCACAAAGATTGCTCGCTCAAGGGCCTCTCTTTGATAACCTAATGATTCTCCCTGGCACAAGTCCACAAGACTTACTCGACCTAGTAAATGCAACATTCCCAGAAGTAGGCAACTTACCTAGATGAACACACCACAAAATAGGTTTGCCATAGCTGTTAGGCAACGACGTTTATCCGCACTCGGCCCTGATCCAGCTACCGACGAACTTGCATCGGGACTAGTCCCAAGCGAAGAACCCGAGCTTTCTACCAATCGTTTTGCTGTAGCTGCCAGAGTTAGGGGTGTTAGTTTAGCTGAGGTTGGAGGATTTACACGCAGAGAGACTGACATAGGTATAACTGAGGCTTTGGGTGCAGGAATTAAGCAGGGTTTCTTAGACCCACTTACTATCTTTGGACTCGAAATTGAAACTCCCGATCTAGATACAACGGGTGAAAAGGTTGCTAATGTTCTTGGTTCATTCATTGGACTTGGTATTGGTTTTATTCCCTTCGCTTTTGGTAGTGGTGCTATACTCAAAGGTATTGGACTCACTAAGCGTATACCGAGACTCCTCACTTCGATTGAAGGAGTAACAACTAGAAATCCTCTATATGGATTCATCCAAAATACTCTAGCAGGTACAGTTCAGATTGCAGGAACCAGTGAAGAAATCAGTGATCTTCCTTTGAATATAGCTATAGGTGCTTCGTTTGGTGCTGCTGTAGAAGGATTGTTTCTTGCTAGGGCTATGAAAGGCAGACGAGGAGCTTCTAGTACGGCTAAGGAAGTTGCTGATGGAAGTCCTCATGGGGATATTCCAGTAGACTTGGATCTGACTATCAAGGAAATTGTTATTGCACCTAATAATGCATCACATGGTGCCCCTAGAATTAGAACAGAGATCAAGAGTTTGTTTGAGGAAGATAGGACGTATGATGAAGCACTGACTCTTTTAGCTCAGGAACATGCTGAGACTGTTAGGATTCCTGGCTTGAAAGAGACTCAACCTACCGTGGACTTTGCTAGGAGCTTGTATCCAAATGCTCAGATCCTGTCTAGAAGTGTCCGAGGCAGAGAAGCCTTTGAGGTTCTAGTACATAATCCTACTGATCCGGCGGATCTACTAACTCCGAAGCAGATTCAACAGTGGAAGAAGTTTGGATTCGCAGAGGGACAAGAGATTTTATATGGTAGTCCAGCTAAATCGTATAAGGCTACGGGGAAGATAGTTGAGCCCGGATTTGTCCAGCTTATAGATCCCCTTAGACCTCGCAATCCGTTTGCTGTTAGGATAGAGGAAGCTACTAGACCGTTACTGGCTAGATTCTTTACTGAATCCAATGTCCGTCGTGCAACACTTCAACGGGCTATAATAGCTAACGAAGGTGAAATAGGTATGGTCATACCGTCTGCTGCTAGAGGTGAAAGTGCAGCTCTGACGGCTAAGAGAGGAATAGTGGATGTTGCTGAGTATGAGGAAATATCTAGTTTTCCAGCATGGTTAGAAAAGCATAAGGTTGCATTGGCTGATATTGATGCTGCTGATATTGAAGAAGCTGCACAGATACTAGGTAGAACTCTTGGAATCAAGGGTTTAGTAATTAAAGAATCTGGTCTTACGGTTAGTGTTAAAGTTTTCGATCAAAGGACTGTAAACTTCATAACCCAACCTCCCATAATCGGTGCACCTCGTGGTGAACTTCCAGCAGGTGTTACTGAGGCTACTCGTCCTAGACTTCGTATAAGACCCGTAGACGGAGCAGCAGTAAGACTACCGGATGGAACAATACGAACAGGTTCTAGTCACTTTGAGATTGCACAAGAGCTTAGAGCAGAGGGACTTGAATCAGCCTTCAATAAAGCTACTGATGGATTTATTGATACCTCTGGTAACTTCATAAGCAAGGAAAAGGGCTTTAGACTTGAGGAAATATTTGAACAGCTTGGGGACGTTCCCAATGTAGGTTTAACATTAGATAACTCTGTGACTTCCCTAGGCCCTAATGGAGAGACAATACTTCACAGCTTTGAACCCTCTTGGAGAAATTCAATGGGTTCTGCACTACGACGGCAGGGTGTGACTGAGAGGGATCTTCCAGCTCACTTGGATATGTTTGTTGCACAGATGGAAAAGCGTTTGGATGGTCTAATGGATGCTGAATTTATAGCCATGAAAAATGCTTCTGAAATTAAGTTTGGAGATTGCCTCTAATGGCTAAGATATGTGGAGTTCCTGTTTCTATATCAAAGATGGCCCAAGCTGCTGACTTAGAGGTGAAGCCAACTATTGATGGTAGATGGAGAATCTTCCGACGCAGTAACAAGTCTAAAGTAGCTACTGTGTCTACAGAGTTAGAAGCCCGTGAAGCTATCAATAGGTTTGTGGGTGAAGGGATGCCAGACTTGGATGCAAGCGTGACCATCCCCGTTAGAGGTACTCCTTTATCTCAAACTGGTGCTACACAGCAAAGTCAATTAACCGTAAAGCGGGAATTCATATCTACGGTCCAAGTTGGATTCGCAGCAAGATTCTTTACTCCTGCTAAACAGTTTATGCAGGCTGTTGAAAGGTCTGGTCACGGTCCAGCGTTTACCAAGATATATCAAGTTACACAGGTTGCTATGGGCAAGTTTAATGAGGCGATAGCCTTTACTACGGTGCCTGTATTAAAGGGAATGTTTGGGGCTACAAAGAAAGGTGGGGAGCAAACTTTCCAAGAGGCTGCAAAGAAATTAGATAAACTTTTTAAGTCTTTTACTCCTGAGCAAAGGAGACTAGCTACACTCCATAGTGAACACTTTACCAAGCAAGAACTAGCCCGGCCCGGTGTTCTTCTTGAAGAAGGTATGGATGCTACAAACATCGCACTAGCAGATGGATTTTCAGCTCTTGGTGTAGCAGAAGATATTCCCTCCATGATTAGGACTAACGCAATCATAGATGATTTTCTTAGTAACAGAAAAGATATGATTGAAGTTCAGATTCCTAAGATGGAGAATGCGATATTAGAAGGCAGACTTCCTCCTGAGTTCAGCCGACGTATCCAAGGTATGCTAGATAATGCTGGCACAGAGACTACGGCAGACGATCTTATGAAGATCATGGGGATTTCTGCTGAAGAAGTTGAAGGTATGCAAGCCTTGAGGACAATCATCGACAACGAAGATATAAACATTCCAGCTATATATAGGTACGCTACGGCTGAGGATTTGAAGCCAGGATTTAAGAATGGTCGTGAGCAGTTTGCAGCGACTAGGGGGATGCTACCAGAGGTTGTGAAGCTCTCGAATCAGAGAATGACATTGATTCAAGCGGCCTTTGATCGTACTGGAGCATCTGCTTCTCAGGTTGTAGGGGCACAGTATCCAATCTTTAGGGAGTTTATCTCAGCAGGGGTACTACCTGGGAATCAGTTTGGTAATTCTTCTAGGGGTGCAGTTAAAAGGTGGGCCAGGGTCTTGCAGGATCTACCCGAAGGTGATGAGATATTAAAGCGTAGGGTTCTATCTGGACATCTAGATCCACACGAACTGAACCCGGCAGTTACAGCCCTGAGGCATATTAGGAATATACTACTAAGGGAACACTTTGATCCTGTCATGCCTGGGGCTATGGCACAGCTTCATGCTATTTCAAATCGACTTGATGATCCCCGAATTGGTAAGATCATTGAGAACTATCTACACGAGCTAGAGGGGATACCTAACGAGAGTTTCAAAGCTCTCACCGCTATGGTTCGTTCGATGGGTAGGTTTGCA
>SMVB01030062.1_pt1 | contig 50485 bp, 43 predicted proteins | sample 2456461 | NCBI WGS metagenome assembly SMVB01 (sample SAMN11095934, study PRJNA526329) | marine sediment metagenome | biome: Marine sediment; feature: Surficial sediment; material: Deep marine sediment; isolation source: Hadal surficial sediment | place: Pacific Ocean | collected 2014-05 | depth...
TACTTTTAGCTTTATCGCCATCATTTTTCTGCTGTTGTCAGCGTGCGTGACGCTAACAGAGGATGAGCGTGCTGAGAGACGGTATGAGCTTGAGAACAACCTGATTCTTGCCAAGGAAGACTTTGAGCGCAGGAAGCTGTCTTGCAGGGCGGCTGGCGGGATGATACAGATTACCAGGTATTCATCTGCCAAGTTGGGGGGCTTCAGGGCACGCGAATACCAAAGGGCGCAATGCGTGAAGTAATAAACGGATAAGAGATCGTGGCGATACAGAGCTAGCGGGACCGTCTACTCCGGCACGTAGCCTTTCGGTTTCGCAGAACCCTCGGCAAAGAAAAACTTTTCCATCTCCGTCGCCAAAAACTGTCGTGCTTCCGGTTCGATGGGCGTGAGGCGATTTTCGTTGATCAGCATGGTCTGATGGTCCAGCCATCGTTGCCAGGCTTCCTTCGACACACTGTCGTAAATGCGCTGTCCCAGCTCACCCGGATAGGGTGCGTAATCGAGGCCTTCCGCCTCCTTTTTCAGGATCACGCAGTCAACTATCCGTGACATTGGTTAACAACTCATCTGTTCTTAAGTTTTTCAAGCAACCCGGTGACAGGCGCGGCAATACCGACCTGCTGCGGCGATTCAAACTCGTACCACATTTGGTCATCGGTATCCGCGACTGTACCCGATATGCAATGTAGTCGCACGGCAATCGGCACAATATCCAGATCGTAATGAGTGAAGCTGTGTCGCACCGTCGGCCATTGCTGCAATTCGACGGGTGCAGCCTTCAGTTTTTCCCGGCACCATGAGAAAACGTCTTGCTGCGGCTCAAGTTCCGGGAAACTCCAGAGCCCGCCCCAGATGCCGGATGGCGGGCGTCTTTCCAGGTATACAGCCTCATCGGCAAGGGCCAGGATCATCTGCGTGTTCTTCAGCGGCTTCGCTTTCCTTGCGCGCCGGCCGGGGAACTCTGTTTCACGTCCCAGCGCATGCGCCTCGCAATTTTTTTCGACCGGGCATTCGTTGCATTTCGGGTGTGCCCTGGTGCAGATTGTCGCGCCTAGATCCATCATTGCCTGGGTGTAAGCCGCAACGTTTTCTGCCGGCGTGTGCTGCTCTGCATACTCCCACAGTATCCGTGAAACCGCGCTCTTGCCGGGCCATCCAGCGACTGCGTGGTAGCGCGCGAGAACTCTTTTCACATTGCCATCAAGAATCGGCTGTCGCTCATTGCGGGACAGCGCCAATATTGCCCCAGCCGTGGAGCGCCCTATTCCGGGCAAGTTGACGACGTCATCAAATGATGAGGGAAATTCTCCAGCGAATTGATCCCGGATGATGGTCGCGGCTTTGTGCAGATTCCTTGCGCGGGCGTAATAGCCGAGCCCTGACCAGCGATGGAGAACGTCATCAATATTTGCAGCCGACAATGCGGTCGCGTCCGGGAAGGATTCCATGAAACGCAGATAATAAGGAATGACGGTGGTTACCTGCGTCTGCTGCAGCATGATCTCGGAAATCCACACCCGATATGAGGTCGGCTGTTGTTGCCACGGCAGGTTATTGCGGCCATGGGACGCGGACCATTTCAATATATTCCCGGAAAAATCGTTCATTGCTCCCGTAGATGACGTTACGCCGCGTTATGGCCCGTTCAATGCCGAGCTTTTGGTCGTGCCTGCTGGCCAACGGGCCTAGTGTACGGGTTTCGCGGCCTGTTTTTCGTCTTCCACCGCCCGGGCCAGCACCTCGATGCGGCCGATGGCTCTCTCAGCGCCGCCGCGCAGCGCTCGCTGAATTAAATACGGCCCGATGACAGGTGGCACCCAGAAGGCCGGCTCCAGTTCGAAGTCGTAGATCATAATCGTTCCCTCTCCATCCGGAATAAGTTGCCAGCGCTCGCGACTGTATTTGAAATCGCTTTCCTCAGGAATGGAAATTGCGACGATTTCCGCGATGGGGCTCAGAAGCAGATAGCCGGACCGTATGAACGTCTTGCAGAAGAGGAATACGCAGCCCTCCATGCGAGCGTAAAAGCCCGGCCGGCCTCTCTTGTCAGGCTCGATATTTCTCGATTCAACGACGGCGCTGGTAAATTTCTCGAATTTCTCGAAATCGGTCAATACCGTGTACAGCGCCTGGCGACTGACATCGAGGTAAGACTCGGAATAAAGACGGTAGCGATCATTTCTGAGTTCAATTTGTACGTCGCGCAACTCTGCACTCTGCAAAGCGAACGAATGCAGAAACAGCGCGGTTCCGAGCAGGATACTCAGGTATTTGTTGGGTGAACAAAGCAAACCATCAGTTTCCGAATAGATCCTTCAACAGTTTTTTCTTGAGCTGTTCTTCGAGACTTTCTTCTTCAACTTCTTCGGTTTGCTCCCCGGATCCTTCCTCGTCACCCTGCTCTTCTGCACCACCACCAAACAGCCGATCGAACAGGCGATTTTTCAATTCCTCTTTTTGCTTTTCAAACGCTCCCTCGACCTGTTGCCGGAACACGGCCTCAATATCCGGCCTGATGCTTGGTGAGTCCAGCGATCCCGTGATCTTCACCGGCACGACGGTTTTTGTGAAATCGGCCAATTCGGCTTCCGTAAGCCCCGACATCAGCTCGGGGTTGTCGAGGATTCGCGCCTCAACCGAATAGTTCAGCTGTGCCGCTGGCAGATCAACGACACCGCTACCGGTCAGTTGCAGGAACGGCAACCTGATCAATAAATCAGTGTTTTCGAAAATGCCATTTGTTACCGTACCGGTCGCGGAAACTGACGTAAATTCGGTGCGCGCCGGAAGGTCTGGCAGAGGAGCAGGCTCCTGCCGGAACATTGCCCGTGCTGCGCGCAGCTCGTACCAGACGTCCGTACCTTCCCAGGCACCATCGACGAGCTCAATCGACATGTTGCCATCCAGATCCCGGCGGATCGCAGCAAGATTCTGCCCGGCGCCACTTAGCGCAAAGCTGGCGTTGATCGTGCCGCTGATATTGTCCTGATCAAACATCGATTTCGCGAGCGCGGCCAGATCGACGCCCGCCAGTCTTTCATTGACCGATATCGATGGAATATCCTGCGATGCGTTAATCCTGACATCACCGTTGTAGGTTCCACCATAGAGCTCCGCACTAAGAGGATGCAAGCGCAATTTTCCGCCCGCGCTTTGCAAGCCGAGTTCGAGTTTCGTAAATTCCATGCCGGACAGAAAAGCGCGGTCAATTTTAAAACTGCCATTGGCCTTCAATCCACGAATCATGTCCACGGGAATTTCAATGTCGTCAACCGATCCATCGGCCGCTGACGCCGCACCAGCGTCGGCCGGCGCCATGTATCCGTCGAGATTGATCGCATCAACATTGAGATCAAAATGAATTGTGCCGTTTTCGGTAGTCGGCAGCGACAGACTTCCTACCAATGTCGAGTCGTCGAGTTCAAGCGTCATCGCATCCAGCGTTATTGAGTCTTCGCCGACGGCGGCGTTGGCACTGAAAGACAGACGACTGAGCGCACTGGCATCTGCCGTGGCGGGAGGCTCGATATCAAGTGCCTGCATCAGTTCTTTGAGTGAGAATTCCGCTACGTGCAATACCGCCTTCGGCCGCGGGCTGCCGGCGTAGGAAAACGGCTCGACATTGGCAGACATGGAAACACCCAGAATCGAAAATTCCATCTCCCCGGGGCTCAGGCGCTCAGCGACCGTGTCGATCATCATCGCACGCGAATCGAAAGTGAATTCAACGGTTTGTCTGGTCACACCGTGAAGCACGCCGGAGATATTCAGTCCCTCGATCGATACCTGCGCTGCACCTTCTGTCATCGCTGTCGTACCGCGAATGGCGACATGGCCGCCAAGGTCCCCTGGCGACACCGTAAAATCAAACTCGGCGTCGAGATCGAAAGGTTTGCCGACGCTGATGTTGTCGCTATTGAACGCAAGATTGCTGATGGTATAGGCGCTTCCCGATTGTAAATCCGTGTAAGAAACGTTCGCGCCGCTGACCCGGATGTTCCCAACATCGAACTTTACCGGTTCTGCATCTGTTTCCGGAACCTCGGGTCGCGCGGGCTCTTCCGTGCCCAACAGGTCGTCCCAGTTGGTCGTGCCATTGGCGGCGATCTCCAGGTTGACGACCAGTCCCTCAATGGATGCGGTGCTGATGCTGGCTTGCTGGCTCAGAATCAGTGGCAGCATGCGCACGCTCAGGCTGGCTTTTTCGAAACGCATGAATGGCTTGTCGCTGAAGCCCGCAGCATTGCCCAGCTCCGTGCGCCCAACTTCGATGGCGAGCCATGGGAACAGGCTGAGCGACAGATCGCCCTCTATGGTCAGATCCCGGCCGGTAACTTCCTTGACGCCAGCGGATATGTCATCGCGATAGTCGTTGGGGTCAAAAAACAGGGTCAGCGCCAGGGATGCAAAAATAACGATGCCGACGATGCCGGCTACAATAATCAGCAGAGTTTTAAGCAGGCGATTCATAGCTCCGGTCCGGTTGCGGGGTCGATCAGCGGTCACAGGCTGCAGGCGTCAAGAATAACAAAGCAGCCGTCTTCCTTCTGTGACATTTGCCCACAAAAAAGACCCGGTTCGCAGGACATGCGAATAAAGACACGCAGACCGGTGCGGACTTACCTTTAAGTGTGCCGGATCATTGCTGTCACACAAAGAAAATGTGCGAACTCTGACGTCAATCGCTAGCAAGACGTTTACGCAAATTCATGCGTTGGAAACATGTTGATCGCGCGCTGGGGCGGGCGATTACTGGCCTTTGTATTGTCATTTTGCGCCCTCTGGCCACCAATCCTGAGTTTGCGGGACTGCAATGATCCGGCAACTTTTTTGCCTACTTGCAGAGGCGCAGATCCCCGTTAAGGGTTTCAATCGTCACGCGGCCCGAGCCGCTACCTTCCGTAAATTTGAGCTCGTAGCCGGGTCCGTACTCGCTGACTCTGACCGCCTTCGGCCCGAAACAGTTCCGGATATCCCCGTTAAATGTCTCGATATCGAAGCGTGCCGACACCTCTCCTGCAAACTCGATATCGACGCTACCGTTAACAGTCTCTACATCCAACCTGCCATCGTTCAGCAGTTGAGCATGAAACACGATGTCACCATTAACGGTATCCATCGACACTCTGTCAAAAACACCGTTGACGACAACAAGATCACCGCTTACCGATTCGACCCTGATCTCGCCTGCAAGGTTTTCCGTGTCGATATCACCACTCACTGAACTGAGCATGGAGCGCATCGCCTGGTCGTCGCCTTCGACTTCCAGATCACCGCTGACAGAATTAATGTCGATATCCGAGCCGAACGCTTGCGTGGCGATGTCGCCGCTCACGCTCTCAAGGCTCTGTTCGCCGGTAAGCTCGGCGACATCGATATCGGCGCTGACGGTATTGACTTCCAGCGAGCTCGCCAGCGGTACTTTAACGACCAGGTCAGACTTCGTGTCACGCGAATTTCCTCGCCTCGTTTTGACCTTTATTTCAATCTCATCTCCATCACGCTCAAAAATCAGTTGCTCAACACCGCTGCCAAGATTACCGGTAATCTCGACCTGGTTGCGTGACCAGCCCTGCACTTCAACTGAACCGGAGATATTTGATATGGATACGGTGCCATCGGCCGCCGCGTCCATGGACTCATTGATTTCCGTAGCGACAACAGTAGTAGCGCTGAATATGCCCAATAACGCAAGTGCAAAAGTCTTCATCATTTCTCTCTTTAAAAGGTGCCGTTCCTGATACTGACCGACGCATCGCCCCATCCGGTAGCGTATAAGTTTTTCAAACGTCAAATGTCACCCCTGCGCATCGCCGCGCTGGTAATTTTGTCAACTCTCATCATGAGGCCAAGTTCATCACGATAGGTACTTAGTAGCAGCTTCTGTAGCAACGCGTTGTCGGGTTCCGCCGCCAATGCCTTGTTGATTTCCTCGATTGCTGCGCGAATGACATCGATGTTCTTCTGCACCTCGTTGCGCTCTTCCGCTGTCAGCCGGCCCAATTCTTCATCAACTGTCGCCACCAGGGATCGTCTCGCGTCCTGGTAGTCCGGCCCAAGGTTGTACATGCTGCCAAAACTCCCGGATACCGGCTCGAAAACCAGCGTCGGTCCACCGGCAACCGGCGGCAGCGGGCTTAAGTCCTCTGTTATGGCCAGGTAGGTCACACCGGATGATCCGCCGACGAGCAACAGGACGGCTGCCGCCTGTGCCCATGTGCTGTTCCACACCGTGCGCGCCGGTCTTCCAGGGTGTGGAAGCGCCTGCTCAATGCCTGGCCACAGATCCCGGTCGGGTGTCACCTCGGTAGCGAGCTCTGCGGCAGCGGCCATGAGTTCGTCATCGAAGTTATTATTGTCTGTTTCGTTCATGCGCATTCCGTTTTCAATTGCTGCGCGAGCAGTCTGCGCGCGCGATGTAATTGTGCTTTGCTGGTTCCGGCCGCGATGCCGAGCATGTCGCTCGTTTCATCGTGGCTGTATCCATAAACAGCGTGGAGCACGAACACATGTCTCGCGCCACTTGGCAATTCATCGATCGCCTGCTCCAGGTCGCGAAGACCGCCACTGTCGCCGATCGTCTCGGGCGCAGGCAATACATCCGACACAGCCCTGATGCGGTCCTGTTCCCGTCGCGACTTGCGCATCCGGCCGAGTACTGTATTGACGGCCACCCGGTGCAGCCAGGTGCTAAACGCACTCTCACCGCGAAAATTGTTCAGCTTGCTCCACGCCTGGATAAATGCATCCTGCGTGCAGTCTTCCGCTTCGGCGACATTGCCGGTCATCCGCAGGCATAATCCGTATACCCTGTCGACATGCATCCGGTACAGCGACCCGAAGGCAGCTGAATCGGCGGTTTGAGCCTTGCGGATCCAACCGTGCTCCTCTGTTGTCGACTCAGCCGTCACGGGCACTGCCTCGTAGCCTGCAGCCGCGGCTGTTGCCGTCAAAAGCGCTGCCAATGGTCAAAACTCCCCTTGCTTTATTACTTTGATGACTAATCGCACTCATAGGTTTAACCCGGTACTGTCGAAATGCGGCAAATTATTGATTTCAGACTGAGTATTACGGCGATTCTGGTATTATGCATCAGGCAAAATTAAGGGGTCAGACCCTGTTTCTGTTTTGCAATCATTCTCTCCAATTAAGAAAATTGGGTCTGACCCCTTTAATTTGGACCATGACGACAATCTGAACAAAAACAACCATGGCAGAAACAATAGCTTATTCCGATTCGGACAGGATTCATGAATTTGCGGGTAAGTTGCCATCGGCGGCGGCGCAAAAATAATGGCAGGGCGTTCGATTCTGTATCTCGGCGGGAGCAAATTTGCCGCCGAATTCTGCGACAAACTTAAGGGTCTGGACCTTTGCGAACAATTCACCGGTTCTCCTTCCCTGGAGTTCCCCGAAAAGACACCTGAAAAAATAGACCTGGTCATGTTCGAGGCCGGGCCATTGATCACGCGGTCCGGCCAGACCCTTCAATCACTTATCCAGAGGCTCTCAGACTGGCCGTTGGTCGCGGTTACGAGTCGTGACCAGGAACATCGTGGCATAGCAGCAGTTCGTGCCGGCGCCCAAGGATTTGTCTGCGCGGACGACGTCGGTGAAACCCAGCTCGAAGCGGTTATCGAACATGCTATTCAGCGTCACAGGCTGCTGGTGCGCCTTTCGGAAAGAGACAACACCGTTCTTTCAATTTTGCAAAGTATTAACGATGGCGTAATTGTCGTCGACCGCCACGGTAACGTGCTTGACATCAACCCGGCTGCACGTTCGATTCTCGGGCTCGCACCGCGACAGCAAACCACGACCCAATGGAACAAGGCATTTTGCAATTTCGCTGCGGATGGCAAAACGCAGATCGACCATGAAGAGTTGCCCCTGGTCAAAGCTTGCAGGGGCCACAAGTTTTCCAACCAGGCTGTGGCATATCAAGTGCCCAACCAGGCTGACACGATACTAAGTATCAACGGTCAGGGCCTGTACGACAGCAGCAATACGCTGATCGGCGGCGTTATCACGTTCCGTGACATTACCGATATCATGCGCAAAACCATCGAACTCGAGAAGCGCGCACAGTACGACGATCTGACACTTCTTCCGAATCGCCGGCTTTTTACGCAGCAACTGGAAAAAGCGATCGGCCGTAGTCAACGCAAAAACCGGCCGCTTGCTGTTTTGTTCATCGACCTCGATCGTTTCAAGTCGGTCAATGACACACTCGGGCACGATATCGGTGACGAGTTATTGCGCCAGGTAGCAGATCGCCTTAACAAGAACCTGCGAATCGGAGATTTCTCGGGACGCTGGGGTGGCGACGAATTCATCGTTTGCCTGGAAGATTTTGGCGAACAGCGAAACGCAGCCGCTGCCGCACAAAAACTCGTGCTCGTACTCTCGGAGAAATATGACGTCAGTGGCAGCGAGGTTTATACGACGCCGAGTATTGGCATTGCTATCTATCCGGATTCCGGCGAGCAAGCGGATCGATTGATTAAAGCTGCTGATCTTGCAATGTACCAGGCAAAGAAACGTGGCGGTGGCCGCTTCCAGTATTACTCGAGTTCACTGAATACCAGGCTCGCGCAGCGCGAAGAACTCGAACTCGGTTTGCGGCACGCATTGGTTCGCGATGAGTTTGTCCTGCATTACCAGCCGCGCATTGATGTCAGCTCCGGTCGCCTGATCGGACTCGAAGCACTATTGCGTTGGCGGCATCCGCGTTTCGGATTGTTGCCGCCGGCAAGATTCCTGCCGATCCTGGAAAGCAGCGGGCTTATTCATTCCGCTGGCGAATGGGTGATCAACACAGCTTGCAGGCAACTCGCTGCCTGGCAACATCAGTTCGAGTTGCCGGATCTTTCTATTGCGATCAATCTGTCACAGCAGCAGCTAAAGCACGGCAGGCTTATTGAAACGGTAGAAAAAACACTTGTCGACACGGCGCTTGATCCTGGCTGTATTGAATTTGAAATCGGCGATGGCGAAATCGTGCGTCAACGATCTGCGGAACTTGACACTCTATATGGGTTGCGCGCGTTCGGCGTGCGATTGTCACTGGATCACTTCGGCACACGAGATGTTTCATTCAGCTCTTTGGATACCGGCGTTATCGACAGCTTCGTTCTCGACCAGTCCCTGATACAGGACGTTGAAATCAATGGCAGCCACCAGAGAATCGTTCGCGCCGCCATTGCCATGGCGCGCGGTCTGGATATTGAAGTTGCCGCCGAGGGCGTGGAAACGATTACGCAACTCGAGTTCCTGCGCAGCTGTAAATGTGACCTGGCACAGGGCTTCCTGATCAGCCGTCCTGTGCAGGCAGACAAAGTGTCTTCGATCCTGAGAAGTGAAATAGCGGGCACCCGCCTTCTTTCGCGCGGCATGCCCTGATTATGAATCGCCCGCTTAGAAAGTGTCGCAGGAGCTGGCCCCGGCGAGCGAAATTTAAGAATATACTGCTCCGCATTGCCAGCAAGCCGCAAACTGACCCTCATTTTCAGCGTCGCATTTTCGGCAACGCCAGGGTGATTCCGGGCTCTCACGCAAGATGTTGTTGCTGTCGATCAGCTGCAGTGCACGATCGTAGTCCAGGTCATTTTGGACCCATAACTCGGGCCAGACTTCCTGGAATGGCATTTCCCCAAGAATGCCACTGAGATGTTCATTACGGATAAAAGCTGGAATGCCTTCGCTGATCAGCACATTCTTATAGTGATTGATCGTAACCAGTGAGTCCGCCGACGTCACTTTCTTCATCGAAGTTGCCGCAGAAAGGCAGCCGGGTCTTCTCCGCGTTCAAGCACCTCGACCAGCGCGGAGCCGACGATCGCCCCGGCTGCATGTTTCCCGACATTGACCACATCCCCTGCCGTGCGAATACCGAAGCCCGCACATACCGGCAGGGAAGACACTGCCGAAACCTGGTCCAGGTAAGCCGCAAGATCAGGTGGCAATCCGCTGCTGCCACCGGTAATTCCGGTAATCGTTACCGCGTACAGGAAACCGCGTGTTGCATCGGCCAGTAATTTCATTCTGTCCGCCGGCGTCGCGGGTGTCACCAACTGGATAAGACCTGCACCGTCGGCATCGAGTGCGGCGGAAATCTCTGCGCTCTCTTCGTAGGGCAGGTCAGGCACGATAAAGGCGCATACGCCCGTTTCCCTTGCGCGGCTGGCCAGCTTCGCGTAACCGAATGCCAACAGAGGATTCAGGTAGGACATCATGATGAGCGGTGCGTTGATGCTTCCCTGCAGCGGGTCGAGTTGATCGAAAATCCAGGAGAGCGTTACACCGTTTTCGATTGCGGCAAAGCTTGACCGTTGAATGGTCATGCCATCTGCCATCGGGTCGGAAAACGGCACACCAAGTTCGACCACATCACCGACTTCTGCAATCGCCTGCAACGATGAAGCAAATGTGTCGGGGTCCGGATATCCTGCGGTTATGAAGGGCACGAGCCCGGTCCGGCCATCGTTGTTTGCGGCGATAATTGCCTCGCCAATTCGCTCATGCGGCTGCATTAGCACTCGTCCTTGCAGCGTACCTGCTCAGTGTCGGCAGGTCTTTGTCGCCGCGACCGGAGTTTCCAATCAATATTCGCTTGCCCGGATTATCCCTGGACCAGCGTTTCGCGGCGGCATAAGCGTGCGCAGTTTCAAGTGCCGTAAGTATGCCCTCGGTTTCACACAATTCTTCCAGCGCCTCCAACGCCTCATCATCGCTTGCGGTGACGTAGGTAACACGACCGAGCGCTTGCAACAGCGCATGTTCCGGGCCAACGCCGGAATAGTCGAGCCCGGCAGAAATGGAATGCGTCTCCTGAATATTGCCATGTTCATCCTGCAGGATGATCGAGTAGCAGCCCTGAAGTACGCCTGGTGTACCGGCGGCCAAAGTCGCTGCATTCTGTCCCAGTCCGTCGCCGGTGCCGCCGGCCTCGACACCGATTAACTCAATGCCGCTGTCGCCGAGCAATGGATAGAAAAGGCCGATCGCGTTAGAGCCGCCGCCGACACAGGCGAAAGCGACGTCCGGCAAGCCACCGGCAAGATCCTGCATTTGCTGGCGGGCCTCGGTACCGATCACGGATTGCAATTCACGCACCAGGTACGGATAGGGATGCGCACCGACTGCGGAGCCGAGCAGGTAATAAATGCCGTCCGGATCCGATACCCATTCGCGTAATGCCTCGTCAATCGCGGCGCGCAATGTTTTGTCGCCGGATTCGACCGGGAATACTTCTGCGCCGAGACGGTGCATGCGATCGACGTTCGGCGCCTGCCGTTCCATGTCAACGACCCCCATGTAGACGCGGCAGGGCAGGCCCACCCGGGCACATGCTGCAGCGGATGCGACGCCGTGCTGTCCGGCGCCAGTCTCCGCAATAACACGCCGTGCGCCAAGCTTCCTGGCAAGCAGTGCCTGGCCTATCGCATTGTTGATCTTGTGCGCGCCGGTGTGTGCAAGGTCTTCGCGCTTTAACCAGACTTCTGTGCCCCACCGTTCTGAAAGCCGCGCGGCAAAAGTCAGCGCCGTCGGTCTGCCAACCCAGTCACGCAATTGTGTCCGGTACTCCTGTTGAAATTCATCACTTGGCAGGTGTTCCCTGATGCCGCGCTCAAGCCGTTCAAACGCAGGCACGAGGGTCTCGGGAATATATCGACCGCCGAATGGGCCAAAACGCCCGCGTTCATCCGGCAGCTCGCCGGCTAGCAACGCTTTTAATAACTTACTCGCTTCGTCGGCATCCAGTACCGCTTTCATACTTTTTCTTCCTCAATAGCAGATCCGGCTGCTCTCACCGCATTGATGAATGCCTGAATCCTGGTTGACTCTTTTTTACCGGGCGCTGATTCGACACCGCTCGATACGTCGACTCCGAATGGCGCAACCTGTTTTATGGCTGCAGGCACATTGGCAATACTCAGCCCGCCAGCCAGTATCATTTTTCCGCGTTTTGCCAGTTGCGCTGCGAGTTGCCAATTCACGGTTTCCCCGCTACCGCTTGCCCTGCCCTCGTAGACGAAGATTTCCGGTAATGCATCACCAGCAGGCATAGCACCCTCCCGCATCACCGGCCATTTCTCGATGCCCTCCGGAACCTCCAGATAATCGAAATCGGCGAGATCCGTTTGTAATACATCCGGCTGGAAACTGGTTCTGACTTTCTGCCATTCATCATTGGACGGGTGCATCATTACGGCGACTTTCTTGACGCGCTGCGGCACATGTGCCGAAATCCCGGCTGCGTGCTGCGCGCTAACCCGACGTACTGACTCTGCGAACACAAAGCCGATAGCATCGGCGCCGGCGTCGACCGCAACCATAACCGAGATCCTGTCTGTCAAGCCGCATATTTTGACAAGCGGCATCATGCGGCAACGGCTTCGCGGCCTGCACTCAGCATTTCGCTGATCAGGCCAGCGGGATCCTCTGCTCGCATCAGTGCAGTACCAACAAGCGCCACCTGATAGCCCCACTCGACGACTCGTGCTGCATCGCGCGGGATGAGCAGTCCACTTTCTGCGACACCGGTAACTCCAGCCGGCAACAGCGGTCCGTACCGCTGCAGTCGCAATTTATTGACGGTGAGTGATCTTAGATCGCGTGTGTTAACGCCGATCAGAAACTTCTGCTGCGCCGCCTGCTCACGAATTTTGAATCCCTGAGATATCTGTGCCGCACGTTCCAGGTCGATTTCCTCGAAGGCTTCCAGAAGCACGAACAGATCATTGTCGAATGCGCAGTCCAGCATGTTTGCCATCTGCCTGTCGCCGAGTATTGCGACGATCAGGAGAACGCCGCTTGCGCCTGCAGCTTTGGCCTCCAGTATTTGCCCCGTGTCGACAAGAAAATCCTTGCGCATGACAGGAATCTGCTGCACCGAGACCGCCTCGACCACTTCCTCGAGATGCGCAATCTGACCATCGAATCGCGTCGGCTCTGTCAAAACCGAAATTGCGGCAGCGCCACCACTCACATAATTCATTGCGCGTTCCACGCGTGACTCGCTCTCCTTCGCCAGCGACCCTTCCGCGGGCGAACGGTCTTTAATTTCCGCGATCAGGTCGAAGCCGTTCAATTGCAGCGGAAACGCGGGCCGATCAAGCGCATGCGACGTGAACGACACGTTGTTAGCTGCAGCCCGCTGCGCACTTGCCTGCGCCATTTCTTTAAGAAAATTAATCATCAAACCGCAAAATGTTTTACCAACGCTTCGAGAAACGCCGCAGCCTGCCCATTGTCAATCGCTGCAGCTGCCATTTCGAATCCGGCACTGTGATCGCTGGCCAGTCCGGTCACCTCAAGGATCAACGACGTTCCCATCAGCAACGCATCGCGATGTGGGCCCTGGTCCTCGCCATTAAAAACTTTAGTCAGTTCACCGGCATTGTGACGCGCATTACCGCCGCGAAGTTCTTCGGGCCGGCAGCGGCTTACTCCGTAATCCTCCGGCGCTCTTATGGACTTTTCGACCGAACCGGGACGTACATCAAAAAGAATGAACTCGCCGGTCGGCGATGCCTCGTCCCAACCGGGCTCACCGTGCACAACGAACGCACGATCGATCGGCATACCGGACAGAGTATCCGCCATCAGCTGCGCAGCTCTAGCGCTGAAGGCGCCGACCACTTGATACGGCGGAGCGGCAGGATTCGTCAGCGGTCCGAGCATGTTGAAAACGGTTCGCACCCCGAGCGCCCCGCGGACCGGCATGATCGATTTCATTGCGGGATGGTATGCCGGCGCAAACAGGAACGTGAAGTTCAATGCCTCGAGACAATCGATCACCGCTTGCTCGTCAAGTGGCAATGGCATGCCGAGAGACTCGAGCACGTCAGCGCTGCCTGACTGGCTGGAAACAGAGCGATTGCCGTGTTTGACGACCCGGGCCCCGGCGGCCGCCGCCAGTAAACCGGCACCGGTAGACAGATTCAGGCTACCGGAATTGTCGCCGCCGGTGCCGACAGAATCTACGGTCGGTGGACCCTCCGGAATAGCCGGGTGCAGAGCGAGTTCACGCATTGCCGTTGCGAAACCGCGAATTTCCTCAGCCGTCTCGCCTTTTGCGCGCAGCCCTGCCAACAGAGCGCCCGCAAGTGCAGCATCAATTTCGCCGGATGCAAGGGCATGCATCAGATCGGAAGCTTCGGACTCGCTCAGGGCGTTGCCATTGAGTAACTGATCGAGTAGCGCCGAATATTTCTTGCTCATGGTGTTGTCATCCGCAAGAAGTTCGCCAGGAGCTTACTCCCCTCCGGCGTCAATATACTCTCCGGGTGAAACTGTACGCCATTGAGTGGCAGCGTCTTGTGGCGCACTCCCATAATTTCACCTCTTTCGGTTTCAGCCGTCAGCTGCAGCTCAGCCGGTAGTGTTTGCGGGTCCGCACAGAGTGAATGATAGCGGCCAGCTATGAACGGCTGGGACATTCCTGCAAACAGCGAGCCATCATCATGCTTCACCAGGGACGTCTTGCCGTGCATCAATCGCTCCGCTCGCTTGATACTGCCACCGAAATAGCTGAAGAGACATTGATGGCCCAGGCAAACGCCGAGCATGGGAATCTGCTCACTGAATGTAGCAATCATTTCCTCTGAAACCCCTGCATCCTGCGGACGCCCCGGGCCAGGAGAAATAACAAGATGTGTCGGTTGGAGGGCGATGGCCTCGTCTTTACCGATCGCGTCGTTGCGAAACACGCGCACGTCCGCGCCCCTGGCCGCAAACGCCTGCACCAGGTTGTAGGTGAACGAGTCGTAATTATCGATCAGCAGGATTCGTGCGCCGTTACCACCAGTCATAAGCCTTCTCCTGCGATCTCCAGGGCGCGGCGCAATATTGCGCTCTTGGCAAGCACCTCCCCGAATTCCTTCCCGGGCACGCTGTCGGCGACAATGCCGGCGCCTGCCTGAAAGCTGTATTCATCTCCATTGAACACCAGTGTGCGGATCGTAATAGCCTGATCCATGTCGCCCGCGATACCGAAGTAACCCGCTGTGCCACCGTACAGTCCGCGGCCGGTCGGTTCCATTTCGTCGATTATCTGCATTGCGCGAACTTTGGGCGCGCCGACCAGCGTACCTGCCGGAAAACAGGCGGCAAACAGATCAAACGCATCGAATTGCGAAGCCAGCTCGCCCTGCACACCGCTGACGATGTGCATGACATGACTATAGCGTTCAATCGTGCGCCAGGGATCGACGTGCACGCTGCCCGCGCTGGCAACGCGACCGAGATCGTTGCGTGCAAGATCGACCAGCATGACATGTTCCGCAGACTCCTTCGGGTCTGCGAGCAGCTCCTGCTCATTCCTGAGGTCCTCGTCTGGCGTCGTGCCCCTCGGCATGGTCCCGGCGATCGGTCGCAGCGACGCCGACCGGCCTTGCAGTTTGACCAGCGCCTCGGGTGATGAGCCGACAACCTTCAGGTCACCGAATTCGAGAAAGAACATATAGGGGGAAGGATTCAGCAGGCGCAACGCACGGTACACCTCGAACGGCGGCACATTTGTCCGGCCCCTGAACAGAACTGATATGACGACCTGGTAGATGTCGCCTGCGGCTATGTATTCCTTGCAGGCCAGCACACGATCGGCAAATTCCTTCTCGCTCATGCTTGCCGCCGGCGCCGAGATCGAGATGTCTTTGCCATCAGCCGGCACCGCGCCACGCAACAGACCGATGACTTCCTTCCTGAGACTTGCGCGTTCCGCGTCCGCGCCCTGGTGCAACAACGCGACTCGTCGCGTGAGGTGATCGAACACCAGCGTAGATGATGTCGCACAAAATGCTGCTTCGGGTATCCCGGCCTGCGGCGCAACGGAGCGCGGCAGCCGTTCAAACAAACGCACAACATCGTAACCGGTCACTCCAACCAGCCCACCGGAAAAGGGCAGGCCCTCTACTTCGGGTTTTGGCACCGGTACGCTTTTCAGTGCGCGGCGCAGTGCGTCCAGGTACTCGCCCTGGTTCTGCGGGTGCTCATGAACATCGTCACCAATCTTAAGTCCATCGTTATCGAGACGCACATCGAGTCCATCGCCGAAACCGAGGAAGGAATATCGTGCAAGCCGTTCGCCGCCCTCGACACTCTCGAGCAGAAACCTCGGCTTCAGTGCCGCGAGTTTCAGGTACGCCGATACGGGTGTATCGAGGTCTGCTGCTATGTCGAATGGTGGTTGCATAAAATTGGAATCGCTCGCTGAGGCCAGCTCCTACGATAGTTTTCCACGATTTTCAAGTCCCGATTAATCAAATTTCCGGCGAAAAAAAACCCATCTCCGTATGGCGGCGGAGATGGGTTTCCTGAAATTTGCTCTTATACGCTGAACGTCAGTCAGCCACCCACTCCTTGCGGGGCAGCCACCACCAGCTCTGGTTGATATAAAGTTCAGCGTTCATAGACCGGAGTATCCCTGCAGCCTCGCACATCGTCAAGTCATGAGCGCAAACTCGTATCCGTATTGGTTTGAGACCGATCATACAGACACTGCTGAACAAGCTTCGATCAAAGCGGCGGCTGTAAACGGTCAGTCGCGCGATCATTCAGTCGGGAAATTCGATGCCCAGCTCCGCCGCAAATTGCTGCATGTGCGGATCGTCATGCAGGAATTTCGTCTGCGGGAACCAGGTCACCAGCCAGGGGAACCACGGAATCTTCTGGTCTCTGGCGGCCTGCAGCCATTTCATTGACTCTTCCCGATCGCCAAGTCCGCCGTAGATCAGCGCCAGCGTGAAAGGGTTGTTGTCTCTTTCCTCGACGAACTTGAGCACGGCCGCGGCATCCTCGTCGCGACCGGCGGTGGCGAGTGTAGCCGCAAGGAAAAATCCCCAGAACCGATTGTTTCGCAGGTTCTCGTGAGCCTCGATCGCCTCGTCGACCCGGCCCATGTCCAGGTAGGTCTGTCCCAGCGCCAGCCAGGCAATGGGATAATTAGGATTCAGTTCGAGCGTAGTCTGCGCTTCTTCAATGGCCTGTTCATACATACCGGCATCGCGATACTGATCCGCGAGCCAGGACGTGTAGAAAGGCGACAGCGGGTTGAGCTCCTTCGTGTACTCGCCGTATTCGATGGCTTCCTCGTCTCTGAGCAACAACTCCAGCAACCACGCGTAGTGGTAGTGCGCGTCGACGAGGCTCGGGTTAAGCTCAAGGGCGCGCAGGAAGGCCTCTTCGCCACCCGCAAAATCCCACTCGTAATAGATCTTGTACATGCCGAGGGCAAGGTATGCCTCCGCGAGATCGGGATCGTATTCGAGCGCGCGCTGTGCTGCTTCTTTCGCGCGCGGATATGCGCCGGCGACTGGGAACGGGCTATGACCGAGCTGCGCGTAGCCGATCGCGAGACCTGCATAAGCCAGGGCACTCGTGGGATCGTTCTCGACGGCTTCCGTGAAAATCTCGATCGCACGCCGGTAGCCGCGCCGCGATCCTTTGTGCAGCTGAAACATGCCTCTCAGGTACGCCTCGTAGGTGGCCGAATCGGGTCCGTCGGTCAGGGCGAGCCGCCGTTCTTCATCCGGCGTCAGCTGCACCTTGACTTCGCGAGCGACTGCGCTGGCCACCTCATTCTGCATCGAAATCAAGCCATCGAACTCGCGTGTGAAGCTCTCGGCCCACAGTGTTTGCTCGGTATCTGCGTCAACGAGTGTCACATTGACACGTACCTGGTCACCTTCTCGCATGACCGAGCCGGAGAGTATCTTGTTGACACCCAGCAACCGGCGGATGTCCGGGAGCGACATGTCTCGAGTGACGCGTCGCGATGAAAAACGCGAGGTGACCCTGAACCGGGTAATCCGCGACAACGCAATTATCATGGCATCGTGCAGGCCGGCCGCCAGGAATTCCTGGCTCGCGTCACCCGAGAGATTCTCGAACGGCAGCACGGCAATTGCCGTAGCCAGCCGGTCTACCGCATACCAGGGTCCCGCGCCCCTCAATGGTCCCTGCCGAATCTCGTTGACCGCAATGCCTGCAAAGATAACGGCGACAACGGTGAGCGCCGCCAGGACGATGTAATCTGGCTTGCGAAGACTGAGACCGGTGGTATCGGTAACGCCAGCAGGCGGCGTCCGCACGATTCCATCCGCCGTGATGTCGTATCGCCAGCCAAATATGAGGGCGATCGGAAAACTCGCGATGGCCACCATCCATATGTACTGCAGAGCGGTATCCGGCACACCAAAAGACTGGAATGCCAGCGCAAGGACTTGCAAGAGGACCCACGCTCCGATGATGTAGATCGCGGCAGTTCCGAATACGCGGCGGCGCCGCAGTTCTCGCATGAATTGCCATAGTCGACGCATCAAAGACTCCCCCGAGTCGTTATTCTAGCTGCAAATCCGGGGCGGAGATTTCAGCAGGTGCGGATCGGACCTGGCCAAACCTCAATAGTGGGCATAATTTATCACTTTTCCGAACCTGATCAAGTGCTTACGCAGGTACGACCCCGGCATCCCGACATCATCGCCTAACCGAGATCGTAGATCAGCGGCAGGACAATGGAGAAACCGATCCACATGATGATGGTCAGCGGGATGCCGACCCTCAGGAAGTCCGAAAACTTGTAACCGCCTGCGCTCAAAATCAGCAGGTTGGTCTGATAGCCGAACGGCGTTGCGAAACTCATATTCGCACCGAAGAGCACGGCCAGCACAAACGGCGTCGGATCGACGCCCAGTTGCTGGGCGATGGCGACCGCGATCGGTGTACCGATTACTGCCGCAGCGGCGTTGGACACGACGTTGGTAAGCACGGTCATGATCAGAATAAACGCACTCAAAATGACCGGGAGCGGGAGGTCCGATGCGATGCTGACGAAGCCACCTGCGAGATATTCCGCCATACCGGTTCCCATGATCGCCTTGCCGAGCGCAAGGCTGGCCACGATAATCATGATCACCGGGGCTGACAGCGAATTTGCGGCATCACGCCAGGTCAGGCAGCCAAGCGCCAGCATCAGACCAACACCAATGAGGGCGCTGACTGAAATCGGCATTAAGCCGACCGCCGCGGCAAGCACAACGGACCCCATCACCGCCAATGCCCGATTTGCACGATGTGTGTGCGGCAGGTCGGTGGTGCCGTCGAGGACCAGCATATTGCCACTGGACTTCAGCGTGTTGATAGCGTCGCGCGTGCCCTGCACCAGCAAAACGTCGCCTGCCCGCAGGCGAATGTTGTTCAGGTCACCAGTCACCTGCGAACTCGGCGCACGTGCCCTGTGAATCGCCAGCGGCAACAATCCATAGCTCGCACTGAATCGCACGGCGGCCAGGCTGCGAAAATGCAACGGTGATCCGCGGGTGACCACAACTTCTGCCAGTTGCTGACCCTCTGCTTTCAGTGGCGTGTCATCGTCGACCGGGTGTTCACTGTCAGAAATGTTGTAAAGCGTCGCGCCCAGCAGGTGTTCGAAGTGTTTCAGGTTCTCCGGTGAATCCTTGACGAAAATCCTGTCGCCCGGCTGAAACTTTACGGATGGCAATTTGGCAAGAAACAGGGATTCGCTGCGCTGAATCCTGTCAACCCGCATCTGGCCATTCGTTTTCGCGAGTACCTCGGACAGCGTCTTGCCTGCCGCAAAACTGCCTTCCTTTACATACAGGTGCCCGCTAAATACACGCGGTGTGGTATCAGCCATCGGTGGCACGCGTTCGGGTAGTAATCTCGGGGCGATAAGCCAGAGAAAAATCAGGCCGACACCGCCAACCAAAAATGCAGGCAACATGAAATCGAACATGCCGATGGCTGGCAGCTCGAGATCGCGGGCGATGCCGACGACCAGCAGGTTCGTCGATGTGCCAATTGTCGTGGACATGCCACCGATGATTGTCGCCAGTCCCATCGGCATCATGACACCGGACACCGGAAACTTAACCCGCAGGGACACGCTGACAAGAATCGGCATCAGGAGCACCACGATCGGCGTGTTATTCATGAATGCGCTCAAAACTGCGGCGGCAATGAGCGTTACCAGCAACGCCAGGAGCGGCCGTGTGGACCAGGCACGCCCCACAATGGTCGCCAGCGGTTGCAATGCACCGGTGGTTTCGAGCGCCTTGCCGACCATCATGAGCGCACAAATCGTGATCAGCGCCTCGTTGCCGAATCCCGCAAAGAAATCGACTGGCCCGAGCGGCACACCGTTTCGTTCATAAGGGAAAAACTGAAATCCGGCAACGAGGATGATCAGGACAATCAGGCTTGATGTTTCAAGCGGCAGGCGATCGCGTGTAAACAGAAAAAGAGCCACCGCAGTGAGCAGTAGCACGGCAACGCCATGCGCATCTGGTGTGATTGCTTGCAATTGAACCTCGCAGATGTGATCCAGGCCGGCAAAATATCCACCCGGCAACCCTGAAACCGTATGTCCCCAATCAGAATATGTGTGCGATAAGAATAAACCGTATCTCAGTTCATACCCCTGCTGCAACGGGTAGATCCATTTTTCGCCCTTGAATCACAGCCCAGGCGCGCCTGTGGAAGGCTTTGTATTCATCCAGGTTCCAGCCGCGAAATTCAGGCACATCGGCAAAATTCCAGGCATCCGCGTAAGCGAGCACTGGCAGCAGATCCATGTAGCCAGCGCTGCAGGCGGTCGTCGGGAGCACGGAGTAAGGGGATATTATGAGCATATTGCGATGACGCACAGCTGATTCCTCGACTGCGACTCGCCAGTGGCGGCGCCAGTTTTCGCGGTGAACACTATCATCCCAACCACTGGAGGGATCAATGCCGCAGAGTGCCGGCAGGCAGCCAGCGTGCCGCGCCAGCTGGCCCGAGCGCTGCCACAGTGTTTTTCGAATGCGAGCAACTATGGCAGAGAGCCATCTCAGGGTGGCGAGATTTTCCGGATCCAGCCCGCGGCGCGCAGCCAAGTCGCCCAGACCTGTGATCGACATGGCCAGCCTGCGGTTTAAATGCGCGTCGCTACGCTGAGCGGGCTGTGACCAGCAAAGCTGATCCATGATTTTTTCGGCAAGCTCGACGCCGCTTGCCAGTGCCGGCAGCAACTGATCCCACCTGAGTTCGCCTGAATCGCCTGCAAAGTGAATGAGTGGCAGGCTGAGCGGTAACCAGGCGGAATCTACGGGGACCTGTGTGCCGGAGACGGGCAAAACGGATGTGGCGACTTCATCGGCAAGCAGCGGGCACGCCGTTCTGACCCATGCGCCATACGCGGGTTTGAGCGGTACAGACGCCATGCGATTTCGCCACAGAAAGGACCAGTTTTGGTCCGCACCGGACTGCAGCCGCGAATTACTGTGCGGTGTCATCTGCAGACTGTCCAGGAGCACATAGCGCGGACCGTTGCCAGGCACAGATTTTGTGATTGCCTCAAACGCCTGCAGCGGCAGCTGATGAGAATGAACACAAATGCCGAGGTGCTCACCGCATCGATTGTTGTTCGCAATCTCTGCCTGCAGAAACTCGCAAAAGCGTTGCAAAGCATCGATCGCCGCATCGTTCCTGCCGAGGTCTGTGAGTGACAGGGTTAACGGAATGTGGTCCCTCAGCAGCGTCAGGATAGCCTTGATCGCAATCTCGGAACCGGTACCCGACTGCAACAGATTGCGCACAGAAATCCGCATCGGAACACCACCGGCCACGTCGTTCTGCGTGCCACAAAGTAGCGGAACGGTGAATCCAAGTTGTTTCAGCCGGTCGATTTGCAGACGCAACGAGTCCTCGCCATCCCGGCCCTGGCTGGCAGGCGCGTCGTTACACCATCGCCCCGCAGAGACATCCTTGTCTTGCAGCATGTTGGTCCTTTCCTGGACTTTTGCCGATGTTGCAGGAATCGCGGCGTTGTCGCCGTCCGACAATCTGGGCAGCTTGTGGAGTTTTTGTCATGCTCGCGCCAGTCACGCGTTACACTCAGGCGTTCATACCGGCCAGCGAAAACTTCCGCCATTCGGTGGCGACAGGACCTGACGTAAGGGCACGCAACATGGGCAAGCAGACGACTCGCATATCGACAATTGCATGCGCAATACTGGTGTCTGTCAGTGCCTGTAATAAATCTCCACCGGTAGACGAGGCCCCCGTCCTGCAACCAGGCTACTGGCAGGCACGCATCACCTTACCCGGCGGCGACCACCGTTTTCTTGCGGGCCATGTGCGTGGCAACAGCTTCAAGCTTTCCGCATTCGATGGCGCACATGCTTTTATTTTCTCGGGGAAAATCAGCGAAACAGGCGATCAGAATAGCTGCCAACCAGGTGAGGATTTCTGAATCGGACTGGAGGAGACAATGCCATCATTCGATGTTGTGAGTAATTTCGACGCTCACGAAGCAAGCAATGCTGTTGACCAGGCAAATCGCGAGGTGAGCAATCGCTTTGACTTCAAAGGCACGGGCTCGAAATTCGAGTTCGATGGACAATTGATTTCGCTAACCAGCCAGGCCGATTTTCAGCTCAGGCAAATGCTCGACATCCTGCGCCAAAAGCTGGCAAAGCGTGGCATTGATGTCGCCTGCATGAAAGAGGAAGAACCCGAAATCACCGGTCGTGAAGCGCGGCAAAAGGTTATCCTGCGCCAGGGTATCGAGACGCCGCTCGCGCGAGACCTTGTCAAGAAGATCAAGGGCAGCAAGCTGAAAGTGCAGACGGCAATCCAGGGCGACAAGCTCAGGGTGAGCGGCAAGAAACGGGATGACCTGCAGTCGGTAATCTCGTTGCTGAAAGAAGCCGACATAGATCTACCATTGCAGTACGAAAATTTTCGCGACTGATTTAGCCGTCGCACGGAAAAGTCGATGCACAAGGCATTACGCAGGCAGGACATCACGTTTGAAGATAAAGACCAGCCCTTGCGGGATGACGTACGCACGCTTGGCACGCTGGTCGGGGAGCTCCTGAAAGATCAGGGGGGCGACGAGCTTTTCGACGTTGTCGAGAACGCGCGCCTAAGATCAATTCGCCGTCGCGAAGGAAATGAGATTCCTGGTGAAGGGCTGGCCGAACTGGTAGGAGACCTTGATCTTTCGCTGGCGATGCAAGTGATCCGTGCGTTTTCAACCTATTTTCAGATGGTCAACACAGCGGAAAAAGTGCATCGCATTCGCCGCCGCAGGGCGTACTTGCAGGAAGTTGGTCAGTATCAGCCGGGCGGCCTCGAAGAAACCATGGTCAAACTCAAGGCCGCCGGGCTGGACCTGCCTGCGCTGCAAAATCTGCTCGACCGGATTTGTATCGAGCCGGTATTCACCGCACACCCGACCGAACCGACGCGCCGCACGATTCTTCGCAAGGAACAGCGCATCGTCAGGCACCTGATCGATATGCTCAATCCGACGATGACAGTTCAGGAAACCCACACTTGTCTTGAGAACATCAAGCTGGAGATGACAACCGGTTGGCAGACCGATGAAAATCCGTCGGAACAGATGACCGTTGCGGATGAGCTCGAGCACGTAATGTTCTTCATGACCGACGTCCTGTACAGGGCGATGCCGCCATTTTACGAAGATATTGAAAACGCCGCCATCCGGGTCTACGGCGACGAAGGGAAGCAACTGGAGGTGCCTGGGTTAATCAGGTTCGCATCATGGGTCGGCGGCGACATGGACGGCAACCCGAACGTCAATGCGAAAACCATTCGCTCAACGCTCGCCCGCCAGCGCTCCCTGATTCTCGATCTGTATTACAGGGAATGCCGCAATCTTTCGGCAAAACTCAGCCAGTCCAGCCGTCGAGTCGCCGTCGATCCGGTGATACTGAGTACGATCGAACATTACCGCAGCATGTTTCAACAGGCCTACCACGCCGTGCCGGCGAGGCACAGGGACATGCCGTATCGCGTCTTTCTGCGTCTCATACAGTCAAGACTGCAAGCTACCTACGACGATGACGCCTATCCTTATGAGAATGTCAGCCAGTTCCGGGCTGACATTCAGCTAGTCGCACAAAGCCTCGATGCAAACAAGGGTGAGCATGCCGGCCTGTTCGCTGTAAAACGTTTGTTGAGAAGGATCGATACCTTCGGTTTTCACTTTCTGACGCTTGACGTGCGGCAGGATGCGCTCGTGCACCGCCAGGTCGTCGGTGAATTGCTGGGCGAGGACGATTGGCTGGAATGGAATCCGGAAGATCGGGCAAAGCGAATCGTCGAAGCCATCGAGTTAAGGGATTCAGCGCCGGATTCACAGAGCGTCAGTGCGCGCAAGACACTGGCCGTGTTCCACGCGATTGCAGTATGTAAGCGCAAGTACGGCGACCACGCAATCGGACCGTTTATTGTCAGCATGACCCAGGGGCCGGACGACATATTGTCGGTGTTGCTGCTTGCCAACTGGAGCGAATTGCACAATCGTCACTTCGAAGTGCCGCTGGACATCACCCCGCTTCTGGAAACCGTCGATGACCTCCAAAAGGGACAGGAAATACTCCGGTCCCTCCTTGGAAACAATATGTATCGACAGCACCTGCAGCGGCGATCGAATCGGCAAATCGTGATGATCGGCTACTCTGACAGTAACAAGAATGCGGGTCTTGCATCAGCGCGCTGGGCATTGCAAGAGGCGCAGACCGCTCTCGCCCGGCTCTTCAGGAAACAGGATATCGAGCTGAATCTTTTTCATGGCCGGGGCGGCACGATCAGCCGCGGCGGCGCCAAGACGCACGCGGCAGTGCTCGGCGCGCCACCTGGTACGGTCAACGGCCGATTACGCGTCACCGAACAGGGCGAAATCATCAATGAAAAGTACGGCCTGCGGGGAATCGCCCTGCGAACGCTGGAGCAGGCGGTGGGATCTGTCGCGCTGGCGACAGCGATGCCGGAGCATCGAGGCAACGACATGCCGGAGTGGCACGAGATGATGCAGGTCGTCGCCGATGTCAGCCGGGACACCTATCGTAAGCTTGTTTTCGAGTCGCCGCGGTTCTACGAATATTTTCGGCGCGGAACGCCAATCGATCTGATCGAGCGCATGCGAATCGGCTCTCGCCCTTCCTCGCGGCGCGGCGGCGAAGGCGTCGAGGATCTGCGGGCCATACCCTGGGTGTTTGCGTGGACGCAGAGCCGGCTCATGTTGCCTGGCTGGTACGGCCTCGGCAGCGGCCTCGCCGCAGCAGGCAGGCAGTTCGATGAGACGGCATTCCGCGAGATGTTCAGTGACTGGTATTTCATGCGGGCCCTGACCGCCGATGCCGAGATGGTACTCGCAAAAGCAGACATCAGGATTGCGCGATACTACTCCGAGCTGGCCGGCGAACTGCACGAGGAGTTCTTTCCGATTATCGAAAAGGAATTCGAACTGACCTGCGAGTTGATACTTGACTACTCAAACCATGATGCATTGCTGGACGGCGATACCACGCTGCAACGGGCAATCATGCTGCGGAACCCCTACGTCGATCCGATGAGTTTGTTGCAAGTCGATCTGCTGGGCCGCTGGCGCGAGACAAATTACGAAGATCAGGATTTGTTCAGCGTCCTGCTTGCAAGCGTTAACGGTATTGCACAGGGATTGCAAAACACCGGCTAAAAAACTTCGGTTCGACCCCGGTTTTGGCGCCTACAGCTTGCGCAATACGGTCCACTGTCCTGTCTTGGCCTCCGAAACTGCCTTGCCCCTAGCGGAGATGCCGGCCGCATGTACCGAGTCAGGATCTCCGGTGCGCAACGGATGCCATTCCGGCAGGTCTTTGCCCTCTGCAAGTCTCCGGTATGCGCAGCTTCCCGGCAACCAGTGGAAAGTTTCGGGCTCGCCGGCAGACAGTACCAGGCAATCGGCGACCTTTTTTGCACGAGCAGCATAATCGGTACAGCGGCAGGTCTCCGTGTCCAGCAGCCGGCAGGCAATATCCGTGTAGTAGACGTCACCGGTTTCTTCGTCCTCGAGTTTCTGCAAGCAGCAAAGCGCGCAGCCGTCACACAGTGACTCCCACTCAACAGCAGACATCTCCGCGAGGGATTTGCGTTTCCAGAATTCATCCGTCATCGTTCGTTCTCATTAATTAGAGAATAACCGAAAAATCATGAAAGCAGTTTTTCTCGATTTCGGAACCATGGGCGCGCGCGATCTTGATCCGTCGCCACTGGCGGAAGTGGTGCCGGATTTCGAGGTCTTTGACAGCACGCCGCAGCAACTCGTCGCTGAGCGAGTCGATGGTGTGGACTTCGTGTTTACAAACAAGATTCGCTTGACAGGGAAGATTATTTCTGCCGCCGGCAGCCTGCGGTTCATTGGACTGACCGCGACCGGTGTCGATAATGTCGATCTCGAGGCCGCCAGAAAACAGGGCATTGCTGTCTGTAATATCCGGGCCTATTGCACGCAGTCAGTCGTCGAGCATGTTTTCGCCGTGCTCCTGAATCTGACACACAGTATCGGTCAATACGCTGGCCGTGTTCGCTCCGGCGCCTGGCAACAGGCGGATAATTTTTGCATGCTCGAATTCCCGATCCGGGAATTGTCTGTGATGACTATCGGCATCGTAGGCCACGGTGAACTGGGCGGGAGTGTCGCGGACATGGCCAGGCAATTCGGCATGTCGGTCATGCTCGCACGACGTCCTGGCCAGCCGGAAACCGCGGACGATGGCCGTTTTGATATCAGCGATATCCTGCAGCAGTGCGATGTCGTATCGCTGCATTGCCCTCTGACCGGGAAAACGCGCGGCCTGATCGGTGTGCGCGAACTCGAGCTCATGAAACCCAACGCCATACTTATCAATACGGCACGCGGCGGTTTAATTGACACTGCTGCACTGGTAGAGGCACTGAATAACGGCACGATCGCCGCAGCCGCCATCGATGTATTGCCACAGGAACCGCCGGTCGACGGTGACCCGCTCCTGGACTACGAGGGCGACAATCTCATCCTCACACCGCATATCGCCTGGGGTACAGTCGAGGCGCGGCAGAGTGCAATCAACGAGGTTGCCGCTAACGTGCGGTCGTTTCTGGCGGGGGAAGAAAGAAACCGCGTGATTTGACAGGGGTCAGAGCCCGGCCCTGACCCGGGCTCTGACCCCTACGACCCAGCCCGACTCCGCCTTGCGAACCAGGACAGCGCCACAGGACAGTTTATCAGGCTGTTCATCCATCAGGCAGCGCGCAATACATCCACCGGCGGCGCATTGATCGCACCCCGGGCTGCAACAAAACCGCTGGCGCAAACGAGGCTAATGCCCCCCACCAGGCCTGCCACCCAGAGCCAGATGTTAAACGTGTACTCCAGATCAAAGAGCTGAATCGCAACGATGGCCGCAAGTATCGACGCCCCCGCCGATGCCAGCAGACCCGCCACAAATCCCAGCGCCGCAAATTCCATCAGCACACCGGAAAGCACCGTACGCCGCCGTACACCGAGCGCACGCAACAGCGCGCTCTCAAAACGGCGCTCATCGATGGTCGACTGAACGGCCGCGAACAAAACTGCGATACCGGCAGCAAGCGTGAATACGAAAACTGCCTGCACCGCAAGACTTGCCTTGTCGATAATGCTTTTAACCTGTTCCAGAATAGTTTCGATGTCGATGATCGATACCGTCGGGTGCTTGCGGACCAGGTTAAGGAGCACGTCTTTTTCGTCGTCCCGGATCTTCAGGCTGGCGACGAAGGTCGATGGATAACCGTCAAGTGCGCCAGGCGACAACACCATGAAAAAATTTGGCTGGAATGAATCCCAGTTGATCTTTCGAAAACTCGACACCGTCAGTGCAATTTCCTGGCCGGCCACAAGAAACTGCAGGCGGTCGCCGAGATCGACGCCAAGCTCCAAGGCGGCATTCTCTTCGAGTGATACCAGCGGTTCACCATCGTAGCCGGCCGGCCACCATTCACCCTTGACGACTTCGTTGCTGGAGCTCAAGTGCTCGGCCCAGGTCAGATTCTGCTCCCGGTTGGCCATCCATTTGCCATCTTCGTCCGGGTACTCACGTGTTTTGACGTCCTCGCCATTAATCGTCTGCATCCTTGCGCGAACCATCGGCACGAAAGTCGGAGCAGCAACGCCACCGCTTTGGACGATCTCTGCAATTGAAGCGCGTTCCTGCGGCTGAATATTAATAAGGAAGTTATTCGGCGCGTTCTCATCCAGTGTCTGCTGCCATTCTTCCAGCAAATCGGTCCTGACGAACGTGAGCAACAGCAAAACCGTCAGGCCCAATCCGAATGCTACAACCTGTACTGTACTGTCCCGGCCACGCCGGGCGACATTCGCAAGTCCGTAACGCCAGGCAATGCCCACACCGCCACGGGAGCGACCCATCAATGCAACAAGTACACGACCGGCACCGTACAGGGCGGCCGAAACGACCAGCATTCCGCCGAGGACAATCAGCAACAGGAACCCATCGCCGATCGCCTGGTACAGCATCGCCGCAACCGCGATCAGAGACGTGCCGGCAACGACCAATCGCGACGGCGGTGGTGGCATCTCGTCATGCCGCAATACGCGCAGTGGTGGCGTATTGCGCAACTGGATCAATGAGGGCATTGCAAAGCCGACCAATAGAATGAGTGCGCTACCACTGGCCAGCAGGACTGGTGAAATACCAACCGGCGGCAAGTCACCCTGGAGAACGTCCGCCAACATTTCGGTAACAATTTGCTCAACGACAAAACCAAGGATGCTGCCAACAATCACACCAAGGAATCCGAGAAGAACCAGCTGCACCGACGCAGCAGTAATTACAAATCGCTGACTCGCACCGAGGCTCTTCATCAATGCGACCGTGTCCATGCGGCGGTGCGCGAAACGGCGAGCCGACATCGCGATCGCGACCGCACTCAACAACAAACTGATGACCGCGGTCAGCGACAGGAAACGTTGCGCACGGTCAGCTGCATTGTTCGCACGATCACTCCCTTCTTCGCGATTCCGGCTACGAACCGAATCCGGCAGAGTCGGCTCCACGGTTTCGTAAAACTCATTGACTGCCCCCTCTTCCCCGGCAACGAGCAGCGCGTATCGCACGCGGCTGCCCACACTTACCAATCCGGTTGCCGGCAAATCCTGCGTGCCGATGAGCAGCGATGGCGCAAGTGATGCAAATCCGATCGACTGATCCGGCCGATATCGCAGCACCGCATCAATTCGCATCTTCGACTCGCCAACCGAAACGTAATCGCCAACACTAATTTCCAGCCGTGCCATCAACGCACCATCGGCCCAGACATTTCCGGAATCCGGTATGCCATCTGCAATCCGCTGTTCGCCGAAAAGACTATCGGAGACACGCACATCGCCACGCAGCGGGTATCCCTTGCTGACTCCCTTGATGGTTGCCAGTGAACTTAAGTTCCCGGCAAAGACGACGCTCGGGAACGTTTGCGTTTCCGCAGATTGCAATCCGTATTCGGCCGCCATCTCGTGCCACTCAGCGGGAATCGGATCCGGCGTGCGCAAGCGCAAATCTGCAGCCAGAACTTCATTGGCCTGGCGTGCAACGGCCCGGCCGATGCGATCGGTGAGAAAGCCGACAGCAGTCAATGCGGCGACCGCCAGTGCGATCGCGATCAGCAAAACTATCGCCTCACCGGAACGTAATTCTCTGCCGAAGCTTCGCAGTGCATAAATAACCGCTTTCATGCAGCCGCCCTTTCGTCGCTGACCAGCAGGCCGCCATCGAGGCCAATGATTCTGTCGCATCGTGCGGCCAATGATTTGTCGTGAGTAACCAGGACAAGCGTGGTTGATGAATCGCGATTAAGTTCGAACATCAGGTCGATCACGTGCCCACCGGTTCGGCTATCAAGATTGCCGGTGGGTTCATCTGCGAAAAGTACCGCGGGTTCGGTAGCGAATGCGCGGGCAATAGCCACGCGCTGCTTCTCGCCGCCCGATAACTGCGCGGGATAATGACTCCAGCGCTCCGCCAAACCGACCTGCTGCAAAATTTTCAGCGCTTTCTGTCGCGGCGAGTCTTTGCCTGCCAGCTCGAGCGGCAACATTACATTTTCGAGGGCATTCAGAGATGGCACGAGGTGGAATGACTGGAATACGAAGCCCACATTTGCCGCCCGAATTGCAGCGCGGCCGTCTTCGTCAAGATTTGTCAGGTTTACGCCGTCCAGCCAGATTTCTCCCTCGGTCGGCAGGTCAAGCCCGGCAAGCAATGCAAGCAAAGTGGACTTGCCAGCGCCCGACGCACCGACCACGGCAACTGAATCTCCCTTGTCAATCACGAAACTGACGTTGGAAAGGATAGTCAGACTACCTTCCGGGCTGCTAACCTGCTTGCTGACGTTTCTTGCGGCGAGAACCGCGTCCTCAATGGCTGTATCGTGTGGCATGCGAAATTTACTGACCTTTTTGATGCTCTTTGCAGCCGCGGCCGGGCAGGCTGCAAATGCGCCAACTGTGCTGGTTTTCGGTGACAGTCTGAGCGCCGGCTACGGAATTGATGTTGACCAGTCGTGGCCGGCATTGTTGCAGTCCCGGCTGGAATCCCAAGGGTACGAACATCGCGTCATTAACGCCAGTATTAGCGGCGAAACCACCGAGGGTGGTGTCACCAGGATTGATAGCACCATAAAAAACTTCCATCCCGATCTAGTCATCCTGGAACTCGGCGGTAACGATGGTTTGCGTGGTTTCCCCACGGAGCGGATGAAAGCCAACCTGCAGACGATCATCGAAACGACCAGAGCGAGCGGCGCCGCCGTGATAATGCTGGGTATCCGTATCCCGACCAATTACGGACCGCGTTATACCGGCGCGTTCGAAAATGTTTACCGGGAACTCGCAGACCAGTCGGGTGTCCTCTGGATCGAATTTTTCATGGAGGGCATCGCACTTGATAAGGAATTGATGCAGGATGATGGCATTCATCCGAATGCCAGAGCCCAGTCAATTTTGCTGAACAATGCCTGGCCAATCATTCGCCAGGCCCTCGCAGATCGTCAGGCAAGCAACAAGAATAATTAGCCATTGAGAATGATATTACGTGGATAAGATCTGGTTGCAGTCATACCCCGAAGATATCCCGGCCGAGATTCCGACCCCAGAATTCACGTCGTTGCGCGACATGATCGATTTCTCGTTCAATGAGTTTCCGGATCGTCCTGCCTACACTAATATGGGCACGACGCATACCTACCGGGATCTCGACCAGCAGTCGATGAAGTTCGCCTGCTACCTGCAAAAGTCGCTTGGCCTTGTCAGGGGCGAACGCGTTGCCATCATGCTGCCCAATATACTGCAGTATCCAGTCGCACTGATCGGGCTTTTTCGGGCGGGCCTGGTGGCCGTTAATGTTAATCCGCTGTATACACCAAGAGAGCTCAAGCATCAGCTCACGGACTCCGGAGCAAAGTGCATCATCATTCTTGAAAACTTTGCCGATACGCTCGAGGAGGTCATTGCCGACACCAACATCAAACACATCGTCACGACGCAGGTAGGCGATCTTCTGCGCTGGCCGAAGAGCACCATCACCAATTTTGTGCTGAAAAGAATCAGGAAGTCGGTCCCGCCCTTTTCGCTGCCCGGCAGTATCGGGCTGCGCTCGGCGCTCAGGGCTGGCGCCAGACACCATCTGGATCACGTCGAGCTTGGCTTTGCAGACATCGCGTTCCTGCAGTACACGGGCGGTACGACGGGTGTTTCCAAAGGCGCAATGCTTAGCCATCGCAACATGGTGTTCAACGTGCATCAGTCACGCGCATGGCAAGCGGATATCTATGCCGGCCTGGAGCGAATCATCGCGATAACGGCGCTGCCGCTCTACCACATTTTTTCGCTGCAGAGTAATTGCCTGTCAGTGATGTACCAGGGTGGCGAGAATATTCTGATTACCAACCCCCGCGACCTGGCAGCTTTTGTCAGGGAACTCGCACGCCACAAATTCAATTACATTTCCGGAGTGAACACCCTGTTCGCAGGGCTTTTGAACACACCTGGTTTTGCGGATCTTGATTTCAGCAACCTGCGCCTGACAATCGGCGGCGGCATGGCTGTGCAGGAGGCAGTTTCCAGAAAGTGGCAGGAAGTAACCGGCCTGGTCATCACGCAGGCATACGGTTTGACGGAAACCTCGCCGGCCGCTATTTCCAATCCGCTTGACCTCAAACACTTTAACGGCTCGATCGGCGTGCCTATCCCCTCGACCGATGCGCAGATATTCGACGACGACGGCAACGAAATGGCGCTTGGCGATATCGGTGAGATCTGTATTCGCGGGCCCCAGATCATGGAGGGCTACTGGCATAACCCCGAGGAGACAGAAAATGTAATGCTGCCCGGGGGCTGGCTGCGTACCGGGGATGTCGGCCGCATCGATGAAAATGGCTTCTTTTACATAGAAGACCGCAAGAAGGACATGATTCTCGTCTCGGCATTCAATGTCTACCCGAACGAAATCGAGGGCGTCGTGGTCAAAATGGACGGAATTCTCGAAGCAGCAGCGATCGGAATCCCCGATGAGAAATCCGGCGAAGCGGTCAAGCTGTACGTGGTCAGGAGCGATCCGTCCGTGACCGAAAACGACGTACTGAAATTCTGCCGGGAAAATCTTACCGCTTACAAAGTGCCGAAGGAAATCGAGTTCAGGGAGGATTTGCCGAAAACCAATGTCGGCAAAATTCTACGGCGCGCACTGCGCGACGAATAAACCCATTCGCGACTGAAATCGCTCCTACATGTGCCAATAGAAAAATTGCCGGAAGCGGCTTCAGCCGCTAATGTCCGAATGGTACGCGGGACTTAGGCGATGCACAGCCTCAACCAGAACGCCTACATTGTCCGGATCAACATCCGGCGTGATGCCATGCCCCAGGTTGAATACATGTCCCGGACCGTCACCATAGCTGGCGAGCACTTCCGCAACACCCTGCTCGACTGCTTCAGGCGACCCCCGGAGTACGGCCGGATCCAGGTTTCCCTGCAGCGCAACCTTGTCGCCGGTCAGACGCCGCGCCTGCCCGAGGTCGGTGGTCCAGTCAACGCCAAGTGCATCGCAGCCGGTCTCCGCCATGACGGTCAGCAGTTCACCCGCCCCCTTGGTGAACAGGATGACCGGGATGGTTTGTCCGTCCTTCTCGCGCTGCAGCTCGTCGAGAACCTGCTGCATTCGCTGCAATGAAAAGCGCCGATACTGCTCAGGCGACAGTGCGCTGCCCCAGGTATCGAAAATCATGATGGCCTGCGCACCTGCATCGATCTGCGCATTGAGATAGTCGATGGTCGATCGCGCAACAACGTCCAGCAACTCGTCCAGCAGCGCCGGTTCCTGCCTCGCCATGCCTTTGATGCGACTGAAGTCGCGGCTTGACCCGCCCTCGACCATGTACGTGGCCACAGTCCACGGGCTTCCGGCAAAACCAATGAGCGGCAACGCACCATTAAGCTCTCGCCGCACCAGCGTCACAGCGTCGAAAACGTAAGCAAGCTTCTCGGCAACGTCCGGTACTGCAAGCTTGTGAATCCTCGCTGCCGTGCGCACGGGGCGCTCGAACTTCGGCCCTTCCCCGGCTTCAAAATAGAGGCCGAGACCCATCGCATCCGGAATCGTCAGAATGTCGGAAAACAGGATTGCGGCATCCAGCGAATACCTGCGCAGTGGTTGCAGCGTAACTTCGCAGGCGAGCTCCGGATTCGAACACAGGCTCATGAATTCACCAGCCTTTGCGCGAAGCTCGCGATATTCCGGCAGGTAACGTCCCGCCTGGCGCATGATCCAGACTGGGGTACGCGGCACCGGCTGCCGCGTTAGCGCCCGTAGTAGCAAATCATTCTTGAGCGCCGCTGCCATACCGTCAGAATTCTGCGGCGATGATCGCCTGAATCGACTCGGCCGCCGCCCGCGGGCTTTCAGCATCACGTATCGGGCGCCCAACCACAATGTAATCAGCACCGTTCCGGAATGCCTGTTCGACAGTGACCACACGCTTCTGATCGCCACCTGGTTTGTTGTCGACGGGACGAATGCCCGGCGTGACGACGAGCAGTTTCGCATCGATGCACTCGCGCAGCTTCCCCACTTCGAGTCCTGATGAAATTACGCCGTCGCAACCGGCTTCCAGCGCCCGCTTCGCACGTGACAGTACGAGTTCTCCGACATCACATTCGAAGCCGAGATCGTCAAGGTCACCCCGATCAAGGCTCGTGAGGACAGTCACGGCCAGCACCTTCAGCTCGTCACCCTTGTTTTCTGCCGCGGCTTCCATGATGGATTGATTGCCATGAACCGTCACGAAACTGGCGCCGCGATTCTTCAGCTGCCTCACCGCCGAACCGACCGTCACCGGAATATCGAAAAACTTCAGATCCGCAAACACTTTTTTATCTCGCGCCAGCATCCAGTCCAATAGCTCGAAATATCCGCCAGTCATCATTAGCTCGAGTCCGAGCTTATAGAAGGTCACGGAATCACCGAGTTCTACCGCCAGCTGACGTGCCCGGTCACAGTCCGGCAGGTCCATTGCGAAAATCAGGCGTTCATTATCGGGAATGTTCTTAGCTGCCACAGCCGCTCCGGCAAATGGTGAAAACGGGGCGCATTGTAACGCGGAAATCACAGCAGCGTGGCGCAGGGCAATTAATTAACGTGATCGTGTTCCGCAATCGCAAAGCGATCGGTCATGCCGGCGACATAGTCGGCGATGACACGCGCTTTGGTGGACTCGTTAGCATCATGGGCGGTCGCGGATAAGCAAAACTCCGCGGGCATCCGGCCAGGATCGCTCATGTAGCGCTCGAACAGGACCTCGATCATGCCTTTCGACCTGTCCGTCATCTCGCGCACCTTCTGATGCCGATACAGGTGCTTGTTGAGAAATTGCTTCAGCGCTGTATGTTCTTCGTAGACGGGTTCGCTCAAAACAACAACCACATCCCGCTGTGCGCGTATATCCTCGATCGAGTCCGGCGCCAGAGATTCGAGCCGGCGAGTCGTATTGTCGATCAGGTCCGTGACAACCTTGTTGATTATTCGGCGAATAATTTCGTAGATCAGCCGGCGATCTTCGAGCTCCGGGTAGCGCTCATGTACCGCCAGGTATTGCTCGTTGAACAACGCCTGTTGCCGTAATTCGTCGAGGCTTAGAATCCCCGCACGAAATCCGTCATCCATATCGTGATTGTTGTATGCAATCGCGTCAGCGATGTTCGCGATCTGCGCCTCCAGTGCGGGTTGGCGGCGCTCAAGAAAGCGTTCGCCCAACTCACCCAGCCCTTGTGCATTCCGTGCAGAACAATGTTTGAGAATGCCCTCGCGTGTCTCGAAGGTCAGGTTCAGGCCGGGAAAATCGGCGTACTTCGCTTCAAGTTCATCAACAACCCGGAGTGATTGCAGGTTGTGCTCAAAACCCCCAAATTCCCCCATGCAACCGTTCAGCGCGTCCTGGCCCGCATGACCGAACGGCGTATGGCCGAGATCGTGTGCAAGGCTTATCGCCTCGACCAGGTCCTCGTTCAAGCGTAGCGCCCTGGCTACTGTGCGGGCGATTTGTGCGACCTCGAGCGAGTGAGTAAGCCGCGTTCGATAGAGATCGCCCTCGTGGTTGACGAACACCTGCGTTTTATAAACAAGCCGCCGGAAAGCGGTGCAATGCACAATACGATCGCGGTCGCGCTGGTACTCGCCGCGATAGGGCGCTGCCGGTTCCTGGTAGCGCCGGCCCTTGGTCTGTTCTTCGTGGGCCGCATAGGGGGCCAGTTCGCCTGAGAGTTGTGTCATTTCAGCTATTGCACTTAAGCAGGATGCTGTTCAGCAGGCCAGCGTCATAGTCCGGCGTAAGGTAGGCATCGCCAAGTGACCGCAGCAGGACAAACCTGCTTTGATTCGCCTGCACCTTTTTGTCCATCTCCATTGCTGCCCGCATTTTCTCAGCACCGATCGCGGGTGGGCAAACCGGCAATCCGGCCGCTTCGAGCAGATTTCGCAAACGCCCTGATGCGCCCTCGCCGATATTGCTCAGCTCGACCGCCATCAGCATGCCGGCAGCAATCGCCTCACCATGCAGCCACTCGCCGTAGCCGAGCGAATTCTCAATCGCGTGGCCGAAGGTATGACCGAAATTCAGGATTGCCCGCCTGCCTGCCTCCCTTTCGTCGTCGGCAACCACTCCGGCCTTCAATTCACAGGAGCGCAGAATCGCATACACCAGCGCATCAGGGTTCTTGTCGAGAAGCTCGCCAATGTTTGCCTCCAGCCAGCCAAGAAAGTCAATATCGGCAATGGCACCGTATTTTATGACCTCGGCTAAACCGGCTTTCAGCTGCCGATCGGGTAACGTGCTCAGTGTGTCCGTGTCTATGAGCACGAGTTTGGGCTGATGAAAGGCGCCAATCAGGTTTTTGCCCTTTTTATGATTGACACCGGTCTTGCCGCCGACCGATGAATCAACCTGGGCGAGCAACGTGGTTGGCACCTGTATAAAAGCAATACCTCGCATGTAGCACGCGGCAGCAAAACCGGCGATATCCCCTATGACGCCTCCTCCAAGCGCTACCACCGTGGCGTCCCTGTTCGCATGGCTCGCGACAAGCTCGTCCAGCACCCGCTCAGCGTTTTTCAGTGTCTTGTGCTGTTCGCCATCGGGCAGGGCAATGACAACGCTGTCAGGCGGCAGCTTCTTTTGCAGCGCCGGGAGATACAGCGGGCCCACCGTCTCATTGGTGACGACCAGGCAATCAGGACCATTGAAATAGTCGCAAAGATCGAAGTTACCCAGCAGACCACTACCGATGACTATCGGATAGCTGCGTTCGCCGAGATCGACCTTGAGGGTGCTGGAGATTTTCAAAACCGCGTCCAATGAAAAGACAAGCGGCAAAGATTACATTAAATCGCCCGCTGGGGCGGGCTCCTGCGCTGTTTTAACAGCCCGGCCGCAGGAGTCCGCCCCAGCGGGCGATTTATAACGATTCGTGGATTTCGCGGGCGACCGTCTGCACCCGGCGTCCGTCCGTATCGACGATCAGGTCGGCGATCTCCCGATACAGCGGATCGCGAATCACCATCAGTTCTTCGAGAACTTTTTCCGGATCGCCGTTTTCCAGGACGGGCCGTTTACGTCCGCGCTGCGTGCGTTCCAGCTGTTGCTTGACGCTGGTATAGAGGTAAATAACGTAACCGCGCGCACCGAGCCGGTTGCGGCTCTCAGCATCTGCTATGGCGCCGCCACCGGTGGCAAGGACCACGGCGTCCTTCTGCGAAAGTTCGTCGATGACCTTCACTTCGCGTTTGCGGAAACCCTCTTCTCCTTCTTTCTCGAATATGAAGGGGATATCGACGCCGGTGCGAATTTCGATTTCCTCATCGCTGTCGATGAATTCGAGGTGCAGGAGTCTCGCCAGTTGCCTGCCGACCGCTGATTTTCCTGCGCCCATCGGGCCCACAAGAAAAATTTTGTTTACCAAATTATTTCCCTACAAAAAAGCTCCGTCCAGGGGACGGAGCTTTTTTCCTACCACTTTCTAATCAGTGACGCTGATAAAGTGCCTCGTAATAAGGCCGCTTGGCGATGTTACCGTGATCGTCATTACACCGCCGCTGGGGTTACTGTCACCTTGAACAGAGAATACGTATATAAGCGGCCCGTTGTTATTCGAACATGGTACCGTGTAGCTATCCGGTCCGGCCATACTGCCATTCGAGGTTTCTGCTTCGATCGTTGTGCCACCGGCCATCGGCTGTGAAATCGAACCGTTACCTTTATTGTCACCAACTGTCACATTAATCCCTGCTACTGCTTCACCAGCGACATTAATGGCGCCTCCAACATCATCTAAAATGAGCGCGGCACTCGCGGACATGACCACTACGCCAGTATCGCTGACAAACAACGTTTCATTCGGACTGCAAAGTGCCGTCATGCTGTCGCACAGCAAGCCATTGAAGTTTATATAGTCAGGATGGTTTGCCGCGTCCGGCAGACCGTTAGAGTTGAAATCGGCGAAAATCTCATTCAGGGCCGGCTCAACAATGCCGTTCTCATTGTCATCGCGGAACGGCTCGCCAATCTCCAGCGGAACATCCGCATTGTTGAAGATGCCGTCGCTGTCAGCATCGACAAAGCTCTCTTCCCCGATCGCCGTGGCGAGAATCGTTACCCTGCCATCACCTGTTGCAATGGTAGGATTGTCGCGCGGGTCCTGGCTGACAAAAATCACGCTGCAGACGCCCGCGCCGTTAGCCGGCGTGGTAACCGTAAAGCAGGAGCCTCCAATCTGGCCGCCTTCTGCATTAAGTGTGACTGCCGTGCCGTCGGGCACCGGGTTGTTGTAACGGTCCGACATGCGTACGGTTACGGTTGTCGTTTCACCGTCACGGTCCCAGCCTTCGATGTTCACGCAGGCCATGGACAGCGACACGCTGTCGTTATCGGGTATGCCGGTGGTAATCGTAAGCTGATCGGATTGCGCCGCGATCACCGGACTCGACGGGTTTACCGTCGCCGTGACGCGAACGCTGGTCGCGACCGAACCTGCGGAAACAACAGTCTGAGCTACCCCGTCTGCGCCGCTCGTTGCCGTTGTCGGCGTCAGGTTGATGCCGCCGATGGTCGTGTTGAGCGTAAAATCGACAGTAGCTCCGGATACGGGTCCACCGGTCGAATCCGTCACTGCAAAACGCACCGTGGAGGTTTCCTGCCGGCCGACGCCACCTGTGCCAAGCAAGCCAATGTTTTCCGGGTTCGCGCTGATAAACTGGATCGAGCCAACGGTCGCCGCGGCAATAGTGATCGCGGCCGTTGCCGTTAAGACTACATTGTCGACGAGCGCGGTTGCGCTCAGCGTATCGTCACCCGAACATCCGGTTGCGGAATAGGTCGCGGTGGCTGTTCCCGTAGTCGTCGTAATCGAACTCTCGACGATGTTCGCGAGGAGGGGCGTACAGGTTGAAGCAAAATTTACCGTAAACTCCGCACCGACTGCCGGGGAGTTGCTGTTGTTGGTGTCAACGAAGTTGACCGTCAGGCTTGCGCTCCCGCCAGCCTGAAGATTACTCTGCGATATGGCAATGACGCCGTCCAGGTAGGAAGCGCCGCTCCCTGATCCCATGGCTATTGAGACGCCGATGCCGGCACCAGGACCTGTTGCCGGAGGTGGTGGTCCGCTGCCAACCAATGCAGGGTCACCATCGCAGGCAGCCAGGAATAGCGCCATCAATATGGTCGCGAGCCCAAACAATTTTTTCATCGATCCGTTTCCTTGCTCTTGGCCGTTCCGGAAGTGCCTACGGCTAGTAAATGCTGGAACCATCATTAAGGATTCTCGGCGTTACAAAAATCAACAACTCTGCTTTTTTCGACACGATCGATTTCGACCTGAACAGAACACCAACCCCCGGAATATCGCCCAGGAAGGGCACTTTATTGATAGTTTCCCGTCGCTCAGTTTCATAAATGCCACCAAGCACCACCGTCTGTCCATCCCGCACCAGGACCTGTGTCTCTACCTTACGGGTATCGATACTCGGTACGAGACCGCCGGTCGCACTCTGTGTCAACTCACCGACGTTGTCCTTGCTGACCATCAGATCCATGATTATGTTGTTGTCGGGCGTAATCTGTGGCGTTACCGTCAGGCTCAGCACAGCTTTCTTGAACTGCGTGGTTGTTGCGCCGGAAGATGCGGATTCCTGATAGGGAATTTCCACACCCTGCTCGATGCGAGCTTCTTTCTGGTTGGCAGTAATGATGCGCGGTGTCGAAACGATTTCCCCGCGGCCTTCAGCCTGCATTGCAGTCAGCTCGAGATCCACGATGTAGTCCGAGTTCAGTATGGCCAGTGCAAATCGTCCAGCCGGATTATCTACCGGCACGTTGACGTTGTATCGGTCAGATATGCCGGGCGCAGTAATCGGGTACGGCTGGCCGCTATTGGCCAGGTTATCCAGTGCAGAGCGAACGATGACCTCGCTGCCCTCGCCGGTACCGGTGACGGAAATAATGCCATTGGAACTATTGTTCGTGACGCCCATGAAACCGAATCGTATGCCGAGATCACGGCTGAAGTCGTCATTGACAACCACAATGCGTGATTCGATCAGTACCTGGCGAATCGGGATATCCAGTGTGCGCACCAGGCGGCGAATGTCCTGCAGACGCTCAGCGGTATCCTTCACGAGCAGGGTATTGGTCCGCTCATCAATGCCTACGCTGCCGCGCTCTGACAACAATGCGTTACCGCTGTCGCCGCCAATCAAAGCGGCCAGGTCAGCCGCTTTTGCGTAATTGACTTGCACGAATTCAGAATAAAGCGGCTCCAGCTCGTGAATAGCCGCCCTGGCTTCGAGATCCGCCGTTTCGCGCGCGGCAATTTCCTCAGCCGGGGCCACGATAATCACGTTGCCATTCTCGCGCATGTCCAGACCCTTGGTGGTCATGACGATATCGAGCGCCTGATCCCAGGGGACATTTCTTAACCTCAGGGTCACGTTGCCCTGAACCGTATCCGAGACCACGATGTTGCGACCGGACGTTTCGGCCAGCAGCTGCAATACGGCGCGCGTCTCGATGTCCTGGAAATTAAGGGTCAGCCGCTGCCCGTCGTATTCCTTGGACTCCGAGAACACCGAAGATGCTACTTCCAGATCATCGACTGCCGGATTGATCTCGATGGTAAATTCGTTGTCCGACTGATAGGCGAGCTGTTCGTACTTGCCATCAGCAGTGATCACGATACGCGTATCCAGATTGGTGCGCAGCGTGTCAATCGTAATTACCGGCGTGGCGAAGTCCGTGACGTCCAGACGACGCATCAACTCCGCCGGCAGGCTGGTGTCTTTAAACACTGCAATCACCCGGCCACCTTCTTGGCGGATATCAACCGCAGTTGACGGATCGCTCAGGTGAATGAGTATCCGGCCGCCGCCGTCGCGCGTACGCCGGAAGTCAACACTGGTGATGGTGCGCCCGCCACGTGATGCTAAGGATGGCGAAGATGCCAGCACAGAGCTGTCTGCAAACTGGGTCGTCATGCCCGCGTCACCGTCTGCAGCGCCGAGCGTTATATAAATTGTGTTGCCACTGCGGCGGGTCTCGTAAGGCACCATGGAAGTGAGATTCAGAACAACGCGTGTACGGCCATTGGCTTCGGCCGTAAGTACGGTTTCCAGTGGCCCGAGGTTCACGTCACGGCGACGCGAGGAAAGTCCGAGCGCCGTTTCCGGCAGATCGAGGGCGATCCGCGCCGGCTCATCGATGGTAAATGTCAGTGGCTCCGGCGCGGTGCCGCTGAGAATCAACTTCACCTCTATGCGCTGCCCCGGCAGGCTCTGTACCTGAATGTCCTGCAGGCGGTTGCTTTCCTGTGCATTTGCGGAGAATCCGCAAAGCAACAATAATGCTGCAGCAAGTTGCACTGGCAAACGTCGGTTTTCTGTGCCGATCGGCAGCCTTAGTTTGAGCGTCATTCCAAATACTCCCAGTTCCATTCAGTCATCAGTCCGAAAGACCGACGGCGGCTTCTCTTTCCAGGTAACCACCAATCCCGTCCGATATGATTTCAATCAATTCAATCGCTGATTCTTTTACTACAATGATTCGTCCATCGTTCTGGCCCATGTAGTTGCCTGCGACAACACGATGAATCAGGCCATCTGAAGTTTGTATGAGCCCGAAATTCGTTTCCCCAAGTTGCATGGTGCCAACCATGCGCAGTGTGTCGAGAGGAAACTGCTCCAAAAACTCCCGGCTCCGTTCCGGATCAGGTCTCATACCGCCTGCAGCAATACCTGCTGCCGCCTGCGGAGAGTCTGGTACGAACGGAGATCGAATCCCTTCGTCAGCTGCCTCATAAGTGAATACTTCATAAGGCGTGATTTCCGGCAGCGGCTCGATGCGCCCGCCGGGTCTTGCCTTTATTTCATTGATGTATCGATCCAGATCATCCATATCGCTGCCACAAGCAATGAGCCCGAATCCGGCAATCAGAATCATTGGTAACAATTTTGCCAGGGAAGCTCTCATTTTTATTCTGCCTCCTCTTCCAGGTAGCGATAGGTTTTCGCAGTTACCTGGATCGTCAACCGGTCGTATGTGTCCTGACTATCCGGTGTAATGTTGATGTCGTGCAGTGTGACGATTCGCGGGAGCGCAGCCACGCCGCTGACAAATTTTGCGATCTCGTGATAGCCGCCCGACAAGCTGATCGTGATCGGCTTCTCGGCATAGAAATCCTTGGGAATCTCTGCCTGCGGCTGAAAGAGTTTTTCCTGCAGACCAGCCGCCAGGCCCGTCTGTGAAATATCGACAATCAGGCTGGGAATTTCGGTTTTGCCCGGCAGCTGCCTCAGCATGGTGCCGAAAGACTGCTCCATCTGCGCCAGCTGAGCTTTATAGGCATCGTAGTTCGCCGCCTTCTTCTGCTTATTCTCGAAGGAAACGCGGAGTGTCTGCTCCTCATCCTGCACGCGCTGCAATTGTGGCGCCTTGTCCTCAATGATGAACAGGTAGACACCCATGCCGAGAACGACCACGAAAACGATAGCGATTACGGCCGCACGAAAAGCCAGCGGCCAGCGGCCAACGTCATTGACGTCCAGACTTTGCAGTTCCTCGACGAGATTCACTGTCCGCCCTCCATCCCCGTTTCTTCCCGGCTAAGCTGTTTCAGGTTAACCACGAATTCCGCCTGCCGGGCAGGACCCACCTCGGTGGTTTCAACCTTGATCACACCGGGATCCGTAAGCCATTCGGAAGAATCAATCTGTCGCATGAGCGCCGAAACGCGGGTGCTTGACTGGGCGATACCCATCAGTTCAACCGCATCGCCGTTTTGCTTCATCCCGGTGAGATACACGCCTTCCGGGAGCTGCCGCGCAATCTCGTCGAACAGATGTACGATTTCCGGTCGGCTGCGTTGCAATTGCTCGATGATTTCCATGCGGGCAAGGAGTCTTTCCTTCTGTCTTTCAAGCCCGTCTATTTCAGCAATGCTGCGCTCCAATTCGACTATTTCACTTTCAAGGCGGGCATTCCTGGACTGCTGATAATCGATCATTTGCACATAGGAAAAGAACGTCCCGGCCAGTACGATAATGGCGGCTACGAAAGACGCGGCCATCGAGATCATGAAATCTCGTTGGCGTTTTTGCCGCTCCTGTTCGCGCCATGGGAGGAGATTAATACGTGGCATGTCAGTCGAAACTCCTCAGTGCAAGGCCGCAGGCTGTCAGCAGTGCTGTCGAATCTTTGTGCACCCCTTGCGACTTGGCCTTGGATGAAATTTTCATTTGGCCGAGCGGATCCCCGACTTCTGTCGGGATGCCGACTCTGCTTGAAATAACATCCGCGATACCGGGGATGTTGGCGCAACCGCCGCACACCAGAATCATGTCCGGCTGCTCGCGTCCGCCGCCGGATGCCAGGTAAAACTGCAATGAACGACTGACCTGCTGCGTCGTGTCATCAACGAACGGCTCCAGCACTTCGGGTTGATAGTTGCTGGGAAGTCCACCCTGCTTCTTGGCCCGGCCGGCATCTTCCATCGAGAGTCCGTATGTGCGCATGATTTCTTCGGTCAGCTGCTGGCCGCCAAAAGCAAAATCTCGCGTGTAGACAACCTTGAGATCCACCAATACGCTGAAAGTCGTGCTGCTGGCGCCGATATCGACGATTGCCACAGACTGGCCCATACCACCGTCGGGAATCTGGTGGCTCAGAAGGGCGCAAGCGTTCTCGAGGGCAAATGCTTCAACGTCGACGATCGTGGCGGTCAGGCCTGCGGCGCTGACCGCAGCTTGCCGCTGTTCGACGTTTTCGGTACGCGTTGCGACCAGCAAAACGTCCATCAATTCCGGGTCATTCGAGTTCGGGCCGACGATTTCGTAATCGAAACTGACTTCTTCCATCGGGAAGGGAATGTACTGGTCAGCCTGGATTTCGACCTGTCCTTCAAGGTCCCTTTCGGAGAGGCTCGAGGGCATTTGAATGACCTTGGTAATTGCGGCGTCGCCACTGATCGCGATCGCTACATCGGTCGCTTTGGCTCCGGCGCGTTTTACGGCCCGCCGGATGGCTTCACCGACGGCTTTCGCATCCACAATCGCCTTTTCGTTTACCGAACTCGGCGGTGTGGGCTCGGCTGAATAGGCCTCAACCCGATAGCGCTTTCCACTTCGTGAAAGTTCTATCAGCTTGACGGACGATGTCGTGATATCGAGGCCCAACAAAGGCTGTGTTTTCTTGCCAAAAAGCACGTATTTTTCCTTTTAAGTCGGTAAGTTGCGGGTCACATTTCGGCTGGACCTGAGCAATCTGATTTAACTATATATCAATAAAAACTTAAATAAAACGTGACTTTGTTCACGATCCCGCGATCGCATGTTACTGCTCCGGGCGCCGTGGTTCCGTGAACTGGTCGGCGGCCCGGAATGCGACCCCGTCACCGGCCCCCGATCCTCCGATCTGCCGGTGTTTAATCTACGGAAATTTGCCTGGCGGCAGCAATTCTGGCCGCACATGGCTCGTCCAGGAGCCGGGACACGGTTTCTGTGCCCTGACAAGCAACACCGCAGGGAGGCACCTCCTGATACTCGTGTCTCCTGCAATTTTGAGCCTGTGTGGCTATTATCTGGCCTGAGCGCTGCCATACGATTGCCACAATTGGCAGGCAGCATCCTGATTGGCATAGATTTGCGCAATAATTCACGCACCGCCTCCAGGGCCAGTGATGCTGTGCCCCTCTTTTTTGACCGCTTTGGCCCAAAATGTCCGCGACTATGCAAAACGCAAGCACCGACAGCCAACCATCCAAGCGAGCGCGAGCGACACGTTTTGCGCCATGGCTGATATTGTGCGGCGGCGCTGGCCTGGTCGTGTCGCTGATGATCACCACCGGCCTGATTGGCGCCTATTATTACGTGGCGCCGAGTCTGCCGCCGGCAGAAACCATTCGTGAAATCCCGCTGCAGATTCCATTGCGGATATTCAGCCGCGACGGCCGCCTTATTGAAGAAATAGGCGAACGGCGGCGCATTCTTGTCGACTATGAAGACCTGCCGCCCCTCGTCGTTCATGCATTCGTTGCTGCCGAAGACGGCCGGTTCTTCGAACACCCGGGCATCGACTATCTCGGTGTCCTGCGTGCCGGCATCGTAATGCTCAGAAGCGGTGAAATATCCGGGGGCGGCAGCACGATTACCCAACAGCTGGCGCGTGACTACTTCCTGACGCGCGAGCAGTTGTTTACGCGCAAGCTTCGCGAAGCGTTTCTCGCCTACAAGATCGAACAGGAGTTCTCCAAACAGGAGATCATGGCCCTGTTCCTGAACAAGATGTTTTTCGGACAAAGAGCATACGGTGTTGCCGCCGCCGCACAAGTTTATTTCGGCAAGCTCCTGAGCGATATCAACATTGCTGAAGCGGCAACGCTCGCCGGCGTGCTGCCGGCGCCATCGAGGCATAACCCGGTCCGGAGCCCTGCCAATGCATTAATGCGCCGCAGCTATGTACTTAAACGGATGCTCGACCTGGATTACATTGGCGAGTCGCAGTTTGAAGACGCCATGGCCTACCCGATGGAGGCGAAATTGCATGGCACCGCAATCGAACTTTCAGCGCCCTGGGTCGCTGAGATGGTGCGGCAGGAGATGGTTTCGCGCTACGGGGCTGCAGCCTACGCCGCCGGCTTCGAGGTTATTACGACGCTGGATTCGACACTGCAACGCGCTGCGAACTACGCGGTACGGAACGGGCTGTTCGAATTCACACGGCGGCGCGGCTATCGCGGGCCCATTGCCACGGTAGAACTTGACCCGGAGATTCTTGACGGTCCGTACGCAGACTGGCCGGATGAGGTGAAGCGGGCATTGCAGGATTACGGTAACCCTGGCGGACTGTCGGTCGCGTTGGTAACCGCGTTGAATGAGGACAACAGTGCGGACATTGTATTTCAGGATGGCACAGCAACCAGGCTTCTGTGGCATGGCATGTCCTGGGCCCGGCCATTTATCGATCGGCAAACGACTGGCGCGGCGCCACAGACTGTCGCTGATGTCATGGCGCCGGGGCACATCATCTATTTGATGCCGATTGCCAGCGGCGGATGGGCGCTCGCGCAAATACCGGACGCACAGTCGGGGCTGGTATCCATTGATCCGCTGGATGGCGCGATCACCAATCTTGTCGGCGGTTTCGATTTTTCCCGCAGCAAATTCAATCGTGTCACCCAGGCAAGACGGCAACCAGGTTCGTCGTTCAAGCCGTTCATTTACTCTGCAGCGCTCGAAGCAGGCAATACGCTGGCCACGGTGGTGCTCGATGCACCGGTCGTCATCAACTCTGCCACGCTTGAGCGACTGTGGCGCCCGGTTAATTACAGCGGACGTTTCTACGGCGAACAACGCGTCCGCGAAGCGTTGGTCCGCTCGATGAACCTGGCCTCGGTCCGCCTGCTGCTGAACAACACGGGCGTCGGCTTTGCCGTCCGGCATCTGGAACCATTCGGATTCTCTGGCGATACCTTGATTAGAAACGGCTCACTGGCGCTTGGTGGCGGCACTGCTTCGCCACTCGACATGGCGCAGGGGTATGCAACGTTTGCGAACGGCGGCTACGCCATCACGCCGTATGTCATTGACTCAATCATTGGCCCGAATGAAGAGATCCTGTATCGCGCACGGCCAGCTGTCGTTTGCCCGGAGTGTGAGCCGGAAGAAACCATTCCCGACCTCGTCATGCCGCAACCGGACCCTTTATACCCGTTGACCCCGTTGGATGACGGGGTTGTGGACGCCGCCGAACAGGCTCTCCACGGGGAAAAATCTATGTTCATCACTGAGCCGGAACAGACATTCTCGCTCGAACAGATGGCGGAAATGGGTGAGTCGTATCAACCGGACGCGTCACTTGCCCCCGAGTTATTTGCCGACGTCAACGCTGCAGCAAGAATCATCAGCCCGCAGAATGCTTTTCTTATTCAGGATGCGATGCGCGATGTCATCCGCCGTGGTACCGGCGTACGTGCCCGGGTGCTCGGGCGCAGAGATCTGTCCGGCAAGACCGGCACCTCGAATGACCGCCGCGATGCCTGGTTTGCAGGGTTCAACTCGAAGATCGTTAGTGTCGTCTGGGTCGGCTACGATGACGACCTGCCGCTTGGTCCGCGCGAAGAGGGTTCGAGAACCGCCCTGCCAGTATGGATAGAATTCATGCGCATTGCCCTGAAAGGCGTTCCCCAGGCGCAAATGGTGATGCCCGCGGGTATCGTTACCGTGCGCATCTCGAAGAGCACCGGTTGCCCGGCCGGCGCCTCTCATCCGTTTGAAGATGTGATGTTCGAGCATTTCCGCGAGGAATTTGTACCGGAGTGCCAGGCGCTCGACGGGCAGCCGGATATTTTCAATACTGCAGAAGATCCGGAGAAGAACGAGACTCTATTTTAGGCACCGCAGGATACTCGGGAGACAATGTCCAGACGGCAAGTTAACGGCGGCGAACGAGCAAGACAGGTTCTCGCGCAGGAGGCCGCGCGCATCATCGTCGAGCAGGGCATCGACGATTACCGCGTTGCCAAAATCAAGGCTGCCGATCGTCTCGGCATGAGCGCGCGCGGCTCATTGCCAGGAAACACTGAAATCGAAAAAGCGGTCAGCGAACACTTGCAGTTGTTCGGCAGAGAGTCGCATGTCAACTTACTTCGCGTTCTGCGACGTGCGGCCTTGTCTGCGATGGAATTGCTGGTGGCATTCACACCACGCCTGGTCGGACCGGTGTTACATGGTACTGCCAGCGCAAACTCTGCCGTGAACCTGCATGTCTTTGCAGACAACGCCGAGATAGTCGCCAATCGCTTGCAGGGGTGCACGGTGCAGTACCAGCCGTTCGAGCGCCGTCTGAAGAGTCGCAAGGATCGCGCCGAAACGTTTGCCGCGTTTCGCTTCACCCAGGATGAATCGGCCATCGAGGCGACCGTATTCCCGGTCGACGGCGTGCGTCAGGCGCCGATTAGCCCGGTCGATGGCAAGCCGATGCGGCGGGCGGACAGGAATGCCATCCTGAGATTATTAGAGAACTGATACTGTAGGAGCCCGGCCTACCGGGCGATCTTCGTTTGTTCGCAGTGGTGGATTCATCCTTTACAAATATCAAAGGGCATGTTTCGTAATATGCCCTTTTAATGTTTGTCGCGCGCCGGGGCGCGCTCCCACGAACCCTTCCCACAATTTAGGTCAGAAAGGTAAGCGAAATTATTTACGTTTATTGATAGCGACATAGTCGCGTTGCTTTGGCCCGGTGTATAACTGTCTCGGTCTGCTGATGCGGCCATTCGGGTCCCTGATCATTTCTCGCCAGTGCGCAACCCAGCCCACTGTTCTGCCAATCGCGAACATTACGGTGAACATCGATGTCGGTATCCCCAGGGCGCGGTAGATAATACCCGAATAGAAGTCGACATTCGGATAGAGATTCTTTTCAATAAAGTACTCGTCCTTCAGCGCTATTTCCTCGAGTCTCAACGCCAGTTCGAAAAGCGGCGCGTCCTGCTGTCCATTTTGCGCGAGAACCTTGTGGCACATCTCGCGAATGATTGTCGCCCGCGGATCAAAATTCTTGTATACGCGGTGCCCGAAGCCCATCAATCTGAATGGGTCATTCTTGTCTTTGGCTTTTGCGACGTACTTCGGAATATTCCTGGCGTCGCCGATCTCCTTGAGCATACGCAGCACCGCCTCATTCGCACCACCGTGCGCCGGTCCCCAGAGTGCAGCGATGCCGGCAGCGATAGCCGAGTAAGGATTTGCGCCGGAACTGCCAGCCATGCGTACGGTTGACGTCGAACAATTCTGTTCGTGGTCGGCATGCAGAATAAACAGCAGATCAAGCGCCTGTGCAGCAACCTCGTTGATCTCGTAGGTCTCCGTCGGCACAGAGAACAGCATGTGTAGCAGGTTTTCCGCGTAGCTAAGATCGTTGCGCGGATAGACGTAGGGCTGCCCGGCGGTCAGTTTGTGCGCGGCGGCGGCAATCGTTGGCAACTTGGCAAGAATGCGATGTGCGAAAACATCCCTGGCGCGCGGATTGTTTACGTCCATCGTGTCGTGATAGTAAGCTGACATGGATCCCACTACTGCGGATAAAACAGCCATCGGATGGGCGTCGTAACGGAAGCCGTTGAAGAATCGCAGCATGCCTTCGTTGAGCATCGTGTGCCTGCGAATGGAATCTTCAAATTTGGTCAGCTGGTCTGCGGTCGGCAACTCACCATATAAAAGGAGATAGGCGACTTCTATGAAACTGGAGTGCGCTGCGAGCTGCTCCACCGGATAACCCCGGTACATGAGCAGGCCCTTGTCGCCATCAATGAACGTAATATCGCTCTCGCAACTGCCGGTGGAAACGAATCCGGGGTCATAGGTGAATACACCCTGCTCCTGGTAAAGCTTGTCAATCTCGACGACCTCGGGTCCCATCGTGCCTTTGCGAACCGGAAGTTCAGTGGTCTTGCCCTCGGGGCTGGTCAGGGTATATGCGTCTTTGCTCATAGAGTTTTCGATCCTTGGCCTGCAGCGAACCGGCTATCATGATTGCCGCGTCCCGGCGGCAATCGCTTTCTAAAAATCGTTTTTGTCAGACACGGGCCGATCTGATCTGCGGTGACCTAGCTGGTCCTTGTGTCACGACCGCGAACACTGCAATAAATGTCCGTCCGCCCCCGGCCGCCGCGCAGAAAAAGCCCTGCGGGCAAACTGCACCATGGTGCCGGAAGCCGGCGGTTCGAGCAAATGATTACTGCAGTGGATTGCCAGGCGGCGCTATTAACCTAGCTGATACCGTACTTGCGGCGGAACTTCTCAACCCGCCCGCCGGTATCGATGATTTTCTGCTTGCCGGTATAGAAAGGATGACATGCCGAGCACACTTCGATGAGGAGGTCCTCACCAAGGGTGGAGCGAGTCGTGAATTCGTTGCCGCAGCTACAGGTAACCTTGATATCGTTGTAGGCGGGATGAATCTCGGCTTTCATTTGGGTCGTCCTGAGGTGCTGCAGTGCGCAAAGGGCGCGTAGGATATAGCGAAGCCGCGGACGCCGCAAGTGGCCGATTGCGGGGCTGCAGGTTTATCCACAAATCCTGTGGATAAGTCTGTGGAAAGAAATTGAGTGAGTGAGCTAAGTAGGGATTTTTAAAGCAGGGTTTTTAAAATGTCTATTTTATGTTCAATTTGACAAAATTTGAGAAATCAACAAGTTACATTGGTTTTCGCACAGTCGAGCTGAATTTCAGCTCCTATTGCACGGAAAAAATAGGCATCCGCGAACAGTTGTGCATAAAAAGCGACACCCGTTCTTTGGCAAAACACGCTAAATGCTGCTCAAAAAACGTACAGGCAGGATGCAACTCAGGGCAGAAATCGAGCCTGGAGGTCATCCAGAAAACGAAATCCCAGGGGCGTCGGTTGCCACACTCCGTTAGCGGATTCCTTGATAAGTCCATCGGCTTTTGCCTTTGCCAGCGGCTCCCCGATCGCGGCCAGCTTCAGCCCGGTGCTCCTCGAGAATGCCGATTCTGAAAATCCCGCCGACAGTCTCAGCGCGTTCAGCAGGTACTCGAATCCA
>SMVB01001176.1_pt1 | contig 50438 bp, 51 predicted proteins | sample 2456461 | NCBI WGS metagenome assembly SMVB01 (sample SAMN11095934, study PRJNA526329) | marine sediment metagenome | biome: Marine sediment; feature: Surficial sediment; material: Deep marine sediment; isolation source: Hadal surficial sediment | place: Pacific Ocean | collected 2014-05 | depth...
ATATGGAGAGATGTCTGATACGGAAGTGATTGCCCGGTCAATTGCGATCTCACAAATTAATCAGGCAAATTTTTTTGATCCCGCGGACCCATTAATGCACAAATTCGGTTCTGGGCGAATGACTGATAGAAAGAATCTGGTCATTATTCTGGAAGAGAGCATGGGTGCTCGTTTTATTGGCAAGTTAGGGGGTTTGCCCCTGTCACCCGAGATTGACAGGTTAGCGGATGAAGGAATCTGGTTTGAGAAACTGTATGCAACTGGTATACGTTCTGCTCGTGGTATAGAGGCGGTTGTGACCGGGTTTCCGCCTTCTGCCTCACGCAGCGTATTGAAGCTTGGGCTTGCCCAGCAGGGCTTCTACACGATGGCACAGACATTCAGCAGTCTTGGCTATCGTAATTATTTCATTTACGGCGGAGAGAGCCATTTCGATAATATGCGCGGCTTCCTTCTCAACAATGGTTTTGACATTGCCATAGATGAGAATGATTTCGAAGAATGGAATTACAAGGGATCGTGGGGAGTATCAGATGAAGATCTTTTCAACAAGGCACATGAATTATTCGAAAAAGAAGAAGATCCATTTTTTGCACTGGTTTTCTCCTCCTCATTTCACAGCCCTTATGATTTTCCGGATAATCGAATTGAACTCTATGAACCGGAGAAGAAAACAAAGTTCAACGGAGTAAAGTATGCAGACTATGCAGTTGGACACTTTTTCCGCAAGGCAAAGCAATCCAATTACTGGGGCAACACAATATTTCTTGTCGTTGCCGATCATGACGAAAGGCCAAGGGGTTCATCCCTGGTGCCGGTTGGCAGCTACCACATTCCCGGTCTGATCCTCGGCGCTGGTATTGAGCCGATGGTGTATAGAAAAGTAACAAGTCATATTGATCTTATTCCCACGTTATTCAGTTTGATGGGAGTAACTGGAATTGCGCCCTATGTTGGCCAGGATGTACTGGCGAGACCAGAAGATTATCCCGGTCGCGCAATCATGCAATTTGGGAATAACCATGCCTACATGTTAGGTAACCAGGTTGTCATTCACCGGCCAGATCAACCTGCTTTGCAGTTCGAGTATCGTGACAAATTACTGATACCGACAGAACTAGACACAGAGCTTTCGAGGGATGCATTGGCCATGGCGTTACTGCCAGGTTTGTTATACCAAAACCGCTGGTATCAGGCGCCTGTGCAAAAATGATAGGCTGTCGCTCTCAAATAGAGCTGCACGGCAGGTAGCTGCACTAGTAATTTTGATAAAAACCAGGAAGAACTTTTCATGAATAATTTGTTTGATCTCACAGGCAAGGTCGCAATCGTTACCGGTTCAACCAAGGGAATTGGAAAATCGATAGCCCAGCAACTCGCTTATCACGGGGCCAGCGTAGTCGTGTCCAGTCGAAAGGAAGATGCCTGTGAGGCTGTCACGAAAGAAATTAACGATTCTGTTAGTGAGGGTAAAGGAAAGGCCATATCCATCCCATGTAACATTGGTTATAAAGAACAATTACAGCAGCTGGTTGATGAGACTCGTAGTCAACTGGGAAACATAGATATTCTGGTATGTAATGCAGCCGTCAATCCATTCTACGGCTCGATGCAGGACATTCCTGATTCTGCGTTTGAGAAAATTCTCGATTCCAATGTGAAATCGAATCATTGGTTGTGCCAGATGGTGCTGCCAGGGATGGCTGAACAAAAAGATGGTGTTGTCATCATCGTCTCTTCAGTGGGTGGTTTACATGGCAGTCCCGTCCTTGGCACCTATGCGATCTCGAAGGCAGCAGATATGCAGCTGGCCCGTAATATTGCAGTCGAGTACGGACCAGATAACGTTCGTGCCAATTCAATAGCCCCGGGTTTGATTCGAACTGATTTTGCCCGTGCACTATGGGAAAACCCGGATACCTTGAAAGCTGCAACGGCGAATGCATCACTGAGAAGAATTGGTGAACCCGAGGAAATTGGTGGGGTTGCCGTATTTTTGGCATCAGGCGCTGGTAGTTTCGTGACCGGACAAACGGTCGTAGTCGATGGGGGTCGGTAGTTTTAAGTTATCGTAAATCTGGAAAAAAATGCCCTTTCCGGTTAGTATCTTCGACTTCCACCGGGTGGTTTTTTAATAGTTGAGGTTTTGTTAAGTAGGCTTTTGTTAAGTGGAAAGACGCGATTTTCTAAAATTATTTTCAGCAGGAACAATAGCTGCCATGGGTGGGCAGCTGGTGTTGCGTGGGAATACAGCTCCACTTTCGGTAGCTTCGAATGTCTATGAAGACATTGATACAAGTGCCGTCGAATTGGCGCAATCCATTCAGTACATGACCACACCTGCACCGGATTCGAAAGCATTGCTGCGTGCATTCCAGCGTAAGAATGTATCTTTGATCGTTGATTCCGAAAACGTCAATACCTACCTGCAAAAGATGGAGAATTTTGAAAATTCTCACATTGAAGACCTGTTCCTTGAGCAGGCGGAGTACCCTGTGTTGGTGTCTGTTTTCAAGAGACTTGGTCGAGTCCAGAATCTAGTTGGTCACGGCAACTTCAATATCCTTGGATTTGATGAGATGCTGAAATACAGTGAGCGATATAGCAGCATTGGAGCTTTTCCCACAATTGAGAAAAACTTTCTCGAACGAATATTTAGTGCCAATGCCAAGCGTTATGGTTTCTTTGGCGATAAGGTAATAGACGAACTAACATCAATCGTTCCCAAGAAAGACCGGAAGAAAATGCCATGGACAGGACACTTTCTTTTCCGTGGTGATTCGGAAGCCCTGTACATCAAGGTGAAGAAAGATATTGGTTCAAGTATTGTATTGACCTCTGGCATCAGGAACGTGGTAAAGCAAACTCACCTGTTTCTCGCGAAGACAATTCAGTCCAAAGGCAATTTGTCTCGCGCATCAAGAAGCCTGGCGCCACCTGGCCATTCATTTCACGGAATTGGCGATTTTGACGTCGGTAAAGTTGGCTTTGGCAGTAAGAACTTCACGACAGACTTTTCAGAAACCAGGGAATTCCAGAAGCTAGTGGAATTGGGATATGTGGATATGAGGTATCCGTTACATAATTTACTCGGGGTTAGATATGAACCCTGGCATATCAAAGTTGTTTAGCAATTCAAACTAGTTGATATACTGCAAGGCCGAATAGAAAGGCAGCCAGGCAGATCAATAGTATTCCAGTCAGCTTCATCAAGTATAGACGTTTGATCACTGCTCCGCTTATGCTGGATCTATCCAATGTGGAATCTGTTTCTTCATCTGTGCTGCGAATGAATTGTAGTTTTTCTTTTTCATGACCTGAAAGCAGAACGACATAAGCTGATCTGCCACGTGTCATATCTGCCCCGCTACTGGCCAGCAGGACGCTGGCCCAGATTGCAAAAATCTCCTCAATGCCCATCCCTGAATTAAATCGGGTCAACATGACATAAACAAGAAAAGCCAGAAGCAGCAGTCCATAGTCAAACAAGATTGCGGCATTGTTTATGTTCTTTGAACTGGCTTTGCTATAGAGGTTGTTTCGTTTCAGATGGATGCTTGGTGCATTGATCAGGTAGGTGATAAGAAAAACAAATATCAGGAAATTCGTAGTCGCCGTCATTTTGGTCGTCAGATCAGGGGAACGATCCAGTATCACGGTGATCCCTAACAGTGAAATCAAAGAAACAATACCGATGAGAAAGGCTGTGATTGAAATAATGGCTAGTGGTCTGACAACGAGACTGGTTTTCGATAGATGAAGTACAAGTTGTTCGAAGATCAGCGATATACATCCCAGCATGATCATCATCAGCGATAGGTTATAAAGCAGCCGAGCCGGAGAAGTAAGATCGATTTGGATTTCGCTGAACCCATAAAAAACCAGCAGGGAACAGCCTGCATAGGTGAAAGCTGGCATTAGCAGACTGGTGAATCTGGTTTTCGGATTTTCCCATTCGACGAGCTGAGACAGAGTCCCAGCTTGTTGCAAACTCATGCCGGTTGCCGTGGCCAGATCATAAATGCTTCCGATATTGGATACTTCCTTTCGATATCTGACGATTCTCTCAGCGCGCCTGGGGCCGATGCCGTGTAGTAATAACAATTCGGCCTTAGTTGCCTGATTGATAGGAATTAGAGAAGATGCTTTGATATAGTTGTTCGCCTAAATGTTAGATATTAACTCAATCCTGATGATGGAGATCGACCGAGGAGCTTAATGATGGATGAACTGAAACAATCAACCCGGATATTGGGTCTTAGCGCAATGATCATGGTGGTCATCCTTGCAACAGGGCCCCTGGGGTACAAGGTCGGATTAGTCCCTTTGATGCCGTCTCTGGTGAGTCTTCTGATTGCCGTGGCAGGGTCAGGCATTGTTCTCATTGCCAGCCTGATTTTTTTGTTCATCGCAAGTAAAAACAAGTTAACTAGAAACCGTAACATGCTGATAATCAGCCTGGGTTTATGCGTTATACCGTTAATAGTTGTTGGTCCACAGATACTTAAGGCAAGATCAGTTCCGCCAATCCATGATATTACGACTGATACTGAAAATGTGCCGACATTCCAGGTAATAGTAAAACACAGGGTGCATTCGCCAAACAGCTTAGAATACGGCTCGAAGGAATTGCCTGCAGAAAAGCTGGCTGCCATGCAACTGGAAGCCTACCCGAATGTAAAACCGCTTCTGACTGATCTCGCAATGGAAGAGGCCATGTCCAGGTCGGAAACGGTGCTTGAATCCCAGGGAATAAAAGTAGTCTCTGTTGATCTGGATGCCGGAATAGTTGAGGCCACGGCGACAACATTCTGGTTTGGGTTCAAGGATGATCTTGTCGTCCGGGTAACGCCAACAGCAACTGGGTCAAAGATAGATGTGCGTTCTGTTTCCCGTGTTGGCCAAAGTGATATTGGTGCCAATGCAGCACGAATTGAGAAGTTTCTGACGGCGTTTTAATACGCTGTTGGGTTATGAACCAAGTTTTGATTTGATGAGATCGCTGACCTGTTGAGGGTTTGCCTTACCGCGCGTTTCTTTCATCACCTGACCCACAAAAAAACCAAGCAGCTTCGTTTTCCCGGACCGGTATTGCTCTGCCTGTTTTGGATTGGCCTGAATGATAGCCCGGACGATTGGTTCCAGTTCATCTGAATTCGATACCTGTTCCAGATCATGGTCTTTGATGTAATCATCGACGCTTTTCGCTTCACGCTTCCACAATTTATCAAATATCGTCTTGGCCATTTTCCCTGAAATTGTATTGTCTTCAATTCGCAGAATGATTTTACCAAGTTGATCAGCAGTGACGGGTGACTGGCCTAGCACAATTCCTTCCTTGTTGAGTTTGCCCAGTAGTTCAACCCGAACCCAGTTCGCCGCTAACCGGGGGTTTCCGCAAATCTTTGCGGTTTCTTCAAAATAATCTGCGAGCAAGACACTGGAAATCAGTATAGCCACGTCATCAACCGGTAACTGGTAGTCAGTTTCGAATCGCATTTTCTTGGCTTTTGGTAGTTCCGGCATCGATTCGCGGATCTGCTGGATAAACGCCTCATCAATAATGACCGGTAAAAGATCAGGTTCCGGAAAGTATCGATAGTCTGTTGCGGTTTCCTTACTCCTCATTGGCCTGGTTTCGTCCTTGTCTGGATCATAGAGACGGGTCTCTTGTATTACGCGATGCCCACTTTCCCTCAATTCAATCTGTCGGTCTATTTCGAAGTTGATGGCTCGCTCAAGAAAGCGAAAAGAATTTACATTCTTTGTTTCTGTCCTTGTTCCAAGTTCGGGATCCCCAGGACGTCGTATGGAAACATTTGCATCACATCGGAGTGAACCTTGGGACATGTTGCCATCCGAAACATCCAGGTAAGTGACAAGCTGGTGTATGAGCTTCGCGTAGGCGACCGCCTCGGCCGCTGAACTCATTTCTGGTTCTGAAACTATTTCCAACAAAGGCGTTCCGGCCCGGTTCAGATCGATACCGGTCATACCGTGGAAATCTTCATGCAGGGACTTCCCGGCGTCCTCTTCCAGATGAGCCCGGGTGATGTTGATTGTCTTGCTTTCACCCGATTCGAGAGTAATTTCGACTTGCCCACCTAACACAATAGGATGATCCATCTGCGTAATCTGGTACCCCTTGGGCAAATCAGGGTAGAAATAGTTTTTGCGATCGAACGCTGACTTTTTGTTTATTTTGGCACCCACGCTTAGGCCGAAGGCAATAGCCTTAGGGTAGACTTCTGCATTAATCGCAGGCAAGACACCGGGAAAACCAAGATCGATAGCGCATGCCTGCGTATTAGCCTCGGCACCGAATTGAGTTGAAGCGCCAGAAAATATTTTTGTCCGGGTCGAAAGCTGGACGTGAATTTCGAGGCCAATCGTTACCTCCCATCCACTCTCCGTGCGCATAACGGTCCCGGTCATTTTAGGAATCTCCCAGGACTGGTACACGTTGATGCCAGTCAGTTTTCTGCTGGAACTGATGAGCGACATTTAGAAGGCGACCCTCATCATGGTAGTTACCAATAAATTGCATACCAGTCGGCAACCCTGCGTTCAGTCCGGCAGGAATGGACAGGGCAGGTAAGCCTGCGAGATTGGCAGTGATGGTATAGATGTCCTGTAAATACATTGCGACTGGGTCGTCCGATTTCTCGCCAATTTTGAATGCTGGACCTGGCGTCGTTGGCCCGAGGAGTATATCGACCTCCTTAAACGCATTCTGAAAATCATTTTTGATTAAACGGCGTATTTGTTGTGCCTTTCGGTAATAAGCATCATAAAAACCTGCTGATAACGCGAACGCCCCCACCAGAATTCGTTGCTTTACTTCGTTTCCAAAAGCTTCACTTCGTGATCGCTTGTACAGGTCATGAATGCTGTCAGGATTCTTACAGCGATAGCCGAAGCGCACTCCGTCATAACGGGAAAGATTTGCGGAACACTCTGCCGGGGCGATGACATAATAAGCGGCAATTGCATGCTTGCTGTTAGGCAGGCTCACTTTCGATATGACGGCACCAAGACCTTCCAGAACCTTTACAGCATCTGTAATAATCGTTTCTGTTGCCGGATCCATCCCTTCACTGAAATATTCCTCACATAAACCAATACGTAAGCCTTCGATTGGATTTACCAGGGATGAAACATAGTCAGGGACCGGTACATTAAGACTCGTAGAGTCTCTCTTATCATGTCCTGCCATGACTTTTAACAGTAAAGCGGCATCTTCAGCGGATTTTGTGAGTGGCCCAGCCTGGTCGAGGCTTGATGCATAGGCGATCATTCCCCATCTGGAGATTCTGCCGTAGGTTGGTTTTAGCCCGGTAATTCCGCAAAAAGATGCGGGTTGGCGAATGGAACCCCCCGTATCTGTCCCTGTTGCGGCGGCACATAGTCCAGCCGCTACTGCTGTTGCGGAGCCACCAGATGATCCACCTGGTACCCGTTCGGTATCCCAGGGATTGAAAACATTGCCGTAATAGCTGTTTTCATTGGAAGAACCCATGGCAAATTCATCCATGTTGGTTTTGCCCAGCGTAACGGCACCTGCCCTGGCTAGTTTCTCAACGACCATTGCGTTATAGGGTGCGACGAAATTATCCAGCATGTGCGATCCTGCTGAAGTCTTTACCCCCTGGGTGCAAAATATGTCCTTGTGGGCGATTGGTATTCCTGAAAGGGGACCCACAATCCCCTTTGCCCGGTCTGTATCAGATTGTTGCGCCATTTGAAGCGCCAGGTCATCTGTGACAGTGATAAAGGCGTTCAGTGCTGCTGCAGGACCTTCTATCCTGTCCAGAAAGTGGCGAGTTAGCTCAACCGCAGAAAATTCACCTTCTTCAAGACCCTGGCACAGTTCGGTTACTGTTAGCTCATGGGGCATTATTCGACGACCCTCGGTACCAGATACAGCCCGTTCTGAGTTGCCGGTGCACTCTCCTGGAAATGATCGCGCTGGTCATGCTCTGTAATGACGTCATTGCGCAGTTCCTGGGTTGAATCCAGTGGATGAGCCAGTGGCTCAATACCGGTTGTGTCCACGGATTGCATGGCTTCAAACAGGTTTAGGACCTGATTCATGCTGTCCATGACATTTCCCAGCTCTGCCTCAGTGATCTGCAACTGGGCAAGTTCGGCGATTTGTTGTACAACCTCTCTGGTGACTTTCAAGATTCAGGCTCCGAATCGGCTAAAGGCGGGGAATGCTAATCAGGTTTGAGTGGTTCTGCAATTAAAATTGAGCCGTCTGGGATGTTTGCAACAGAAATCGGCCTAAAATGAAGCTGATTTTCGTGTAAATCGTCGTATTCAGGCAGTTGATCCGACTTTGAGCCGGTTCACGAGATTACAGCCTTGTGGGTGTTGATAGGTGAATGATCTGTTCAAAATCCTTAGTAAATGATACAGTTGCGAATGCTTTTGAAACCAAATAATGAGGTCACCCCGGATATGTGTAGTTCGCAGTGGGATCTGTTTCCTACAATAATTAGTGAGGCTCCGCATGTTTAAAAAATTGCGGGGTTTGTTTTCGAATGACCTCTCTATAGATTTAGGTACGGCGAACACGTTGATATACGTTCGGGAACAAGGGATTGTACTTAATGAACCTTCGGTTGTTGCAATCCGCAACAACAACAATCAAAAAACTGTTGCAGCAGTTGGTATTGATGCCAAGAGAATGCTCGGTCGAACGCCTGGAAATATTACAGCCATCAGACCATTGAAAGATGGCGTGATTGCAGACTTCCAGGTAACGGAAAAAATGCTTCAACACTTCATTAACAAAGTTCACGAAAATAGTTTTATCCGTCCGAGTCCCCGGGTATTAGTTTGTGTTCCATGTCAGTCAACCGAGGTTGAGCGACGCGCCATTAGGGAATCGGTGATAAGTGCAGGTGCAAGAGACGTCAGGTTGATCGAGGAACCAATGGCTGCTGCCATCGGTGCTGGATTGCCCGTCCATGAAGCTATTGGAACAATGGTCGTAGATATTGGTGGGGGTACCACGGAGATTGCGGTCATCTCATTAAATGGTGTTGTTTATTCACAGTCAGTTCGGGTTGGCGGTGACAGGTTTGATGAGGCGATAACAGCTTATGTAAGGCGCACACAAGGTAGTCTGATTGGTGATGCAACCGCGGAACGAATAAAGCAGGAAATTGGCATGGCATTTCCCTGCAATGAAGTACTTGAGATAGATGTGCGTGGTCGAAACCTCGCCGAGGGAGTGCCACGAAGCTTTACACTAAATAGCAACGAGATTCTCGAAGCGCTGCAGGAGCCGCTGTCTGTCATCGTTCAGGCGGTTAAAGGTGCTCTGGAGCAGACTCCACCGGAACTGGCTTCAGATATCGCAGAGAGCGGTCTGGTACTCACTGGTGGAGGTTCACTCTTGAGGGAAATAGACCGTCTCCTTTCCCATGAGACTGGTTTGCCTGTCATTGTTGCCGAGGACCCACTGACTTGTGTCGCCAGGGGTGGTGGTAAGGCACTGGAGATTATGGATGACAGGGGAGATAGCGATTTGCTGTCTATCCAATAACCTGAACGAAGTCGGGTCATCTTGTTTTTGGCAGAGCTAAATTCTATTCAACGAATCAGGCCGGTACAAAACCAGGCCTGTTACGAATCAGGATCGAAAAATAAAATCTCTATTTTTGGAAGAAACGACAATTGGATACAAAATGCTTGGTTTTTGCGTTTTGTCTCTTGTCCTAATTGTTGTCGATCACCTGTCCGATTTCCTCGATGATGTCCGCGCCGGTCTTACCCTCGTCGTTACTCCAGTTCTGATTGCGGCTGATTTACCCGGCAGGGAAGTTAGACAGATCCAAGAGATGGTTACCTCTCGTTCTGATATGCAGGAACACATCCGCTTACTGGAGCAGGACCTTGTTTTATTAAAAGCCAAGACCGGGAAGATGGCGGCATTGACTAATGAAAATAACCGGTTGCGTGATCTGCTTGGTTCTGCCGCTAAACTCCAGGACAACGTACTTGTCGCTGAGTTAATTGGTGTCGATCCTGACCCTGAAAAACATGAAGTCATTGTCGACAAGGGGAGTCGGGACGCGGTATTTGTGGGCCAACCTCTACTTGATGCACAGGGTCTCATGGGGCAGGTCATATCAGTGAGCCTGTATACGAGCCGGGTACTCCTGATTAGTGATCAATCCCATTCAGTCCCGGTACAGGTTTCCCGTAGTAATTTAAGACTGATTGCACAAGGCACCGGTGTCATGAATACACTGGAATTGTTGCATGTCCAGGATACGGCTGATATCAGGGTAGGTGATTTACTCGTCAGTTCGGGCTTGGGGAATAGATTTCCGGTGGGTTATCCTGTTGGCATCGTCAAGAAGGTCGAGCATGATCCCGGACATCCTTTTGCCTTTGTCACTGCTGTGCCTAGTGCACTGCTGGATAGAAGCAGACATGTATTACTTGTATTTACGGATGAAAAATTAGCCAGGGTGCCCAGGGAGGCGGTAAGTGGAAGCGGTGGCTAGTATAAGATTAGGTGGCCTCTGGGTCATTGTCTTTACATTTCTGTTTTCGATGGTGCTGGCTGTGTTGCCGATGCCGGACATGTTTCCGGCTGAGATTGGCTATCTACGACCAGAATGGGTGGTGCTGGTACTGGTTTATTGGATTATTGCACTTCCTCATAGAGTGGGTATTGTCACTGCATGGAGCGTAGGGATTTTACTGGATGTTTTGCTCGGTAGTCTGTTGGGGCAACATGCTATCTCTTTCGTTGTCGTTGCTTATATTGCAGTGAGCCTGTACCAGCGTCTGAGGATGTTCTCGATCTGGCAACAGAGTCTGGTTGTTTTTGGAATCGTCGGCCTGAATCAATTGATCAATTTTTGGATTGAAAGTATTGCAGGTCATACAGAGTGGAATCTGTGGTATCTGCTGGCATCAGTCATGAGCGCTTTTCTGTGGCCCTGGATATTCCTGTTGCTGCGTTATATGCGCCGTCGTTTCAACGTGATCTAGAACAATCACGGTGTCATATGATTAGCGTGTTTACCTGGCGGTATCTCTTTAGGGCGCACGTTCGTAAGTTGTGCAAGGTCGTATCCGAGAAGAGATTTTGGATCTGACTTGTTTGTTAATTTAACTTGAAGGTAACCTGTGCCGGAACTTATTCTCGCTTCCAGTTCGCCACGACGAATTGAGTTGCTCAACCAGTTAAATCTCGAATTCAGGGTCGTTTTGCCTGGGACAGACGAAACCCTGAACGCGGGTGAATCACATCTGGATTATGTGACCAGGATGTCAACAGAAAAAGCTGAAACTGTATTTGCAGATGAAGCACAAAATGGAGACCACATAGTACTCAGCGGTGATACAGTGGTGATTATCGATGGTGAACTACTGGGTAAGCCAGTCAATGAGAATCATGCCGTTGAGATGTTACAACGCCTGTCAGGTAACACACATCGGGTGATCACATCGGTATCCGTTGCAGGCAAGAAAGGAGTGAATTTTCATGATGCCGAGGATCAAAGCGATACGATTTCTCTCGAGACCATTCTTGTTGAAACAAATGTTCAATTTCATGTTCTAACGCCTGAAGAATGTGAGAGTTACTGGCGTACTGGTGAGCCAGCGGACAAGGCTGGAGGATATGCTATACAGGGCCTGGGTGCAGTTTTTGTGAAAAGAATCGAAGGAAGTTATAGCAATGTTGTTGGTTTGCCCCTGATCCAAACGGCGCAACTGCTATCGCACTTTGGTATTGAATGCTCGAAAAAGCAAGAGCTAGAAACAGAATTTGTGAAGGATATCGTTCAGCATGGCTGAAGAAATTGTCATCAGTGTAACCCCGCATGAATCACGTGTTGCTGTAGTTGACAAAGGACTACTGCAGGAGATTTTTATTGAGCGTTTTCACACAAGGGGTACGGTGGGAAATATCTACCAGGGTAAGGTCGTACGGATATTGCCCGGTCTGCAGAGTGCTTTTGTCTCGATCGGACAGGGGAAAGCAGCGTTTATGCACATCACCGATCTGATAGATTCACATGAATTGGTGGGTGATGAGCGTGACGAGAATTTCGAGTACCCGCCAATTCTGGATGTGCTGCACGATGGTAAAGAACTGCTGGTTCAGGTCTCAAAAGAACCCATTGGCACGAAGGGAGCACGTATCACAAGCCATATCTCGCTGGCTTCACGCTATCTGGTTTATCTGCCTGGATCGCATCACGTCGGTATTTCACAGAGAATTGAGGACGAGCCTGAGCGTCAGAGACTCAAAGATTTACTCGAATTGATTAAGCAAGATGACACGAATTCAGGCTTTATCGTCCGTACGGCATCAGAAGGAGTGTCGGAAAGTGACATCAGAAAGGATGCCGAATTGCTCCAGGCCAGATGGGAGGTCATTGTAAAAGATGCCGAAACATCGAAGGCCGAAACCCTGGTCTATGAGGATTTGCCGTTGCCTCTTCGGGTGATGAGAGATCTCATCAATCCCGGAACCGATCGTATTCTGGTTGACAACAGTCCGACATTTTTAACACTGCAAAGATTTTTGGAAGATTTTATCCCTGATAAGTATAGCTGCCTTGAACTGGTCTCAAATAAAGTAGCACTATTTGATGCGCACAATCTGGAGGATCAGATCGAAGCGGCGTTGGACAGAAATGTACCCCTGAAATCAGGAGGCTATCTGATTATCGACCAGACTGAAGCCATGACCACTGTGGATGTTAATACGGGCGCATTTGTCGGTCGACGGGACCTTGAAGAAACAGTCTACAGGGCAAATCTTGAAGCGGCAGCAGCATTACCAAGACAGCTTCGGCTCAGGAATATAGGTGGCATCGTCATCATTGATTTCATTGACATGATGGATGAAGAACACAAAAGGCAGGTCTTAAGAACACTCGAGAAAGGCCAGCAATCAGATAGGGTGAGGTGGAACATCTCAGAAATTTCCGACCTGGGTCTTGTTGAAATGACCCGCAAAAGAACTCATGAAAGCCTTCTCAAGATGATGTGTGCACCCTGTGAAGTTTGCAATGGTCGGGGCTTCACAAAAACCGCGGAGAGTGTATCCCTTGAAATATTCAGGGAAATTCAACGCAAATCCAGAGATCTTAAAGATGGGTGCTTGATCATGGCCTCCCAGTCCGTCATTGATAGACTCTTGGATGAAGATTCGGCTTGTGTCAGCGAACTGGCATCTGCCTTAGGTGCGAAGATTCAGCTCCGGGTGGAAACCAGCTACAGTCAAGAACAATTTGACGTGGTCATCACATCATCTAGCAATAGATAGGTTTTCTCATGCCTGTGGATGCCACGAAAAAGCTCATCGCTCAGGGACTGAGGGTAACCTTGTTCTCGATACTCATTATCACTGCGTTATATGTCAGTGTGGGTCGAATAGCAGTGAATGCGCTTGGTAGTGTCCAGGACGAAATTGCTGAGCTGTTGAGCGGTTTCACGGGTGTTGATATCAGTATCGGACAACTACGCGGAAGCTGGACATATCTCAACCCGGAAGTCACCGTGACTCAACTTGTGCTCGGTCAAGCTAGCGCACCGGCGATACTGATTGAGAACATTTCGTTTCAATTTAGCACCTTTCACAGCCTGTTGGAGGGAAGCCCTGTATTCACGGATATCTTGGTTGACGGTTTGAGCCTGACTCTCGAAGAGCAGTCGAGTGGAGTCTGGAGGGTCAAGGGACTCCCACTGGCTGATGGCAAATTCAACACCCAGCTTCTGCTTGATTCAGCCGCGCATATCGAAGAACTGAATCTGGAAAACCTGAGTGTGGAACTCGAAGGCATCCGTTCCAGCTATCGAATCAGTAGCGAGGACTCTCATCCATTGCAGATAGTTAAAGATGGTGAGGAAAGGAAGGTTTCCCTGCCACTGGTTATTGAAAAAATATCCGGGGACGTAGCGGTCGAACAGAACAAAATACAGATTATGGGTGGATATGTGGGCGACTTCAGGGATTTTCGGAGTCTGACCGCGGAACTTTATATCCAGGTACAGAACATTCAGCTGGTAGATTTTCTGCCAACAATCAAATTCAGGGACTTCCAGTTAGTGTCAGCTGACATTGGCGGAGAAATTTGGCTGGACTTCAAAAATAGCAATTTCGATCTGGTGGCTGAGATCGAATCATCACAAGTGATGTTCAGTGGCGTAGATCGATTCGTGAGCTTGCTTGATGAAACCCGGCTGAGCTTTAGATTGCTTGGCTCAACCATTGATCGGGAATATCAAGTCAAATTGTCTGTAATTGGTACCAGAATTGCTGGGAAATCTTTTAAATTGACTGATGTCGATCTTGTCGTGAAGCAAAAAAATGATGGTTATGTCTTAGCTGGTAGGGTGCCGGGGATAGAAATAGCAGAGATTCTGGATTCAGTTTCGAGTATCGATGCCGAGGCCGATGTTCTCTCTGATCGAGCCCGTGAAGCATTAAAGAAAATGAACATCAGTGGGTCTCTCGAGGAAATTACTTTTTACGCGGATTATTCTGGAAATCAACCGGATCTGAAATTGATCAGCAAAATCAGGGGAGTCAGGATGGATGCCTTTTTAGGCGCTCCTGCCATCAGCAGCCTTGATGGATTTGTTTCCTTGCGCCCTGGGCGTGGGTATATCGATATCGATAATCATTCCTACAAAATGCAGTTTGCTTCAATGTTTGATTTAGCCTGGCCATTTGACTCAACCCGGGGCCGTGTGAACTATTTCTATAAAGAAGGTGTGTTGCAATTCAACAGTGGTTTGTTGGAGCTCACCAACGGCGATCTGTCAGCGTTTGGAAAACTGCATATTAATCTGCCTCCGTTCCGTGAAGAGCAATCCTGGGGATTGATTATTGGCCTCCGTGGCGGAGAACTAGGTGAGGCATATCGTTATTTGCCCAGAACCTTGTCTGCTGATTTTCTTGCCTGGATTAAAGGGGCTGTCGTTGAAGGACTTGTAGAGGAGTCTGCGCTGCTCTTACACGGCTCATTGTTTCGTGATGCACCAAAGATTCGAAAAGTTTATGAACTCTATCTTGAGATAGATGACACAACGCTTGACTATCATGAAGACTGGCCACTTGTGTCCAATCTGGAGGCAATGGTTTACGTCAATAATCGTGGTGTTTCCTCGATCGGTGCTTCCGGAACCATGCTGGAGACTAGCGTCAGGGATGCTGTGGTTAGAGTGCCCTTGCCGTCAACGGGCCGAATTGACAATGTTTCCATTAGTGGCTCTTTCACAGGTCCACTGTCTGATGGAATCAGGGTCCTTAATGAAACGCCCCTGGCTGAGATAACTGGCCACATGGCTGATGGCTGGAGTGGGTCAGGTAGCCTTGGTGGTCGAATCGAACTTGAGATCCCAATTGGACCAAGGAGTGGAGAAGATGCGCTTGCCAGTGTTTCAGTTTCATTGAAAGACAACAACCTAATCATGCCGCAATTTGGTTTGACGGTGTTCAATTTGGAAGGTGAGCTGAATTACGACTCAATCCTGGGGTTGTCCGCCAAACAATTCACCGGGGTTCTGTTTGACGAACCAATAGCGGGGCGCATCAGCAGCGTACAGGCTGATGACTCAGGAGAGGTGCTGGTCGAGATAGAGGGCAGAGTTGATGTGCAGGATCTGTATGAATGGTCAGATCAGGTGCTGCTGACAGCAGCGAGTGGCAAGCTAGGCTACTCGGCTGAGATACATGTGCCTTTTGGTGGGTCCGGCGACAGGAGCTATGTGGAGGTCACGTCGTCATTAACTGGCGTAATAATCGATATGCCTCATCCCACGAAAAAACCCGATGCAGATTCGAAACTGGAGTCATTTTACCGCCAGACTGTTTTGGAAAACGGGTTTCGACTCGATTTTTCAATGAAAGACAAGTTGCAGGGTTCACTAAAGGTAGAAAATGAAATTGTCGTCGGAGGTAGCCTCCATTTTGGGCAGGGTGAACTGGGTGCCACTAGTTATGACGACGTCGATGTCACGGGTTATCTGGATCACGCTAGCCTTGAGGAATGGGATCGATTTTTTGAGAACATGGATCAGGGGTCAGATGCATCTCTCGAATCTGAATTGGCGGATACACTGGATTCGATTAGCCTAACAGTTGGGCTGCTCGATATTTACTCATTCGAAATGCCGGAAACACATCTGAAAATAGTGCGTGATGGCGCTGGATGGCGGACGGATCTTGAAAATAGAAATTTGTCAGGGTCAGTGCTTTTCTCAGATGATGACCTTCTACCCTTGATTGTGGATCTTGAGTACTTAAGGTTCTTTGAAGAAGATTCAGAGGGAGATGGTGCCGATCCTTTCGGAGACGTAATTCCCCAGGAGATGATAGCGATCGATTTCTCTACCGAGGAGCTGGAGCTGGAAGGAGAAAACTATGGCAGATGGGGATTCAAATTTCGCCCTACCGCGACAGGTGCCGTGTTCGAAGAATTAACTGCAAGCGTCAAAGGCATGGATATCGTCGAGCCATCCAGTGCATTCTGGACTTATATGGATGGCCAGCATCACTCAGGGTTTCAAGGTCTGGTGACAACCCAGGACCTGGGCTCAATGCTTGAGCAATGGGGCTATGCTTCGAGTATTGAGGGCGATGATTTTAGATTTCAAAGCGATCTCTCCTGGCATGGGTCTCCTGCCATGGTGGATATGGATTATGTTGAAGGTTCACTACAGATCAGAGGCAAAAAAGGCCGCTTTGTCCAGGCCGATACTGGCACCACCACCCTGAAATTGTTGGGCATATTTGATTTCAATCAGCTAGGGAGGCGATTACGGTTTGATTTTTCCGATGTTGTCGATAAGGGCTATAGTTTCGACAAGATTACGGGAGAGATATCACTTGAAAGTGCAAAGATGGAAGTCGTTGACCCTATTATTATCGAGGCGCCTGGCAGTAACTTTAAGATTGGGGGCAACGCGAACCTTGCGACCGGGGAGTTGGATGGCGACATGATTGTCACCCTGCTCGTGGGAAAAAATTTACCTTGGTATGCTGCATATAGCGCGATAGTAACGGGACCTCTGGTGGGAGCTGGAGTGTTGCTGGCTCAAAAAATCTTTGAAAATCAAATCAACCAGATGGCGAGTTCAAAGTACAAGGTGACTGGTACTATTGATGAGCCTGACATTGTTTTTGTGTCGTTCTTCGATGACAGTGTTCGAGAGGTTGTAGGGGCTAGTAATACAACCGTTAAGAAAGAGCCAACCGAACCGGATGAGAGCTAGAGGCATGGCCAGCCGAATCGCCGTCATTCAGTTGGTCAGCAGCATGGTTGTGGAACGGAATCTTTTACGTGTTTCAGATCTCGTGGAGGAGGCCGTAAACAGCGGCATCGAAGCAATCTTCCTGCCTGAGAATTTTGCTGCGTTAGCTGCTCCCGATCCAAGAGAGTTAGGCGCGGCTGAAGAAAATGTGTCTGGACCTATTCGTGATTATCTCGCCAGTCTCGCGAGGACCTTCGGAGTCTGGATTTTTGGTGGAACACTACCGACAACCTCAAGACCGGACGGGTCCGGGGTCACGCCACCACGAGTCCGTGCCGCGTCCTTCGTATATGATAGCTCAGGTAATGAAGTTGCCCGATATGATAAAATACACATGTTTGATGTTGAAGTGAGTGATAATCAACAGCACTACATGGAGTCGACCACGTTTGAACCTGGGGAAGAAGTCGTCTGCGTGGATAGCCCTCTTGGCATGATTGGGTTAACTGTCTGCTACGACATCAGGTTTCCGGAACTGTACAGAAAGCTTTTTGTACGTGGTGCACGAAGCTTTTCGATTCCGTCGGCATTCACTGTGGTCACCGGTGAAGCACACTTTGAGATTCTCATGCGTAGCAGGGCGATTGAGAACTTTTGTTTCTCCATTGCAGCATGTCAGGGTGGTCATCATGATTCTGGAAGAAAGACTTACGGGCATAGCATGGTTGTTAGCCCGTGGGGAGATATTCTGGTCCGTGGTACAACCGGAGAAGAAGTTCTAGTTGCTGAGTTGGATTTTGCGAGACAGGATGAAATTCGCGCCGCCATGCCGGTGCATCTACAGCGCAAACTTGAAGTGTGAAGTCAGAAATTCTATAACGTTATGCATCACTCAGCGCTTTTAAATACTTGAACAGTCGACGAAAGTGAATAGGTGCACCTGGAATTTCCTTATCTTCCTGCGTGTCCCTCTCTTGAATGGCCTTCCGGGTTAGTTGTTTAAGGTGTTGTCGATCCAGATCAGGAAACTCGTGGGCGATATCATCCATAGCAGAAAAGTCGTTGACAAGTAATTGCTCGCGCCAGGTTTCAAGTTGATGGAACTGTCGCACATGAGCCCGGCTACTTGCATCATAACGATCTATAAGATTTCTGATGTCTTCAGTATCAATTTTTCTTATAAGCTTGGCAATGTATTGAAGCTGTCTTTTCTTTGGGTTGCCCTTGTTTATCCGTCGATAATCTTGAATCGCCTTAATGATTTCTGGTTGTGAAATGGGCTTGAGTTGTTCGTCTGTTAATTGCACCAGCTTCTCACCGATTTCACGTAGTTCCTGCATCTCCCGTTTCTTGTGGGCTTTGCTGGGCAGTTCGTTTTCAAATTCTTCGTCCACTGTGAGCTTACCTGTAGAAGATGGAGGCTAAACCAAGGAAGGACATAAATCCGACAACATCGGTTATGGTGGTGAGCACCACCGTACCCGCAATGGCAGGGTCTATTCCCATGGAGCGTAGAATGCGTGGCAACAATGCTCCCGCAAGGGCAGCGACAATCAGGTTGATGGCCAGGGCTATGGCAATGATCATTCCCAGGGTTGTGTCCTGAAAAACCAGAGCTGTCACCACTGCCGTTACCATGGCCCAGAACAACCCATTTATACCACCTACAGCTAGTTCACGGTTCAGGAACCAGCGTTGATTGCCTTCAATCAGATCGCCTCTGGCCATCTTCCTGATGACAAGGGTCAGTGTTTGACTGCCAGCGACGCCACCCATGCTGGCGACTATCGGCATTAGTATGGCAAGTGCGACGACCTTGGCGATCGTATCCTGAAAAATGTTGATGACAGCAGAGGCTATAAAAGCGGTAAAAAGGTTGGCACCGAGCCATATTGCTCTGCTCCTGGCTGTCTTTAGAATAGGCGCAAAAGCATCTTCTTCCTCAGTCAGCCCTGCCATTCCAAGGATTGAATGATCTGCTTCATCGACAATCACATCAACCACATCGTCAATGGTAATACGCCCGATGAGCCGGCCTGAGTCGTCTATCACTGGTGCTGAAACGAGATCGTAGCGTTTAAATATATCTGCAACTTCGTGTTCTGAAAGTGACGCCGTGATGGGCTGAATTTCAGTCGTCATCGCCTCCCGGACGGTTGTCCCAGGGTCGGACACGAGCACCGTGATGACAGGCAACAGCCCAATGAGTTCTTCATTTGAATTGACAACAAAAATAGTATCGGTCGTCGGTGGCAATTCATCATGTCGTCTTAAATAGCGCAGCACAACATCAATCGAAACCCTGGCACGTACAGAGATAATGTCAGTGGCCATTAGACCACCAGCTGTGTCTTCGGGATAAGACAACAGGTTCTCAACCCGCGCTCGATCCGTCGCGTCCATTGACTGAAGTACCTGATGGGTCAATGCATCCGGGAGGTGTTGCAGGATGTCAGTGAGGTCATCATCTGCTGGAACGTTTTCCAGGACCTGTATGATTTCTTCTGCGGATTTATCCCCCAGCAGATCTGAAATAATTTCTTCGTCGACGTAGGCAATTATCTCGCTTTGTAATTCCTCATCAAAGAAGTTCCAGATGATAGATCTTTGAGTTGAAGGGGAGGATGCAAGCAGATGGGCTATATCCGCTGGTTTAAGAATGCGAATGAGATTTTCTATCTGATCGTACGTGCCTTCCTCCACCAGTTCGTGAAAACGATGGAATTTTGAAGAGACTGTTTCCTCAGTCATCTTCGCCAAATTTGTTGTCGATCAGGATGGTAATCGCATCGAGGGCTTCTTGTTCGTCATCCCCTTCAATTTCGAGCGCAATTTCAGTGCCAAGCGCCGCCTGCAACAGCATCATGGACATAATGCTTTTACCATTAGCTGTTGCGTGCCGGTTTGATACTGTAACCGACGAAGTAAACCCAGAAGCCATGCGCACGAATACAGACGCTGATCTAGCATGCAGGCCCAATTTGTTTTGAATGATGATGGTTTTACTAATCATTGTTTAGTCATAATAATTCCTTGAAATGCGAGAGTAGCCATTAAGAGAATTTTAAATTGTCTTGTTTTACCTGAATAATGCTTAATTCTCGATGCCTGATCTGTACATTTTTCCACTTTTTCTTAAAGTGCTGGAAAAGTTTTTGACACAGATAAACAGAGCGATGTTGGCCACCTGTACAACCCACAGCAACCGTCATGTAACTTCGATTGTTTGCTTCGAACCTTGGCAGCCAGGTTTCGAGATGGTTTTTTATATCGGTATACATTTCTACAAACTCACCTTGGATTTCCAGAAACTCCTGCACCTCCGCATCAATGCCCGTCAGGTTCCTCAAATTTGGCTTCCAGTGTGGATTGGGTAAACAGCGTACATCGAAAACGAAATCGACATCTACTGGAACCCCATCCTTGTATGCAAATGATTGAAACAACAATGCGAATTCGTGGTTGTCAAGAGACACTCTTGATTTGATCAAGTCTCGCAGGTCATGGATGGTAAGGCGTGTGGTATCCAGGGTTAGGTCAGCAATTGTAGAGATCGGGGTTAACAATTCCTTCTCATAGTCGAGTGCTTCTCTGAGGTCTCTGGTGGCATTACTCAATGGATGTTTGCGGCGAGTTTCACTAAATCGTTTGAAGAGTACGGGGCTTGTTGAATCCAGATAGATAATTTTTACGTTAACCTGGCTGTCATCAAAATTGTTCACTACCCCAGGGAGATTTGCCAGATCTTCTGCAATATTGCGTGCATCAATACTGACAGCAACATTCCTGATTGACTGGTGGCGGGCCAGGGTCGAAATGAGTGGTTGTAACAGCGTCACTGGCAGGTTGTCGATACAATAGTGGCCGAGATCTTCGAGTACGTGGAGAGCGGTACTTTTACCTGATCCGGATCTGCCACTAATGATAATAAGCGATATCATGATTCAGGAATGCCTGGCTAAATATTTGAATATTAACTATTTTCTTAGTTTACCAGTTTTGAGTATTTACGGTCGATTAAACAGGTATTAGATGATGAGTGCTCTGTCAAAAAGTTCCTGTCCGGTTGTGGCACTGAGAAGATCCTCTCGATACTTTGCGGATTCGAATCTCTCGGCGAGCATAGCCATGGCTTTCAAATGGTTGTCGACCTCATGGATTGGTACGAGAAGCACGAACATGATGTTGACAGGCGTGTCATCGAAGGCGGCGAAGTCTATCGGTGTGTCAAGGGTGAATAGTGCCCCGACAATATTCGTGCATCCCTCGATACGACAATGTGGAACAGCGATTCCATATCCGAGCGCAGTTGGGCCGAGTTTTTCTCGTTCGATTAATTTCTTGAAAACATTGTGCGCATCCAGTGAAGGCATTGATTCAGCAATTAACTTTGCAGCTTTCTCGATGGCATTTTTTTTGCTTCGGGTACTGATGTTACAGAAGGTTCTTTCTGGCGCTAGTATGGAATCGATTTTCATTTAGAATTAAGAGGCAATGGTCAATTGTGGATCGCAATCGAGTAACTGATTATACCAATGGCATCCGGTCAAAAGTATTAATATTGGTAATCATTTGGTCTGCTTAACGATTTGCGGCTCTGTGTTTTCTGTCATTGATCTTTTCTTTTTTCTTGATAAGTTGTCTGTCCAGCTTATCCGTCATCGAGTCAATTGCTGCGTACAAATCATCTGCTTCTGCATCTGCGTAAACCTCTCCGCCACTTACTCGAATAGTTGATTCTGCCTTTTGCCGTAGTTTTTCAACACTGAGTATGACGTGGATGTTGGTTATCTGATCAAAGTGTCTTTCGAGGCGATCGAGCTTGGTCTCCACATAACTTCTTAATGCATCAGTAACCTCAATATGATGACCACTCACGCTGACTTGCATATATCATTCTCCTTGTTCACCCTGTTTTGAACGATGATCTAAATCATCGCTTCACGTCTATAGACTATATCATTAGTCTCATTAAACATTTGACTGGTATCAACGGATTTCGTTCGATTTCCGATATCTCTGTAGTGTACCTCTACGCTGGTTTCGATCTTGAGACTCTAAACCAGCTGTTTACGTTCATTAGATGGCGGAATCATCAATGACTCTCGATATTTGGCGATGGTTCTACGTGCAACCTTGATGTCCTGGTCTGACAAAAGAGTCGCGATTTTGTTATCACTTAGTGGTTTCCTTGGATTTTCCTCTGAAACCAGCTTTTTGATCAATGCACGGATGGCGGTTGATGATACTTCTCCCCCTGCATGGGTGCTGACGTGGCTGGAGAAAAAATATTTCAGTTCAAATACACCGGCTGGTGTATGCATGTATTTTTGAGTCGTGACTCTCGAAATTGTCGATTCATGAAGATCCACTGCCTCGGCAATATCATGTAGCACCAGTGGTTTCATTGCCTGTTCCCCGTATTCCAGGAATCCTCTCTGGTACTCAACTATTTTTGTTGCAACTCTGAGTAAAGTATCATTCCTTTGTTGCAGGCTTTTAATGAACCACTTTGCATCCTGTAGTTGGCTTTTCAGATACGTATTATCATCACTGTTATCCGCTCGCTTAATCAGGGAGGAATATTCAGGATTCACCCGAATTCTTGGCGCTGACTTTGGATTAAGCTCTACCAGCCAGCGTCCTTTTTGTTTTGTGACAATGACATCAGGGTCAACATACTCAATCCTGCTTTCTGCAATGTTATCACCTGGTCTTGGGTTCAGCGATTGGATGAGGGTGATAACTTCCTTTAGTTCATGTTCCTTCAGCCTGGTCTTTCTGGAGATGTGGGTGTAGTCGCGGCTTGCCAGAGAGTTTATATGCTGGTCAACAACCTGTACCGCTTCATCTCGCCAATGGGTTGCCTCAGGCAAAGATCGCAGTTGGATGAGCAAGCATTCCCTCAAATTTCTGGATGCGATGCCTACTGGATCCAGATGCTGGATCAGATGAAGAACGGCTTCTACCTCATCAAGTTCCAGCTCCCAATCAAGTGGTGCACTTTCGAGAATGTCGTTTAATGGGATGGTGAGTACACCGTCGGTATTCAGACCATCGACGATAGAAAGGGCGATGAACTCGTCGGATTCTGTCAGATGTAGCAGATTAATCTGATCCATAAGGTGGCTTTGTATGGATACGCTCGTTGAGTTTCGTATATCGATATAGTCGGCATTAGATTGGTCAAAGCTGTTATTGTTGCCGGGTAAATACGATTCTTCGTATATATCTTCCCAGACGCTGTCTACCGGTAACTCATCGCAAATCGTTTCGGCCGACACCTGGTCACTGGTGTCCGGAATTGCCTCACCGTCAATCTCAGGGTCAGCGATTTCAATACGATCACCAGATGCATCTTCAGGCAATTCAGGATCGGAATTTACCCTGTCGGATGGGTCGTTTTCAGGGGTTTCCGCGTTTTTAGTTTCTCCGTAGTCCTGGTCCGGAAGCTCTTCAGGAGGATCTAGTGGAGATGTTTCTCCATCCAGATCCTGATCATCTGGACCGAGTTCCTCCAGCATAAGATTGGAATCCAGCGCTTCCTGAATTTCTTGCTGTAAATCAATCGTGGAGAGTTGCAGAAGCCGGATGGCCTGCTGTAACTGGGGGGTCATTCTTAACTGTTGACCCAGCTGTAACGAGAGCGCTGGTTTCATTGCCATAACGTCATGATACTAATTGGCCAGACTTAATAATACTTGATAATGAAATATGGTCATGATGCAGTCGAACTGTAACGATGACCAATCACCAGAATTGACGTTACATTCGAAAATCCTGGCCGAGATAAACCCGTTTCACCTGTTCATCATTTAAGATCGCCTCAGTGGGTCCCTCAGCGATGATTCGACCTTCACTGACGATGTATGCCTTGTCGCATATGTCCAGGGTTTCTCTTACATTGTGGTCAGTGATGAGAACACCGATACCACGTTCTGATAATTGCGAAATGATGACCTTGATATCGTTAACCGAGATTGGATCCACTCCTGCGAATGGCTCATCCAGGAGAATGAAAGCCGGTTCAGTCGCGAGCGCTCGTGCAATCTCCACTCTCCTTCGTTCGCCACCACTCAACGACATCCCGAGGATTGATTTGATATGGTCTATGTGGAATTCCTGCAGCAATGATTCAAGTTTATCCCGCCGTTGTCCACTATTGAGATCAGATCTTGTCTCCAGAATAGCCATGATATTGTCAGCGACTGAAAGCTTGCGAAATACTGAGGCTTCCTGGGGCAGATAGCCTATACCAATCCGGGCTCTTTCGTGCATTGGCTTTGGCGTGATATCTTCATCATCGAATAATACTCTCCCGGCATCACCACGGATTGAACCGACGATCATGTAGAAACAGGTTGTTTTACCGGCACCATTTGGGCCTAGCAGGCCGACTACCTGGCGACTGCGAACGGAGAGAGTCACTTCCTGAACGACCTGCTGGCCCCTATAGCTCTTCTGGAGATTTTCGGCTCGTAATACGTGAGTTTTTTCTGACAATTACTCGGCCCTGGGGGTTATAGTCATTTTAATTCGATCACCAGATTTTCCACCACTATTGAGATTTACGATCCCCTTTCCAATATCGTAGTAAAGCAGTTCACCGGTAAATGTATCCTTAACCTGTTTCAGCGTGGCGTTGCCTGATAGATGTAATCTTCTTTCCTGCACAAGATAGGTTATTTTTCTGGCCTTTGCATAAACTACTTCTTCACTGTCATCCGGGAGTTGTTCATATTGCGCCAGTTTATCTGAGCCTGAATCTGTGCTGGCAATAATCTGGATCACTTCATTTTTGCTCATCGTGATCTCGACTTCATCGGCGATAATGTGCATCGAACCCTGGTCGATATTCACGTTTCCACGGTAAACCGACAATCCCTTCGTATCGTCAAAAATGGCAGAATCAGCCTGAATATTTATCGGCTGCTGGCTGTCTGATTCGAGAGCAATCAGGTTGTTACCCGGGAATGCAAGGCAGAGAAGAACGATTAAGGCAATCAACTGCTGCATGCTGAGATTCCTAATACGGTCTTCATTTTGTGGATCCATTCGAAAGTTCATTTCGTCTATTATAAGGACTCGTTGCCTGCTTTGTCTGATGTTCTCACCATCTAGATCAACGCTTATTCAACAACTGATTGAGAGCCGGGTGGTTTGGCTTTCACGTACACGGGTTGAAAAATTGTCTGTACTCGTTCAGTTGGAGTCGAGTAGAAAATAGTTTTCCCTGTTTCAAAAAAAGTCTTCATGCCCGCTGCGGTGGTTCGTCCTGAGTTATTGTTAATGATCACTTTTTGGTCGGTTTCCGCATATTCTTTTTTAGGGTATACGGTCAAACTCATGGTCTGGATGGTAATAAATCTATTGTTATCATTTTCCCTTGTAGCTAACACATCGCCCCATAATTCAATCACTTCTTCCCGGTAATCAGAGGATGATAAAAGTCGACCATTTTTTGCTCCAATATCCCAGGGAATACCGTCAGATTGTGAGAATAGTTGTATGAATGGCTGTTTTAGTGCGGTCATATCAGTCAAGGGAAAGTGTGTAAAGCGATCAGCCTTTATTTTGTGCTGCAGCTTGCCATCTTCATCATATTGCGTGACCGTCGCGTTTAACATATAAAAGTCAGGGTCATTTTGCATTGCGGCGTCAGGTAGATTGTCCTGGTTCGATTCATCCATCAGGAAATTTGTGCCAAGAACCAGGATCAGTATCAGGCTTGCAAGAATGGTGGCGCGATTGTTCACACTAACTCCATCTCCTGGTGCTATGTGGGGAACAACATGGCCCGTTAGGAGATGACCAGAGCCGTATTGTACAGGTAGATAATGTAACCTAGCCAGAGGGCGAACAGAAGCGATCCTTTAAATCGATTGATGACAGCTTCTCCTCGTATTCCGTATGCGAACACCACGAGAATCAAGGTCATGGCAAGCATTAAGGCATAGTCTCGCCAAAGGGTGAGAGGTTCCAGTTCAGAGGGAGCGAAGATTGCCGGGATGGATAAAACTGCAAGAATATTAAAGATGTTCGAGCCCACAATATTGCCGATAGCCAGGTCGGTTTGACCTTTTAAGGCGCTGGTTACCGAGACAACGAATTCCGGGATACTGGTTCCAACTGCGATAACCGTAAGCCCTATCACCAGCTCACTGGCTCCCATGCCTTCTGCAATATTGATGACCGCCCAGACAAGGAGTTCGGAACTGACAAGTAAAAATAGCAGGCTTATAAGCATTGTGATTAGTCCGCGGGAAACCGGCATTTCAGGAATCTCAGCTATCTCTGCGATTTCAGCCGCCCGTTCCATCTCCGATGATCTTCGGTGCTCCATTGCCAGTCGAAACAGAAACAAAGCGAGACCGGATAACAGCAAGAGTCCATCTATTAGTCCTAGTTTGTAATCGATCAGGGTGGCACCAGCGCAGAGGGTTACAAAAATCAATATGGGTAAATCGTTGCGCAATATGTCAACGCGAAATTGTAGAGGGACAAGCATTGCTGTAAATCCAAGCACCATGCCAATATTGGCAATATTGGATCCAATTGCGTTGCCTACCGCGATGCTTGGTTCTCCGCGGAATGAAGATATTGCTGAGACAAATATTTCAGGCGCTGATGTGCCCAGTGCGACGATGGTGAGACCGATTGTCATTGGTGAGATGGAAAAGTTTTTGGCGGTTGCGACAGAACCTATTACAAACTGGTCTGCGCTCTTAAACAGGACTAGAAAACCAATCAGTAGGGCGGCGCTATAATAGAGCATTACTCTCTTACAAAAATCAGATACGAAATCGAGCGAACCATTAAAGTGGGAATTCAGGTTCTTTGCAAGGTGATTTTTCTTAAGTGCAAAACCTTATGCATGTTACCCAGGGGTTGGTTTGGGAGGGGTGCTAGTGTAAAAGAGAGGCAGTGACAGACCCTTTGCCAGGATTCTGACAATACCAGTGTTTGATCAGGACGACCTTCGAAATGGATGAACAGCAGATAACGTTGGACAATGTTGTGTTTCGTCGTGGACAGCGGCGTATATTCGATGGTGTCACTGTGCATATTCCCCGGGGAAAGATTGTCGCCATCATGGGTCCAAGTGGCACGGGAAAAACCACGATGCTTCGTTTAATTTGCGGGCAGCTGAGGCCTGAATCCGGAAGTGTACGGGTGAATGGGCATGAAATCCCCGATTTGTCTCGAGAAGATTTGTTTCAGGTTAGAAAGTCTATGGGCATGTTGTTTCAGACTGGCGCGCTGTTCACAGATTTGACGGTATTTGAAAATGTAGCCTTTCCACTTCGAATTCATACCAGCTTGCCTGAAGACATGATTAGAGATCTCGTCTTGATAAAATTACAGTCTGTCGGCTTAAGAGGGGCGCACGCACTATTGCCTGCAGAACTATCCGGAGGAATGAATCGTCGGGTTGCGCTTGCCCGTGCTATAGCCCTGGATCCCGGGATCATCATGTACGATGAACCATTTGCCGGTTTGGATCCGATTGCCATGGGTGTCATCGTGGATCTCATTAAGACACTAAATACGGTTTACGGAATGACCAGCATCATTGTGTCACATGATATTGCTGACACGGCCCGCATAGCAGATCTCATTTACTTGATTTCTGATGGAAAAATCGTCGGCCAAGGTTCGCCAGAAGAGCTATTAAGGCAAGACTCTCCCAGGGTTCAGCAATTTGTTCAGGGTCTTAGCGATGGACCGGTTCCGTTTCACTATCCTGCAGAGGATTACGAGGAAGAACTGATGCGAGTGCCAGTTAAGGACAAGTGGTTCTAACGTGGTTGCAACTGGTTTAACTGACTTGATGAAATTGTATGCTATCTAGGCTGCGCATAATTGGTCAGAAGAGCCTGGTCTTTCTGTCCACACTCGGGCGTGCCGGTCATATCTGGCGGCAGGCCATCTGGCGCAGACCAAGGTTGAAAAATGCGCCTTTATTGATTCGTCAGATTTACCAGCTTGGAGTTTTGTCGGTTGTGATCACTGTGATGTCCGGGTTCTCGATAGGCGCTGTGCTTGCGCTGCAAGGTTATAATCAGCTCGTTAAGTATGGTTCCGAGAGCGCTCTTGGGCTCGGCGTTGCCCTGGTACTTGTGATGGAGCTGGGGCCAGTTGTTTCAGCCTTGCTATTTGCAGGTCGGGCTGGTTCTGCAATGACTGCTGAAATTGGTTTGATGAAAACCACCGAACAGTTAAGCAGCATGGAAATGATGGGAGTTGATCCATTGCAACGAATCATTGCGCCACGATTGTGGGCTGGTTTTATTGTGATGCCTATACTTGCGTTGATGTTCTCGGTTGTCGGGATATGGGGTGCGTCACTGGTCGGAGTTGGCTGGCTTGGTGTTTATGAAGGCGCTTTCTGGTCCATTATGCAAGATGGGGTAGACTTCAATAGTCATATCTTAAAGGGAATCATAAAATCTGTAGTCTTCGGTATTGTAGTGACATGGATTGCGGTTTTTCAGGGATACGATGCATTGCCCACCGCGGAAGGTGTTGGGTCTGCAACCACCCGTACGGTAGTTTACTCGTCAGTATCCGTGCTAGTGCTTGATTTTTTTCTAACACTGATCATGTTTAATTTTTAGTTTCTAATCTAACGATTTAAGGAGGTTCGAGCTGTTATGCAGATGCGATCAATTGAGATCATTGTCGGTGCCTTTATGTTGGCCGGAATAATTTCCCTGGCTATCCTGGCCATTCGTGTTAGTGGATTTAATATCGATACTGAGACTAATACTTATAGCGTCTATGCGAGATTTGAGAACATAGGCGGCCTCGTCAACCGATCAAAAGTGAGTATCGGCGGAGTCATTATAGGAAGAGTGGCCGAGATTCAGCTTGATCAGGAATCGTATACCGCGCTAGTGCGGATGGAAATCGATAGTGATGTTGATTCAGTCTCAACCGACAGCACCGCGGCGATACTGACTGAAGGATTGTTGGGTGGAAAATTTATTGGTATTAGTCTGGGCGCTGAAGAGGAATACCTGGGGGATGGGGATGAAATTTTCGACACCCAGTCTGCAATCATACTTGAAGACCTAATAGGTCAATTTTTGTTGAAAAAACTATGAGCCAGGCATTCAACAAAATAGCCGTGTACCTGGCTGCTGGATTGTTTCTGTGTCTGGCTTTCAATGTTGTTGCTTCCCAATCACCCCATGAGAGTGTGCGATTAGCAACAAACGAACTTATCGAGAAGCTGCTGGTTGCGCGACCGCTATATGAAACCAACCCGGAAGAGTTCTTCAGAGAGATTGATGAATCTCTTGCTCCTTTTGTGGATTTTGAAGGTTTTTCCAAAGGCGTGATGGCAAAGTATTACCGACGGGCGAATGAAGAGCAGAAAGCTCGCTTTGCAGACGCGTTTCGAAAAGCATTGATCAATACTTACGCTAAAGCCCTGGTGGGATTCGATAACCAGAAAATTGTTGTAAAAAAGAGCAGCAGGCCACAAAAGGTTCCTAATAAAGCCCGGGTTGAACTGGAAGTCCATGGGAAGGATGGCACGATTTATCCAGTAGAGTATTCTCTGGTATTGATTGACGATCAATGGAAGCTGCGGAATATACTGATTAATGGCATAAACATTGGGCTGCAGTTTAGGTCCCAGTTTTCAAATTACATGCAACAGTACAAGAATGACATTGATGAAGTCATTGACCACTGGAATGTTGATGGCTGAGAACGTACAACTTCGTAACGATGGCTGTTTTGAGCTGTCTGGACTGGTCAGTGTCGATACAGTTGGCGATTATCGAGAGTCCCTTGTAGAGCTGATTTCAGCCAGTAGCGTGGATGAGGTAGAGGTAGAACTCGGTAAATTAGAGATACAGGGTTCCGCTGTGATAGTCCTGTTAATATCAATAGTCAGAGAATGCAGATCTCTGGCCAAGTCAGTTGTTTTCCTGCACTGTTCCGAAGAGTTGCGTGCGATTGCCTCGGCTTGTGGAGTAGATGAGATTCTTAATCTGAAATAGGTTGCCCTGCCTCCCATCGATAAGGTTCCCTATTGGATATTCCACACTAAATACTGCATTCCACATGCTATGATTGCGCACTTTTTCGAGCAGACGGTCCCTGGATCAGGGTGAGCAATTTGAACCGAACTTTAAATTCAGGCAGAAGGACTAAAGAGTTACTAGTAAAAGGAGCTTCAGCGCAATGGACCTAGACGAAATCAGGCGATTACTCGAGTCTGCCCTGGAAGACAGTCAGATCGAGATACACGCAGAGGGCAATAAATTGGCATTGGATCTGGTCTCGGAAAAGTTTACGGGGATGAATAGAGTGAAGAGGCAACAATTTGTTTACACGCTGTTGAATGACAAGATCTCATCAGGAGAGATTCATGCGGTAACGATGAAAACGCGAACTCCGGACGAAGCAGCAACCACAGGATGAAATTCTGAATAATGGACAGATTACTGATAAGAGGCGGAAAGAAGCTATCAGGAGAACTGAGAGCATCCGGTGCAAAAAATTCCGCCCTGAAAATTTTCGCGGCTTCATTGCTGTCCGATGGTCCCGTCACGATTTCAAATGTCCCTCACTTGCGAGACATTACAACAATGATCGAGCTGTTGGGTTCGCTTGGAGTTGAGGTTGTCATCGATGAAAAAATGAATGTAGAGATTCACGCCAATACCATCAAGAGTTTCACGGCACCCTATGATCTAGTCAAAACGATGAGGGCATCATTTAATGTGCTCGGGCCGATGCTGGCACATTACGGCCAGGCGGAAGTCTCCCTGCCTGGCGGGTGCGCTATTGGGCCGCGGCCGGTGGATCAGCACCTAATTGGCCTGCGTGCGCTCGGTGCAAATATCAAAATGGAAGAAGGCTACGTCAAGGCGACGGTGAATGGCAGGTTGAAAGGTGCGCATATCATTTTTGATATATGCACTGTCGGTGGAACGGAACACATCATGATGACGGCGACCCTGGCGGAGGGTCAAACCATGCTGGAGAATTGTGCCCGGGAGCCTGAGATTGTTGACCTTGCTGATTGTCTAAATGCCATGGGTGCTGATGTCCAGGGGGCAGGTACCGATACTATTATAATCAACGGAGTTGAATCGCTTCATGGCTGCCATCATCGTGTGATTGCTGACAGAGTTGAGACTGGAACTTACCTGATCGCTGCGGCTGCGACCGGTGGAAAAGTAAAAATCCGTAATGCTAATCCTGAACATCTGGAAGTACTTCTCAGCAAGCTCCGGGAGGCAGGCGCCAAACTCACTTTGACCCAAGATACCATTGAACTTGATATGGAAGGTAAGCGGCCCATTGCCGTGAGTCTGGTGACAGCACCATATCCGGCATTTCCTACGGATCTGCAGGCACAAATTATTGCTCTCAACTGCATTGCGGTGGGTACCGGCACCATTAAAGAGACGATATTCGAGAACCGATTTATGCATGTTCACGAAATGAATCGAATGGGGGCAAAAATTCGACTTGAAGGAAACAATACCACTGCGATCGTTGAGGGAGTAAACCATCTCACAGGCGCGCCGGTTATGGCTAATGACTTACGTGCTTCGGTGAGTCTCGTGATCGCCGGGTTAGTGGCTGAAGGAGAAACCATCGTAGATCGTATATACCATATTGACCGTGGTTACGAGCAGGTGGAAGAAAAGTTGCAGAATCTTGGTGCCGATATAAAACGGGTCGCGTCGACTTAGATGAACGCAACCATCACTATGGCGTTAACCAAAGGCAGGGCGTTGGGACCTTCCCTGAAATTGTTAGCTGCAGCTGGAATTGAACCCACAGAGGACATCTCTAAATCAAGAAAACTTGTATTTGATACGACCCGGGAAAATCTAACATTGATGATTCTAAGAGGGGCAGATGTCGCAACCTATGTTGAACATGGGATTGCTGACCTGGGGATTTCCGGAAAGGATGTGTTGCTGGAGCACGGTGGAAATGGATTTTATGAACCACTGGATCTGGGGATTCTAAAGTGCCGGATTATGGTTGCAGGTCTCAAAGATGAAGGGCAACTCCCGCGTCGTCTGAAAATAGCCACAAAATTTGTTAACACGGCTAAACGCTACTACGCCAAACAGGGAGTCCAGGTTGACATTATCAAACTCTACGGGGCCATGGAGCTTGCACCGGTTACCGGGCTTGCCCACAGAATTGTTGATATCGTTGAGACCGGCAACACACTCAAGGCAAATGGTCTGGTGCCTATGGAGTTAATAGAAAATGTCACTAGCCGGTTGATCGTCAACAAAGTGTCCTTCAAAACCAGGTACTCAGTTCTTCAGCCGATCATCAGTGCGCTTGAGGTGGTAGCAGCGTGATTCGCAGGCTGGATTATGGTGAGCATGATTTCGACGGGAATCTTGAAGATCTACTTCATTTGAGTCCGCAGAAAGAGCAGGAAGTCAGGCAGGTCGTAGGAGATATCATAGCGGATGTCCGGCGGAAGGGGGACGCTGCGCTCCTTGAACTCACCAATAAGTTTGACCATCGAAACGTGACAGAGTTTTCACAATTAGAGATTACTCTGGAACAATTGAAGCAAGCCCATGAGGATATCGATCCTCTGGTAAGAGCAGCGCTCGAAGCCTCGGCATTGAGGATTCGTTGTTACCATCAGAAACAGTTGGAGGCACTAGGGGGTGGTACTGACTGGAACTACACCGATGGCGATGGAAATGAACTCGGCCAAATTGTGCGAGGCATGTCGCGTATTGGCATCTATGCCCCTGGTGGAAAAGCCGCTTATCCATCGACCGTGTTAATGACAGCGATCCCCGCCAGGGTAGCCGGTGTGAAGCAAATCGTTTTGATGGTTCCCACTCCTTACGGTGAGTTCAATCAAACCTTGTTGGCCGCAGCCTATTTGAGTGAGGTTGATCGGGTTATCACTGTCGGTGGTGCACAGGCGATTGCTGCGCTGGCTTACGGAACAGAGTCAATCAGCAGGGTAGATAAAATTGTTGGCCCCGGAAATACCTATGTCGCCACAGCCAAAGGCATGGTTTACGGTGACGTGGGAATTGACATGATCGCCGGGCCATCGGAAGTTGTTATTGTTGCCGATAAAACAGCCAATATAGATTGGATGGTAATGGACCTGTTTGCACAGGCTGAACATGACGAACTGGCCCAGGCTATCCTGATATCCTGCGATCAGGAACTATTGGATAAAGTGGCGGTGGTGATAGAGCGGCAGCTTGGGAACATGGATCGACAGGATATTATCAGGAAATCGATTGGTGATCGTGGTGCATTGATAAAAGTAAATAACGAAAGTGAGACCGTTGACGTTGTCAATCGAATTGCACCGGAACATTTGGAAATTGTCGTTGAAAATCCAGATGTGATACTGAAAGCTGTGAAGTACGCAGGTGCTATCTTTATTGGAAATCACAGTGCAGAAGTTATCGGTGACTACTCGGCAGGTCCAAGCCATGTTTTGCCGACCTCTGGTTCTGCAAGGTTTTCGTCGCCGCTTGGCGTGTATGACTTCCAGATCAGAAGTTCGCTCATACATTGTAGTGCCAGGGGCAGTGTCAAATTGAGCAGAGATGCCGCGATTCTGGCAACAGAAGAAGGCCTGCAGGCCCATTGCGAATCAGCCAACTATCGAGTTCAGGGGTAACACCCTTCGAATATATGATAGGTCCTCTTGAGCGTTATGAGAATGCGATTAATGTTGGCGATATTGTATGCGATGGCGCGCAGCTTGAAGCTATCAGTTATCTCCAGAATTTATTCGATGATCTGGTGGAACCTGCACCGCGCAAAGGCCTTATATCAAGATGGTTCCACCGAGAGCAGGTAAACAACCTGACCGGTCTCTACTTCTGGGGTGGTGTGGGGCGCGGAAAGACGTTCCTTATGGACTTGTTCTATGATTCGCTGCCATTCAGCAATAAATCGAGAATGCACTTCCATCGATTCATGCGTTCCGTACATCTGCAGCTGAAAGAATTACAAGGTCAGAGTGACCCTCTTGAGATGGTAGCCGATCAGTTTGCCAGTGAATTCAGGATTCTCTGTTTCGATGAATTTTTTGTCAGTGACATCACCGACGCCATGATACTCGCAGGAATATTGGACAAGCTGTTTCGACGGGGTGTTGTGCTGGTGGCGACATCCAATGTAGAACCTTGTCATCTATATGAAAATGGATTGCAAAGGCGACGCTTTCTACCAGCGATTGCATTAATTGAAAAGTACACCAGGATTCTCAACGTGGATGGCGGCGTCGATTATCGATTGAGGGTACTGGAGTCAGCCGAGATTTATCATTGCCCACTGGATGATCAGGCAGATGAAGGGCTGCTGAAAAGTTTTTCCGCACTGTGCCCTGATGAAGGCAAGAGCAAGGTGAACCTTGAAATTGAAGGCCGGATTATTAAAGCCCGTCGATGTGGGGACGGGGTCGCGTGGTTTGAGTTTTCAGCCCTTTGTGATGGCCCCAGAAGTCAGAATGACTATATCGAACTAGCACATATTTTCCAGACGATCCTGATAGGCAATATTCCCCGGTTTGACATCAAGAAAGAGGATCAGGCGCGTCGATTTATCAGCCTGGTGGATGAATTTTACGACAGGAATGTAAAATTGATCCTGTCAGCAGAATTACCCATTCTGGAGCTCTATCAGGGGGAGCGTCTGAATTTCGAGTTCCAGCGGACTGTAAGCCGTTTACAGGAGATGCAATCACACGAATATCTCGCTAGAGAGCATAAACCATAAGGCCTGTAAGACATCTGCTTATATTGCGGGATTCACTTGCGATTCAGCACCCTCTTGGGTAAGATTCGCGCTCCGAAAATCCCAAGTCAGATTTGGGTATTTACCAGTAAAGAAGTACTAAGCAATGAAGACATTTAGCGCCAGAAAAGAAGACGTAAAACACGGTTGGTACGTGGTAGATGCGACTGACAAGACCCTGGGCCGATTCAGCACAGAAATCGCAAACAGGCTGCGGGGTAAGCACAAAGCCGAGTACACACCACATGTAGACACTGGCGATTACATCGTTGTTGTTAATGCAGAAAAAATCAGGGTCACAGGTAATAAGGCCACTGACAAGACTTACTATCACCACACAGGCTATCCTGGTGGAATCAAATCGATCAGTTTTGAAAAGTTGATTGATAAAGCACCAGAGAGAGTCATTCAGATGGCTGTCAAAGGTATGATGCCAAAGAATAAGCTAAGCAGGGCGATGCTCAGTAAGCTCAAAGTCTATGCTGGTAATGAACACCCACATACCGCCCAACAACCACAGCCACTTGAAATCTAATAGGTCTATTTGAATGACACAATATTACGGAACAGGTAGACGGAAATCTGCAAAAGCCAGGGTATTTTTGACCTCCGGCAAAGGTGGGATTCAGGTAAATAATCGTGCCCTGGATGAATATTTTGGACGGGAAACTGCCCGGATGATTGTTCGCCAGCCACTTGAGCTGGTTGAGCTGACAGACAAGTTCGATATCAGAGTTACCGTACGTGGCGGGGGTGGTGGCGGCCAGGCTGGTGCAATTCGACATGGGATTACCAGGGCGCTACTGGAATATGATGAAACACTCAGGCCGGCCCTGCGTAAAGCAGGGTTTGTCACCCGTGATGCGCGGGTTGTCGAACGAAAAAAAGTTGGTCTACGTAAGGCCCGAAAGCGGCCACAATTTTCTAAACGTTAATCTCCCCCACCCGGTGGCGAATTCACCGGGTTTCTCGTTTTTTTATTCTTAGAAAAGCGAGCTACACCTGGTCAGTTAAAACATCCTGAAAGGCTACGTCAATCAAGCCTGGCAACAACATTTTGATGGTGGATTGTGATAGAATCCGCGGGTTCGCAATTTAGGCCTAAAAGTGATCTAAACGGCTGAAACGGTAGTGTCCATATCGAGGTGATCGATGTCGAAATTTCCCATTTCGAGGCGATCTATCAAGAATCAGAGGGGGATCTAAATTGAGTCAAGACGGCGTCAACCTGAGGCGACGAAACTTTCTAATTGGGGCAACAGCCACAGTCGGTACGGCTGGTGTCGTTGGAGTTGCAATCCCTTTTGTTGGTTCTTTTAATCCTAGCGCGAGAACACTGGCCGCAGGTGCCCCTGTAAAAATAGATATCGGCAAATTGAATCCTGGTGAGATCCTGGGTCCTATTCCAGCCTGGCGTGATAAACCCATTTTTATCATCAAACGAACAGAAGAAATGCTGGCAAAGCTTAACTCAAGAAATCAGCGTTTGGCCGACCCTGATTCCGAACGTGAGCAGCAGCCTGGGTACGCGAAAAATGAAACACGATCCATTCGACCTGAGATACTGGTGCTGGTCGGGCTGTGTACCCACTTAAGCTGCTCTCCGAAATTTCGACCCGAAGTCAAACCACAAGACTTTGATCCAAATTGGATTGGTGGATTCTATTGCCCCTGCCACGGCTCCAAATTCGATATGGCCGGCCGCGTCTATGCAGGTGTTCCAGCCCCTTCAAATCTTAAAGTACCACCACACTATTACGAATCAGATTCGGTCATAGTGATTGGTGAAGATGGAGGAATTGTATAATGGCATCGATACAAGAATCTTTTAAGAATGTCTTGGCCTGGGTCGATGAACGACTGCCAGTCACAGAGACATATGAAAAGCACTTCTCCAAATATTACGCTCCGAAGAACTTCAATTTCTGGTACTACTTTGGCGTGTTTGCTTTTGTCGTTCTCATTAACCAGCTAATGACCGGGATATGGCTAACCATGAGCTACAACCCGACCGGCGAAGGTGCATTCGCGTCCATCGAATATATCATGCGTGATGTTGAGTACGGCTGGTTGTTACGATATATGCACTCCACGGGTGCCTCTGCATTCTTTGTCGTGGTCTACCTGCATATGTTCCGTGGACTACTCTACGGTTCCTACCAGAAGCCCAGAGAACTCATCTGGATTTTTGGCATGCTCATTTATGTTGCGTTAATGGCTGAAGGATTCTTTGGTTACCTGCTTCCCTGGGGCAATATGTCATTCTGGGGCGCACAGGTCATTGTCTCGCTGGCCAGTGCTATTCCCGTTATAGGCGAAGATCTTGCCATCTGGGTTCGTGGCGACTTCAATATGTCTGGTGTGACACTCAATCGATTCTTTGCTTTACATGTTGCACTTGTACCACTGGCGCTGATAGTGCTGGTTTTCCTCCATGTTCTTGCGTTGCATGAGGTCGGCTCAAACAATCCGGATGGTGTGGACATCAAAAAACACCTGGATAAAGATGGTAAGCCATTGGACGGAATACCATTCCACCCACACTACACCATTGGCCATGACTTGCCTGGCATTATCATCTTTCTGTTCATCTTTTGTGCCGTATTATTTTTCTACCCGGATGGTGGCGGATACCTAATTGAATATCCGAACTATGAACCAGCAAATCCACTCAAGACTCCGGATCTCATTGCGCCTGTGTGGTACTACACGCCATTTTATTCGATGTTGCGGGCTGCAACATTCCCACTGTTTGGGTTAGATGCCAAGTTGTGGGGTCTGATTGTGATGGCAGGAGCCCTGGCAATCCCGTTTGTACTGCCGTGGCTCGATAGGTCACCGGTCAAGTCCATGAGATATAAAGGTCTGGGTAGCAGGATCTTCCTCGGACTCTTTGTTATTTCGTTTTTAGTCCTCGGTTATCTAGGCACTGTACATCCGACACCTGTTAAGACTCTGATTGCCCAGGTATGTACAGGAATATATTTCAGCTACTTTGTACTGATGCCCTGGTACACAGGGGTGGAGAAGACGAAACCGGTGCCTGAAAGAATACCGTCATGAGAGTTCAGATAGTGAAGAAATTAATTCTCATCGCTATGTTTGTTGTGCCTGCGGCACTTTTTTTGCCATTGACAGCCTGTGCTTCAGAGGCTGGTTACCCATTGGATGAAATGATACCTGACCTGAGAGACCAGGCCTCATTGCAGCGTGGCGCCAGGAACTATCTGAATTATTGTATGGGTTGCCACTCACTTATGTATCAGCGTTACTTAAGGACAGCAACAGATCTTGGTATTCCTGAAGAAATGATGCGGGAGCATCTGATCTTTGATTCCAATGTGCGAATTGGTGACTTGATGGAAAATTCTATTTCCATCGATGCTGCCAAGAATTGGTTTGGCGCGGCGCCACCGGACCTCACGTTATATAGTCAGCTAAAAGGTGGACCCTCATATTTATATACCTACCTGCGATCATTTTATGAAGATAAGAACAGGCCATTTGGTGTGAATAATCTGTTGTTTGAGAATGTTGGCATGCCGCATGTTCTGGTGGAACTACAAGGTTTGCAACGGAATGTTTGCAAACAGATTCCGAAGCTTGCCAAAAATGGGGGTGAAATAAAGGATCCACTGACCAACGAATATATTACGGAAGAAATGTGTGGCCATGAATTGGTGGAAAGAGGATATAGCCCGCTGGAACTTGTCGAAGGCTCTGGGACATTAACGCCCGAGGAATACGATCAGTTCGCATACGATATTTCCAACTTCCTGTATTACATGGCAGAGCCCATTCGACTTGAAAGGGAAAGGATCGGGGTCTATGTACTTCTGTTCCTGGCCTTCTTCTTCGTTTTTGCTTACCTGCTGGGACGCGAGTACACCAAAGAATTCCACTAAAGAAACTGCTCTTCCCTTAGGGGCTGGGCAACAAAATTACTTAACTCACAAAGAGGTGAAGAGATGGGGGTAGTTGCCAAACACTCGTCGATGATTTTTTATTCCGACGGAAATGATCATTACAGCCAGCGAGTCAGGCTCGTGCTAGCTGAAAAAGGCATCGCTGTTGAAATTATAGATGTAGAACATGGAAACATGCCGGAAGATCTTGCCGATTTGAATCCATATAACAGTCTGCCGACACTGGTTGACCGTGATCTGTCACTTTACGAATCCATGATTATTATGGAGTACCTTGATGAGAGATTTCCACACCCGCCGCTCCTGCCGGTATATCCAGTTGCCAGGGCGCAAAGTCGCTTATATATTCATCGGATACAGAGGGACTGGTGTGGCTACGTTGATACGATCATCGCAGGTCGCTCGAAGGACACAGTCATTGAAAAGGCGCGTAAGGAATTACGCGAAAGTCTGATGACAATTGCGCCGATCTTTAATGAAAAGCCTTACTTTATGAGTGATGAGTTCACACTTGTGGATTGTTGTGTAGCGCCGATCCTCTGGAGACTGGTGGTGATGGGAATTGAATTACCACCCAAACATGGCAAACCCATTTTCGACTACATGGATCGTATTTTCAGCCGTGATTCTTTTCAGGCGAGCCTTTCCGAAGCTGAACTTGATATGCGTGATTAGCACAGGTTGGTGATAGCTGATGGCAATGTCATCTTCGGTTCCCTATCTGCTTCGTGCCATTAACGAGTGGATTCTCGATAATAATTACACGCCATACCTGATCGTGGATGCGACGGTGGACGAGACCTCAGTGCCGCTGGAGTATGTAAAAGAAGGCGAGATAGTTCTCAATATTAGCCCGTCGGCCATTCGCGATCTCGTTATGGCAAATGAACATGTGATGTTTAACGGCAGGTTCGGTGGTGTAGCGCATGAAATATATGTGCCGATAGAGGCGGTGCTTGGGCTTGTATCGAAGGAGAATGGGGAGGGGATGTGGTTTCCCAAGGATGAAGAGTCGGGGACGGAGCCACCGGGGAAGATTCAGAAGAAGGGTCCGCCGAGTTTGAAGGTCATTAAGTAATAATAGCTTCCACCAACAAAGCTGATAAAAATAGAACTAGCGTAGTCGGTTGTGACCGGCTCAGGTACCTTTTCTTCAGAGGGCTAAGAGCCGCGAAGGGCGGTCCGACGTTTCGGGCGCGGCCTTACCATGGACGGTTTGCCTGAGGAAGGAAAGGTACCTGAGCCGGGCGCAAGCGATGAAGCGATCACTAGAGAATTATAAATTCGCTGATTCAAAGAATAGTTAGATCTATCAGGACCGATCTAGGGAACGTCTGATTAAGGTCTATTCCCGCCATAGCCAACTCTGATTCGTACTCAGAAATTTGTTAACTTACAACATGTTAACAAATTCCCTGCGTGCGAATCTTCCTTGCCCTGACAGAAATATCCTCTTAATCAGAGGTTCCCTAGTTAATGTATTCGAACACCTTAACAATCTTCTGCACGCCATAGGTTTTCCTGGCTTGCGCCACTGCGGCTTCACCCTCCTCGCGAGTGAGCAAACCCATCAGATAGACAACTCCGTTTTCAACGACGACCTTAATTCTGTTGGTATCAGTTTTTGAATTGGTGACCATGGCAGATTTGAGTTTCGTCTTTAGCCAGTCGTCGTTTCTTCGCGCGGGCCATGAGATGGGACCTGAAACTTCAAGTTCGTTGTGAATCTGTTTGATGTTTCGCATGTCTTCAATAACATTTGAGGCTACTTCAATCATGTCGGCAGATGCGACCTGTCCTGTAACCAATACAGTGCCGTTGAAGCTGGTGATATTGAAATGGGCTTTTTTAAATCCAGGGTGAGCCGCCTTGATATTACGTTTAGCCAGGGATTGGGTTCGGCGGTCGTCGAGTTTGGTGCCAAAAGTTCGTTTGCCAACGTCATCTGATTTTGGTCCCAGTGAGGAACAGCCAGCAGTGATCAGGCAGAAAATGATGAGTAAGGGAATATTTTTCATATTGAAGCAAGCCAGTTATCTGGAAATATGAGTATGGAATTCGATTGTTTCGAATTAGAGTCTTTGAAAGTTAAATTGTTCAAGGTTTAGTTTTTTAAGAATAGTCTCCATCTTGCTGATTGAGCGCTGAGATTCAAGCATCAAGTGTAAAAGCTCGTTTTATCCAGTCGATTGAGTAGTTTGTAGCGCTGTTTTGTGATGCCGCGCTCATTGATATGACGTCGAATCGACACGGCATACCCTGATAGTGTTTGTGAGTGACGAGAAAGTGCCTTGCAGTTCTGATAATTTTTCGTATCTTTCCAGCCGTGACGGTCTCAGCTCCAGTGCCACGCGCCGTCTCACGACGAAATCTCACTTCCACAAAAACCAGCACACCGGAATCATCAACAATAAGATCTATTTCTCCAGCTTTTGTAACGTAGTTGCTGATAATCAGCCGACATCCATGTGCTTTGAGATGTGCAAGCGCTTTAAGTTCCGCGGTTTGGCCCCTGGCTCTGGCGCTTGTCAATTTCTTCGGTGAACGCTTAGCTGCTTTCGATAACCATGGGAATCGTGATAACGTTGCCATTTTTGAATTGTGCCCACATCAGGTTACGAACGATTGTATTGTTCTCAAGTTTAAGCACTCCGGTTGCGCCAAATAGACGTTCGCCTGGGATTTCTTTCAGCTGCTGTAAACGTGGGTAAAGTCTGTATGCATCGACACCGAGGGCAAAAAATGAAGCAAAATTTGATTGAGAGGATTCCCAGAGAGAGAAGATCTCTTTCTGCAATTTGTCGGTAGAAGTCAGTTTCCAGGGGATGTCACAGAACCTGATACCGTTAAGGTCAATGGCGTCAATCCGGGACTCACTATTTTCATGGATATGGGATGTTGCGTAGACAGGAATGTCATCAGCATAGAAAAAAGCCAGAGTGGGATTGATGCCACGTGCCTGGGTAGGATTGGCGAGCAGGAATATAAAATCGACATCCTGCCGTCGTCGAGGCGTAAATTCGAATCGCTGCCCGATGATTCGCCGAAGTTCGAGAGAGCGTTGTTGGCTATTGTCGACATTGAGTAAGGATTTCACGAGATCTGAATAGTCTCGCTGACTCGAGAAGATTGCCTGGTTTACCGTCGTGCCCCCCAATGATTCCCATCGGGTTCGAAATACATTCAGGTTTCGTTCACCCCATTCTCCTTCCGGGGCGATTAGGAGTGCTTTGAGGAAGCCTTCTTTCACCACCTGCTCGGCCACCTGATTCATTTCGTCTTCTGGAGCAAGACCGAACTGATACAAGTTGGGATTACCAAGGTCTCCGTTGGCGCGGTTCAGCGCAATGACGGGTACTGGCAACTCCATGGTAACCAATCCATCGACATTTTCCCTATCAAGTGGGCCAATTATTAGCTCTGCACCTTCTGATACGGCTGTCATGACTATGGATCTGATTTCAACACTGGAAGAATCGTAAACCCTGATGGTCGTGGCGTTATGTTGTTCATAGTGGGCAGCCAGAATGCCATCGCGGATGGCCCGGCCAAACGGAGCAAGGTCCCCTTGCAGAGGTAATAACAATGCGATGTTAGACGGTTGTTCATGCACCACCCTTGATAGCATCTGCAGGCTGGCGGGTAGCTGCGACGCGGCAGGGTGGTGAGTCCAGAGCGTTTTCCAGTTATTCAGTTCACGAAGCTGTCTCAGCGGGTCATTCTGGTATTGCTTGGTCATTGCTGCCAGGGAGAGCCAGCCACGCAGATCGCTGGTGATTGCTCGCGATGCATGATTCGCCAGGCTGTTTGCCGGTAGTTCGAGTAACACTGAAAAGATGTACTCGTGATTCCTGGTTTTTTCATCTGCTGTCAGCAGGGAATCGAAGTAAATTCGCTCCCGGGCACTGGCAACATAGCTTCGACCCTGGCGGTAAGCTTCTGAGCGTAGCTTGCCAATCTGAATCTGAATCTCCTGGGTTAACGGAATCGCCTGTAACGCTTTATTGTTTAGTGCATTGAGGGCAGCGGAAGGGTCATCTTCATGAAGGGCAATACGGGCACTAGTGGTCAGGAATTCACGAGTTGAGGCGTTGGTGGCGAATGGTACTGCTACAAGCGAAAGGATGTTCTTTGCCTCACCAAATTGATTTTGATCCACCGAAATAGCGGCAGCGCTGATCCTGAGAATTGAAGCGGTCTCTTTATCGCTTCGCTCGGCTCGAATTAGCAAAGACTGGACATCTGTTGATCGCCCCAGCCTCATGGAGGTCGCCGTTGCTTCCTGATTGGTGGAGCGCCCCGGTGTGGTTGCGCAACCGGCTACGAATAACAACAAGAATAAGATCAAAATTTGAGGCATTGATTGTTTGTCGGTGTTTGTAGTTGAATTCATCATTATTTCACATTGGCTGATCTTCGTCTTGTGGCGAGCATCGTGCTTTAGGAGGTTTACCGTGAGAGATCGTGGCCTGACAGTGTACGCATTGAACTTTTGTTTCAGAGGAAATTATCGTTGAGCGCTCTTTATGTCGTTGCGACGCCAATTGGTAATCTGGAAGACATCACCCTCAGGGCAAAACGCATTCTGGAGGAAGTCGATGTTATTGCGGCCGAAGATACCAGACACACCAGAATATTGCTGTCTCATCTGGGAATAAAAACCCGGATTAGAACTTACCATGATCATAACGAATCCTCGATGAGTGAAACGCTAATCAAGGAGTTGAAAGCCGGACTGTCAATTGCTCTTGTATCGGATGCTGGAACACCGTTGATATCGGATCCGGGATATCGGTTGGTCAAACTTGCCGGGGAAGAAGGCATCGATGTCGTTCCCGTTCCGGGACCGAGCGCCCTGATTGCTGCTTTGAGCGTTGCAGGTCTACCTTCAGACAGGTTCACCTTCCATGGGTTTCTACCAGCAAAAGAGAAAGCACGGGAAGATTTCCTAAAGAGCCTGGTTAACGAGTCAGGTACACAGATATTTTATGAATCTCCCCATCGGCTGACAAAAAGTATTGGAACATTCGAGAAAATATTTGGAGAAGATCGAATCATCGTCATCGCCAGGGAGCTTACTAAAACATTTGAACAAATCGTGCGAGGCTCTGTTGGTCAGATCAGGGCAAAGGTTAAGAGTGGTGAAATTATAGTCAAAGGAGAATTCGTGATTCTGCTGCAAGGTCAGCTGAACAGGCCTTCTGACCTGGACGCGACAAGGGTGTTGACTGAGCTGTTACTGGAGCTTCCTATGAGTAAAGCAGCGGAGGTTGCTGCCAAATTAACTGGTCAGCCAAGAAAGAAACTCTACAAGCTTGCCCTCTCTCTGAGGCAAGACTAGCGGATCAAGCCTGGGCTTGCGACCAGTGGTTCCTCCGGTTAGGCTGCGTAGTTGAGAGTCGACCAGGTAATCGCTGCCATTTTTCCTTGTGAGTTTTTTTCTCAGGTAAAGATGGTGGAGGAAAGTCCGGGCTCCAAAGGGCAAAGGTGCCAGGTAACGCCTGGGGGGTGTAAACCTACGGAAAGTGCAACAGAAAATATACCGCCGGTTACAACAGTGACATGGTAAGGGTGAAATGGTGCGGTAAGAGCGCACCGCGCTTGTGGTAACACTTAAGCGGCAGTGCAAACCCCACCTGGAGCAAGACCAAATAGGAACTCGCATATTGTGGCCCGCAATTGGGTTCGGGTAGGTCGCTAGAGGTACGTGGTGACACGTATCACAGATGAATGATTACCCTCGACAGAACCCGGCTTATCGGTCGGCTCTCACTTTCGAGCCCAACCCGACGATTTTGCCTTAATGACAAAAATACTATTCGTAATTGGCATATTAAATAATTTTTTAAGTCAAAAACGGTATATAAACGCTGATAGTTAATACTTTACATTAACTATCAGCCTTATCTTGCTGTATTAACGTTCCTTCCTCTCCTGGCTCATGTCCAGGTTCTAAAACCTCAGCTAAGTTATTGTGTTTTAAAGACAAATTACCTTTTTAGTGGCTTGACAAGGCATTCGCTGGTTTTTATTGTGCATCGTAAGGAATAGTGGGTAAAAGTGTTGTTTTGTGGGGAAAAGCAATTATTGCTTGAAACCCAATCTGCGCCCGCTAATCCATTCGTTGATAGGGGTGGGTTATTAGCCATGTTCAGGGGTGTTAACAACGTCAATTTAGACGCCAAAGGTCGTTTAGCGATCCCTACACGCTATCGTGAATTATTAACTGATCATTGTAGTGGGAAAATGGTCGTAACCATAGATACAGAAGAAAGATGTCTGCTGATTTACCCTCAGCCTGAATGGGAAGACATTCAGAGAAAAATAGAAGCGCTTCCCAGTTTTAACGTCGCAGCAAGACGAATTCAACGTTTACTGATTGGTCATGCCACAGATATTCCAATGGATGGTAGTGGTCGAATCTTGTTAACCCCACCCCTCAGGGATTATGCGGGCCTTGATAAGAAGACGGTACTTCTTGGGCAAGGAAACAAGTTGGAACTCTGGAGCGAAGACATCTGGTCAGATCGCCGGGATACATGGCTTGACGAAAAATCTGGATTAGAAATTCCAGATGAACTTAAAACCCTGTCGCTGTAGGAATGATATGACAAGCCATGAAACTGTATTACTTAACGAGGCAGTTGATGCGCTTCTATTCGACCCCAACGGAAACTACGTGGATTGCACCTATGGCAGGGGTGGTCACGCCCAGGAGATTGCAAACCGGATCAGTGACAAGGGCCGTTTGATGGTAATCGATAAAGATGTGTCGGCTATTGAAGATGCGAAGGAAAGGTTCAGGGATGACGACCGGGTTGCTGTTGTACACGGGACCTTTGCCAGCCTTGCACTCTACGCGGATGAACACGAGATGAGACCTTTGAACGGTATCCTCCTTGACCTGGGGGTTTCTTCTCCGCAATTGGATGAGGCAGAGCGTGGCTTTAGCTTTTCGAAAGATGGCCCTCTTGATATGCGTATGGACCAGACTGGTGGGGTTACAGCTGAACAATGGTTATCGAATGCCGAGGAAGGTGAGATAACAGATGTTTTAAGGCGCTATGGTGAAGAAAAATTTGCCCGGAGAATCGCCAGAAATATAGTTTCGATTCGGCAGGAAGAGAAAATACAAACAACACGCAAACTGGTTGAAATTATTGATTCAGCGGTGCCAGTAAAGGAGAAACATAAACATCCCGCTACGAGAACATTTCAAGCGATTCGAATATACATCAATAGCGAATTGAACTCGTTGGAAGAATGCCTTGATGATGTCGTGCAACTTCTGGTTTCGGGCGGAAGGCTTGTAGTGATCAGTTTTCATTCCCTGGAGGATCGAATTGTAAAACGATTCATCCGGAGGATGGAACGGGATGATACCTACCCTGATCGTTTCCCCATCAGGGAGTCAGAAATAAAACGTTATCTGAAGAGGGTCGGCAAGGCAATTAAACCTTCGAAAGTCGAAGTGGATAAAAATCGACGTGCCCGGAGTTCAATTATGCGTGTCGCGGAGAAGCTGTAGATGATGAACACATTTCTAATCAGAGAGATGTTTGTGTGGCTGACGCGGGTTGATCAATTGTCTGTTTTGATGGGTGTGTTGTTTCTGCTTGCGTCATCAATTGGCGTTATTTATTCGTCACATATGACGAGACAGATGTATAGAAATCTTCAGGTGTTACAGCAGGTGCAGGATGATCTTGACAGTGAATATGAAAAACTCCTCTTGGAACAGAGTGCCTGGGCTGATTATACAAGAGTCGATCAGCTGGCTAGAGAAGAATTAAACATGTCCCCCCCGGTACGCAAGAATCTATATGTAGTTAGAGAAATGGCTCAACTTTCTACGGGGCTGAAACGATGATGATGCGAGTTGGGCTGGTAGGTTTTGTATTCGCACTGCTCACAAGCGTTATGTGTGCAAGGCTTGTATACCTGAATGTAATAGATGGCGATTTTTTACAGGATCAGGGTGATGCACGAACCATCCGGATGGAAAGGATAAATGCCCACAGAGGCATGATTAGGGATAGGCAGGGTAAACCGCTGGCGGTCAGTTCTCCGGTTATTTCGCTCTGGGCGAACCCACAGGAATTGCCTGGCACACTGGATGAACTGGAGCCACTTGCTATCATGCTCGGGGTTGAGCCTGGTCGGTTCCATACAAAAATCCAGTCAGCAAAGAGCCGCAATTTTGTCTATCTCCGAAGGCATTTGCGCCCAGTGGATGCGCGAAAGATCCTCGATATGGAGATACCAGGTGTTTATGGTGAACGAGAATATCACCGCTATTATCCTTCTGGTGAGGTTGGCGCGCATCTAGTTGGTTTTACTAACATTGATGATAAGGGGCAGGAAGGGCTGGAGCTCTCTTTTGATCGCTGGCTGGCTGGTACTCCTGGTAAGAAAAAGGTTCTCAAAAATCTTTATGGCGAAATAATTCGGGATCTTGTGCCGGTGAGCGAAGCTATACCCGGTAAGAATCTTGATCTTTCTGTAGATTTGAGGTTGCAGTACCTGGCGTATCGGGAACTTAAATCTGCAGTAGCCCAATACAAGGCTGAGTCTGGTTCGGTCGTCGTTCTGGATGTTGAAACCGGGCGAGTACTCGCGATGGTCAACCAGCCGTCCTTCAACCCCAACAACCGGGCTAAGCTTGATCTCAATACAGTGAGGAATCGAGCAGTGACGGATGTATTCGAGCCTGGCTCTACAATGAAGCCTTTCACGGTCGCTGTCGCACTTGAGTCAGGGGCATACACACCAGAGTCGGTTATTGATACAAGCCCGGGATTTGTAAAAGTTGGCCATAAGACTATCAGGGATCCTAGTAACAGGGGGCTACTGGACCTCGGTAGTATTATCGCTAAATCCAGTCAGGTTGGCATCAGTAAGCTAGCACTAACTTTAAATGCATATGAAGTCCGGAAGATGTTCCAGCGGGTTGGCTTTGGGCAAAGTACAGGCTCCGGGCTGCCTGGTGAAAGTAGTGGCTATCTGCCGAGCCATCGTCGCTGGAAAGATATCGAACGAGTTACGTTTGCCTATGGCTATGGTTTGAATGTTACTCCACTGCAACTTGCCGCGGCTTACCTAACGTTGGCATCGGGGGGTATAAAGCGTGAAATCAGTTTACTGAATTCAGGAGAAGTTATTGAAACCCGGGTCTACTCCAGCCGCGTGGCTGAACAACTGAAGTTAATGCTAGCTCGTGCGATCACTGAGGGAACGGGTTCGAAAGCCGCGATTGATTCTTATGAGGTTGCCGGAAAAACCGGAACAGTGCGTAAGATCAGTGAAGGTGCCTACCAGGATACTCGTCACCTCGCTTTCTTTGCTGGCATGACTCCGGTGGATAATCCCAAGTTAGTCGGCATCATCATGATTAATGATCCCAAGACAAAAGCTTACGGCGGCGGTTCGATTGCTGCACCCGTATTTTCACGAGTCATGGCAGGTGCGCTTCGATTGCTCAATGTCGCGCCTAAAAACCAGCATGGAGCGGCCTAGTTGAGCATTATGATCAATGAGCTTCTACAAGACTTTGATAACGAAGGGTTTCCGAATTTGGTAGTCCAGGGTCTCACTGACGATAGTCGAAAAGTGAGCCCGGGCGATCTGTTTATTGCCGTTCCCGGACTTAACACGGATGGGCGTAATTATATTCAGGAAGTGGCCGACAGAAGCGCCGCGTTGGTCCTCTGCGAACCACCGGCCCCGGAAATTTCAGTCGGCATACCCATCGTAGAAATCAGTGACCTGAAATCTGTCACAGGTTGTATTGCCAGCCGATATTATGGAGACCCTTCCAGTCAAATGTTGGTAATAGCGATTACCGGAACCAATGGCAAGACTTCTTGTTCCCACTTTATTTCTGAAAGCCTCTCTAACCTGGGGCGCAAGTGTGGAATTGTCGGAACCATGGGCTACGGTACGATTGGTCACTTGAGCGGGTCCAGCTTAACAACACCTGACGCGATCAGTTTGCAAAAATACCTTGCCGATCTCCTGGACGATTCTTGCCAGGCTGTTTCAATTGAAGCGTCATCTCATGGCCTCGAACAATGTCGCCTAAATGGGACTCAGATTGACGTAGCTGTATTTACCAACATTACCCGCGATCACCTCGACTATCACAAATCGTTTGATGACTACAAGAAGACAAAGCAAATCCTGTTTCAATGGGAAGGATTAAAAACCGCAATCATAAATATTGACGATGACTTTGGCGTTGAACTATGTGACCTGATCAGTGGCAAGGTCGAAGTTTTGAGCACGAGTACGCTAAGCAGTGACGCGGATGTATCGAGTAGTGACGTCCGCCTTGATAGCCATGGCATGAAATTCAAACTTGTTTCTCCGTGGGGAGAAGGCACGGTCAGGAGTCCTTTGATGGGACGGTTCAATATCGCCAACTTGTTGTCCACTGCTGCACTTCTTGGCTCCCAGGGTTATCCCTTCCTGGAGATTGTCAAAATGCTATCAAGAATCGGTGTTGTTCGTGGGCGTATGGAAGTTGTGCGTGGTGAAGGATGTGCCAGTGTCTTGATTGATTATGCACATACACCCGATGCACTTGAAAAGGCCTTGCTGGCGACTCGTGAACATTGCGATGGTGAATTGTGGTGCGTGTTTGGCTGTGGTGGAGACAGAGATAAAGGGAAACGTCAACAGATGGGAGAAATCGCATCCAGGATTGCCGACCACATCATGATTACGGATGACAACCCACGGAGTGAATCGTCCATCGAGATAACCAAAGAAATCGCCAGAGGTGTACTTGAAGGAACGGATACACAGATAATGACAGACCGTCGCGAGGCAATCTTGAAAGTCCTTGCCCAGGCAAAGAGTGACGACACGGTGTTAATCGCCGGAAAAGGGCACGAAGAATATCAAGAAATCAAAGGTAAGAGAGTTTCATTCAGCGATTTTAATATTGTTGAAGAATTCATCAGCAAGACGAGATAAGGGAATGTGGTTAAGGATAATTTCAAAGTGATAGTAGGCCTGGGGCAGACAGGATACTCGGTTGCCAGGTATCTGAGTGCAACAGGAGTTGACTACTGCGTTGTGGACGATGATCCCATGCCGGCTCGCCTGTCTGATCTGCAAGCCTTTAAGCCGGGAATTGAAGTGAGACCAATGGAACAGGAATTGTTGCTTCAAGCGAATGAAATTATTATCAGCCCCGGCGTTCCTCTTTCTCTGCCGGAAATTAGAGCTGCCTTGCGACAGGGAGTCCCGGTCACCGGTGATGTGGCGATGTTCGGAGACCTGGCTGAAGCGCCGGTTATTGCGATTACGGGATCAAATGGAAAAAGTACAGTAACTTCGATGGTCGGTGCCTGTGCAAAGGATCAGATTAATGGAGTGCGGATAGCAGGAAATATTGGTACTCCATGCCTGGATGTGCTGGATGATTGTGCAGAACTTTACGTTCTTGAAGTGTCGAGCTTTCAACTGGAACTGGCGAGCGAACTTCCTGTA
>SMVB01006074.1_pt1 | contig 50389 bp, 52 predicted proteins | sample 2456461 | NCBI WGS metagenome assembly SMVB01 (sample SAMN11095934, study PRJNA526329) | marine sediment metagenome | biome: Marine sediment; feature: Surficial sediment; material: Deep marine sediment; isolation source: Hadal surficial sediment | place: Pacific Ocean | collected 2014-05 | depth...
CGGGCGGCGGTAGGCAGAAATTCCTGCGCCGCGCGAGGCACGGTGCGGCGCGAATCGCCGCCTACCGGGCGTCCGGAAGTAGGGCAGCAAAATTGTCGGACAGGAAATAGCGGCGGGTCGCCGAATCGGCATCCGTGAGGGCGTCTTGAAACCGGCCCAGCGGGTCGTGGCCGCCTTCAGCGTGGGGTAGTCACCAGCGCTCGCCCGGTGGAGCGAGCGTTTGGCCCGATGGGGTATGCTGGGTGATGACTCGTGTTTTTTCGCCTCCGTGCCCGCCCGGGCGAGCTTCGACCCGATGATTCGATAGCGTGTCCGATAAATCGAGGCGCAGAGCACCTCCCCAGGTGCCCAGGGGCACCCGACTGGTGTACGGGTTCGGCTCCGTGGCCGAGGGCATCAAGAACACGGCGTTCAGCGTGTTCCTGTTGTTCTACTTTTCTCAGGTGCTCGGTCTGCCCGGAACGCTGGCGGGTGGGGCTATCTTCCTGGCGTTGTGCGTGGACGCGGTCACCGACCCGCTGATTGGTTCCATCTCCGACAACTTCGTCTCGAAGATCGGTCGGCGGCACCCGTTCATGTACGCGGCCGCGATCCCCATGCCGCTGTGCTTCTATTGGTTGTTCAACCCGCCCGCAGGGCTGGGGCACTGGGGGCTGTTCGCCTGGATGGCCGGTTTTGCGATCGGCGTGCGGTTCTCGATGACCCTGTTCAGCATTCCGACCGCGGCGCTGATCGCCGAGCTGACCAACGACTACGATGAGCGGACCACCCTGGTCAGCATTCGTTCGCTGTTCGGATGGATGGGCGGCCTGGGTATCTCGCAACTCGCGTACCTCGTGTTTTTCGTGCCCAGCGAGAACTTTGCCGATGGTCTGCTCGACCCATCGGCCTATGGCGGTTTCGCCGCGGCGTGTGCGGTGCTGATCTTTATCGCCATCATCGTCTGCAGCGTTGGCACCCACCACACCATTCCGCGTTTGAAAACTCAGCCCAACCCAACCCCGTTTTCCTGGGCACAATTCGTTTCAGACGTATCCCAGGTGCTTCACAATCACTCCTACGTGAATTTGATGATTGCGTCGTTCTTCATTTTTGTGGCTGCCGGGTTCAACGACGTGATGGGGTTATACGTCAACACCTACTTCTGGGAGTTCACCACCCAGCAGCTCGCCATGCTGGTCTGGGCACTTTTTCTCGCGCCCCTGTTGGCCGTCTCGTTGACGCCCGCGATCACACGGCGATTCGACAAGAAACGCACGATGATCACCCTGGCTGCCATCGCCATCGCGGTGGGACCCTTGCCGGTGATCGGCCGGCTGGTGGGTGTGATGCCAGAAAACGGGGCGCCGATGCTGTTGCCGCTCATCGTCGCGCACGCCACCGTGATCATTACCCTGGTGGTAGCAATCGGTATCGTCTATGCGTCGATGATCGCGGACACGGTGGATGAGAACGAACTGCTCAACGGCCGGCGTCAGGAAGGGGTGTTCATGGCCGCTATCACGTTCGTCATCAAGGCGACCTCGGGCGTGGGTGGCTTCATTGCCGGCATCGCCTTGGATGTGATCGCATTTCCAACCCAGGCAGCGCCCGGGGCGGTGCCGCCTGAGACGCTATTCGGCCTCGGGCTGGTGGTTGGCCCGGGGTCTACCCTGCTTATCGTGGTGTCGTTGTTCTTCATGGCCCGTTATCGATTGACGCGTGAGCGGCACACCGAGATCTTGGAAGAGTTGGAGACCCGGCGCCAGTTGGCGGCGGCCGATTAAGCCCAGGGTCGTCCGTTCGTCAGCATAGGAGAGTTCGATGCAGGACTTCGATCACAAGGTGGCGGTGATTACCGGCGGCGCGAGCGGCATCGGCTTCGCAACGGCTAACCAGCTCGGCGCACGGGGCGTAAATCTACTGCTCGCCGACATCGAGCCGGACGCGTTGCAGGAAGCGGCGGCCGCGTTACGCACCCGGCACGGGGTTCGCGTGGAAGAACAGGTCTGCAACGTCGCGCTCAAAGCCGACGTGGACGCATTGGCCGAGTTCGCCTTCGCTGAAATGGGCGGCGCCCACATCCTGTTCAACAACGCCGGCGTTGCGGTCGGCGGACCGGTCGCGGACATGAGTTACGACGACTGGCGCTGGATCATCGATGTGGATCTGTGGGGCGTGATCAACGGCGTGCATGCGTTTCTGCCGCGCATCCAGGCCCAGGGCCAGCCCGGACACATCCTGTTCACGGCATCGTTTGCCGGACTGGTACCGAACGTGGGCCTGGGCCCGTACTGCGTAGCGAAATACGGCGTGGTGGCGCTGGCTGAGGTGCTTGCGAAGGAACTGCGCGGTTCCGAAATCGGTGTTTCGGTACTCTGCCCCATGCGCGTTGGAACCAACATCGGGGATTCGCAGCGCAATCGCGATGCAACCTACCGCGGCGGCGAGGACAGCTCTGTTGTTGACGATCAGGACGAATCGAACGAAGACATGGCCGGACGCGTGCTCGACGTCGATGATGTCGCTGCGATGGTGATTGAAGCGATCGAGGCGAACGAACTCTATATCCTGCCGCATCCCGAAAGCCGGGAGTCGATCAAGCGTCGCTTTGCCCGGATAGATGGCACCTTCGAGCGCCAACGAGTTTTGTAGTTGCTGGTTCTACCACTACCGGACCCCTGTGGTCACCCGCTGAACAACGGGCTCAGCGCACCGCTATGGATTCCCGGTTCCAGGGCGTCAGGGTGCCCGCCTGAGGATCCTGGAACGACTCGGGCAATTCTTCGATCATGTTCCAGGTCGCCGCCAGACGGCCGAAGCCGACGAAAAATGCCACGGTCATCCCCAGTTCGACGAGCTGCGCCTCGCTGAAGTGCTCGCGCAATCCGTCGTAGGTGTCGTCGTCGATGCTCAGGTGGTTGGTCGCGAAGGCTTCCCCGTAGGCGAGCGCGGCCTTCTCCGCCGCGCTGAGATCGTCGGCCTCGAGTGGATTTTCCAGCGAGCACACCAGATCCTCGTTCAGCCCGGCGTCCAGGGCGTCCTGATAGCGAATCGCCATGCAGCTCTTGCATTGGTTGTGGAACGCAATGCGCAGCCGCACCAACTCGACCAGCCGATCCGGCAGTGTTCGATTGATCTTCAGCGCGCCACCGAATGCCGCCAGGCCCTTCGCCTGGCCGGGACAGTGCGCGAACATGCGCATCAAGCCTTGCTCCAGGGGCGTGGCGCTATCGGCGTGGGTCAGATCGCGCAGTTCCGGGTCCCACTGTTCCGGCTGCAGTATTTCGATTCGGCTCATCGTGTCGTCCTGTTGCTCTGGTCTCGCCGCTGTCACGATAACGTAACATAGCTATGGTCACATCACGTCTGCACAGGAGGTCGAGTCATATGAACAGGCTTACTGGCAAGGGAAACATCAGCCGATGACGGTCACCAGTTATGCATCGCGAATATTCGGACGCTCGCCGTTCAAGCCGCTGCAAGTCCACATCGGCATCTGTAACGCGTGCGCGGAACTCGTGGTGCCTGTCCTGCAAGCAAGCAACGCCGGTGACTGGTCCGAGGTCCAGAACCTGCGCGTGCGCATGGTGGAACTGGAACACGATGCCGACGAGATCAAGCGTGAAATTCGCACCCACTTGCCCAAGGGCTTCTTTTTGCCGGTGGCGCGGCGCGATTTGCTGGACCTGCTGACCCAGCAGGATCAGATGGCTAACAAAGGCAAAGGCATTGCGGGTCTGCTGCTCGGCCGAAAGCTCAGATTTCCCGAGCCGGTGCAGAAGGGACTCATCGAGTTTGCGCAGCATTGCGTTGCAGTCGACGAGCGTGCCAAGGAACTGATTGGCGAGCTGGACGAATTGCTCGATACGGGGTTCAGGGGCGCAGAAGTGAAGCGGGTGCGGGCAATGATTCACGAGCTCGATCTCGCGGAGCGTGGTTGTGATGCCAAGGAAGTCGAGGTTCGCGCGGAACTGTTCGCGCTGGAACACGACCTGCCGGCAATAGACGTTGTGTTTATGTATCGCGTCATCGAATGGATCGGGGATCTGGCCAACATTGGCCAGCGCATCGGTCATCGGTTGGAGATGTTGCTTGCCGGCTGAGCGAACACCTGGTCCTTACGATCAACTAAACGTAATCCACACGAAGAGGGTTGATCTGTGGACCTAACGTACATTCTGCTGGGTCTGGCTGGACTGTTTGGCCTGTACATGGCCTGGGGAATCGGGGCCAACGATGTCGCTAATGCGATGGCCACATCCGTTGGCGCGCGCGCAGTGACGGTGCCCCAGGCGATCATGATCGCGGCCGTTTTCGAGTTTCTCGGTGCGTTTCTCGCCGGCGGCGAAGTCACCTCGACCATTCGCAAAGGCATCATCGATGCCGGGATGCTGAGCGGTGATCCGAACGTTCTGGTGCTTGGCATGCTTGCGTCGCTGCTGGCGGCGGCGGTCTGGCTGACGATCGCGTCGCGCGCCGGCTGGCCGGTTTCAACCACCCATTCCATCGTCGGCGCGATCGTCGGATTCGCCACCATCACCATCGGGGTCGAATCCGTTCATTGGGACAAGGTCGGGGCCATCGCCGCGAGCTGGATCGTTTCACCGTTCTTGGCCGGGACCCTCGCCTTCGTGCTGGTGATGAGCGTGCAGCGGCTGATCTTTTCCCACGATGATCCGGAAAAGTATGCGCGGCGTTACGTTCCAATGTACGTGTTCATGACCGCAATGATGATTGGTCTGGTGACCTTCATGAAGGGCTTGAAGCACGTGGGCCTGGACATTTCCCTGGACACCGCCGTGCTGTACTCGGTGATCTTCGCGACGTTTATCATGGCGGCGTCCAAGTTTGCGCTCAGCCGACTGAGTTTCGATTCCGCGTCATCCAACGTCGACGGCTTTCACTTTGCCCGCGTCGAACGCATCTTCGCGGTGCTGATGGTTGTGACCGCCTGCTCCATGGCGTTCGCGCATGGCTCGAACGATGTGGCCAACGCCATCGGTCCGGTGGCGGCGGTGATTTCGATCGTGACCAGCGGTGAGGTGCTGCAGCAATCGGTGGTGCCCGTCTGGGTGTTGCTGCTGGGGAGTGTGGGAATCGTGGTCGGGCTGGCAACCTTCGGCTATCGGGTGATTGCCACGGTGGGCACCCAGATCACCGAACTTACGCCCAGTCGCGGTTTCGCCGCCGAGCTTGCGGCCGCATCGACGGTGGTAGTCGCCAGTGCCACGGGGCTCCCGATTTCCACGACCCACACGCTGGTGGGCGCGGTGCTGGGCGTTGGCCTGGCCCGGGGAATCGGCGCGCTCAACATGCGCGTCATCCGCGGCATCTTCCTGTCCTGGCTGGTGACCTTGCCCGTGGGCGCATTTCTGTCGGTGATCTTCTACTACATGCTGAGCGCCGCGCTGCTCTAGGGCGCTTGTCCTCAAGCGCCGGCGCTTGAGGACAAGCGCCCTACACGCCCTTCGGCGCTTGAGGACAAGCGCCCTACCGCCCTCCGGCGCTTGGGGACAAGCGCCCTCTTCAGCGTTGCAATTTGATGCCCGCCGCCTCCCGATCCCAGCAGTCTTGCGTGATGCCTTCGTTCTTCAACTTGAATTTCTCGACCCGCTCGCTCGGCGTCTTGGGCATCTCGGCGCGGATTGCGATGTAGCGGGGAATGGCGAAATACGCCATGCGCGGCTCGCACCACCGGACCAGTTCTTCTTCGGTGGCACTGTGGCCCTCCTTGAGCACCACGACGGCTTTGACTTCCTCCTCGCCGACATCCGAAGGGACGCCGACGACGGCGGATTCCAACACGGCCGGGTGCGAGCTGATCACCGATTCCACTTCAAACGAAGAGATGTTCTCGCCCCGGCGACGTATCGCTTGTTTCTTGCGATCGACGAAATAGAAGTAGCCCTCTTCATCCATCCGGCCCAGATCGCCGGTGTGAATCCAGTTGTTCTTGAACAGTTCCAGGGTGGCCTCGGGCTGGTTGTAGTAACCCGGGGAGCCGACGAACATCCGTTGCGAACGGGCGATGAATTCGCCCAGCGACCCGGGCGCCACCTCGTTGTCGTTGTCGTCGACGATCCTGACATCCCAGCCGGTGATGGCCTGTCCGCAGGAACCGGCGCGCGGCGCATCGAACGGGCTGGCGAGACAGCAATAGCACTCGGTCATGCCGTACACTTCCAGCAGCTTGGTGTTGAATCGCTCCTGGAAGGCATGCCACTCGTCGGCTGGCGCGGCCGCCCCGACCATCAGCCGTAAGGGGTTGTCCGCGTCGTCGTCGCGGGGCTCCTGTTTCAGCAGGATCGGAATGATGCCGCCAATGTAGTTGGCTTCAGTGCACTTCCAGCGCCGGCAATCGTCCCACAGCTGGCTGGCCGAGAATCGCTCGACGATCACTGCCTTGGCGTCGGCGAGAATGGCCGGCCCGATGGTGATTCCCTGGGCATTGCCGTGAAAGAACGGCAGTCCCGAGTAGAGGATGTCGTCCTCCGTATAGCGCGAGTACTTCACGGACTCGGCCCAGATCTCGTACCAGTAGTGATGGCTCAACATCACGCCCTTGGACACGCCGGTGGTACCCGAGGTGTAGAGGATCGACGCAAGGTCGCTGAAGTGCGTGGTCGCATCAGGCGTGGTGGCGGGTCGATCGCTCAGCTCGTGGTAGGACAGTGTCTCGAAGCCCGACCAGTCCGGAAACGCGGTACCGCTGTTTGATTTGTCGGTGAAGATGATGTTGCGGACCGTTTTCAGGTCTGAAGCGATTCCTTCGAGGCGGTCCAGGTACTCGACGTCGGCCAGCAGGGCGACACAGTCGGACTGGACGATTTGATAGGTGAGCCCGTCGCCCTTGAGCGCCACGTTGATGGGAACTTCCACGGCGCCGATCTTGTTCAGCCCGAACCAGCTGTACAGGAACTCCGGACAGTTCGGCAGCATGATGGCCACCTTGTCGCCGGGTTGGAGGCCGAGTGCCAGGTAGCCGTTGGCGGCTCTGTTGATGCCGTCGTTCAACTCGCCCAGGGTGATCGGATCGTCGCGAAACTGAAACACCACGTGATTCGGATTCTGCCGGGCTTTGTCCTCGATTATCTTGTGCAGTACCCGCTCATCCTGAGGGTAGTCGTGCATCTGCCACGACTCCCACTTGGCGGCTGCGCGGTCGAACTTGTCATCCCATTGGCCCATGGCCGTTTCCCCCTAGTTGACTTAGATCGCAGGGCGGTGACGCGTTACAGGTCCTTGACCATGTCGTAAGACTCGCCGAACCACACACCTTTCTGATAGGACTGGACCATCTTGCCGAAGTCCCAGGAAATGGTTTTGTCTGGTATCACCTTGATGATCGCGCGCAACGGCGTATGCACACCCTTGAAGGCGGCCTGGCGGATCTCCTCGTCCTTCAAGTCCCACCAGTACTTGTCGATGATCGCCCAGTGGACCTTCGTCCTGAGGTCTTCGTCCGTGCTGACCTCGGCGTTGCCGATCAGCAGGATGGCTTTCTGCCGATTGGCGTTGGATCCGTCGTTGTGAATGCTGACGGAGATCTTCGGGTTCGCTTCCAGATCGTGAACTTTCTTGCGGTACTTCTGGATGCTGCTCATGTACAGAAAGCCATCCATGATTACGTAGAACATCGGGGTCACGATCGGATAGCCCTTCTTGTTCACGTGCGCCATTTCGCAGTAGCAGTTGTGATTGAACAGGGTGTCGAACTCGTCGGGCTCCATGGGGTAGTCCGTGGCGACTTGTACCCGTTCGAGCTTCTCGGGGTCGAATACCGGGGTGGTTGCTTCGTTGTCCGCCATGTTCTGGGCTCCTCGCTGATCAATCGTAGCCGGGTACTTTACCCCGAGACAGGGGGTCAACTCACCCGATCTTCTTGAACGTAATCCGGACTGTTAGCATGGGGGACCAGCGCCCAGAACCGAGGTCGAGATGTCTGATATCGAAGTGGAACGCAAAGGAGAGGTCGAGTGGATTCGATTGAATCGGCCGGACCGGATGAATGCCTACGATGCGGCGATGGCAGAGGAGTTGATCGATGCAATCCAGAACGCGGCTGACAGCGGGGTCATTGTCATCACCGGAAGCGGCCGCGCATTCTGTGCCGGTGGCTATCTGGCAGACTTGAGCGATCCCGACCCCATTGCGTTGCGACGGATGTTCTACGGCTCGCTGCAGGTCTACGAAGCGATCCGTATCAGCCCAAGGCCCGTCATCGCTGCCGTGAACGGTGCGGCGGCCGGGGGCGGCAACGAGTTGGTGGTTGCGTGCGATCTGGCGATCGCCGCCCAAAGCGCCAAGCTCGGCCAGACCGGGGTGAAGATCGGTAGCGCACCGGTACTGGGCGGAACGAATTTCCTCGCCATGACGGTGGGTGAGAAGCGCGCCAAGGAAATTGCCTTCATGTGCCGACGGTACACGGCTGCGGAAGCGCTCGACCTGGGCTGGATCAACGCCGTGGTTCCCGATGACGAACTCGAGAGCGAGGTCACCGCCTGGGCGAACGAGTTGCTGAAGATGAGCCCCAAGTACCTGGAGATCGCGAAGATCAGCTCGAACGTCTGGTGGAATCAATGCCGGGACAGCTACCTCAGCGGTCTGGGCATGCTGGTTCAGGCCATCGGCTCGCACGACATGCTGGAAGGCGCGCAGGCGTTCATGGAAAAACGCACCCCCCAATTCGAGGGGCGCGAGGCGCGAACGTGAGCTTCGAACTGGACGACGAGTATCTGGAGATTCAGTCCGAGGCGCGTGAGCTGGCGGCGTCGGTCGAAACCATTGCTGCGGAGGCGGATGCCTCGAACGTCATTCATCCTGGCATTCTCGCCGCGCTGAGGTCCAGCAATCTCGGCGACCTCATGGTGACCGAGCAGTACGGCGGGCGGTTCCAGAAGATCGACCCGCTTGCGATCTGCGTCGTTCGAGAAGCGCTGATGGCAAGCTCGTCGCATCTCGATTCGCTGTTTGCGCTGCAGGGTATTGGTAGCTACGCGATTACGGTGGGCGGCACCGACGAGCAGCGCGCCCAGTGGTTGCCTCGGGTTCGAGCCGTGGAGGTACTTCCCGCGCTGGCGCTGACCGAGCCCGATGCCGGTTCGGATTTGAAGGCTGTTACCACGTCACTCGTGGCGACCGCGGACGGACTGGTGCTACGTGGGACGAAAGCCTTCATATCCAATGCGGGTAGCGCCGGTTTCTACGTGGTGTTTGCGAAGGAGGGCGCCGGATTTTCGACGGTGCTCGTTCCAGCGGATGCCCCCGGAATATCTGTGACACCCACACCGGAGTTGATTGCCCCGCACGTGCTGGGAGACGTGCGCTTCGATGACGTGCGGTTGCCGGAAGCCGCGCGCCTGGGGGAACCGGGCGCTGGCATGGAGCTGGTCCTCGCGACCCTGGGGATCTTCCGGGTGTCGGTCGCCGGGGCCGCGGTCGGGTTGGCCCAGGCCGCCCTGGAGGAGGCTGTCCGGCACACGCGAACCCGTATTCAGTTCGGGCGGCCCCTCGCCCGGCTGGGCCCTGTGGCGCAGATGCTCGCAGACTGCTGGACCGAGATCGAAATGGCGCGCCTGCTCGCCTACCGCGCCGCATCGCTGGCCCGCACCGATCCAGGGGCGACCCTGCAACATTCCTCCATGGCGAAGCTGGCGGCCAGCGAGATGGCGTCCCGGGTGGTGGATCGCTGCGTGCAGATGATGGGTCGCTTCGGATTGGTGCGAGACTCGAAGATTGAACGACTCTACCGACAGGCGCGCCCCATGCGGATCTATGAAGGTGCATCCGAAGTCTTGCGTCTGGGCATCGCCCGGCAACTGACGGAAGACGTGGCGTGATCTGTCTGAACGAGGCACGCACCGGTATTGAGGAAATAGATTAGATTTTCGTGGTAACTATATGAATATAGGTAATATTCCTTCCAAATGGGCGAGCCTGGATCCGACCCGACCGGCCGTGGTCGACGTGCCGAACGACCGGCGCATCAATTATGGCGAACTGGACGAGCGGGTGCGGCGCCTGGCCAATGGATTGACCGATGACCTGAAGCTGGCCCGCGAAGCCCGGGTGGCAATCCTGTCGACCAATTGCATCGAATTTCTCGAGATCTACTACGCCTGCGCGCGCGCAGGGTTCATTGCGCAACCGCTGAACTGGCGGCTGGGCGTGCCGGAACTGGTCCGCATTCTTGCGGATGGGGAACCGACCGTGGTGGTCAGCGGGACGGAGTTTCGCGAGCAACGCGATGCCCTGCGCGAGCAGTGCAAGGTTCCCCATTGGCTGGAATACGGGGCGGACAGTGACGGCAGTTACGAGGCGTTGCTTGCCCACGCGTCCGATGCGGAACCTGCGGCTTCGGCCGAGGTGGGCAACGACGATCCGGTGCTGATCCTCTACACCGGGGGCACCACCGGCGAATCCAAGGGCGCCTTGCACACCCACAAGAGCATCTACCAGGGCATGCTCAACCAGACGGTTGCGGAACGGATCATCGCCACCGACGTGTACATGCTGACCGGGCAGATGTTCCACATTCCAATCGCTCTGGCGATGAATTACATGGCGCACGGCTGTCCGCTGGTGCTGATCAACTTCGATGCGAAGCTGGCGCTCGAGGTGATCCAGCGGGAGCGGGTGTCGGCGTTTCTGGGCATTACCACGATGCTCAACTGGATGATGGCAGTGGACGACTTCGAGTCCTACGACCTCTCCAGCCTGCGCAATATCCAGTATGGCGGCGGACCGATGCCGGCCACCGTGGTGAAGGCGGCGCTGGAAGCATTTCCGTGCACGCTGATACAGGGCTATGGCCAGACCGAAGGGATGACCATGTGTTTTCTGTCCCAGGAGGACCATTTCGACGCGGTGAACGGCAACCATCCCGAACGCCTCAATTCGTGCGGGCGTGAAGGTTTCGTGACCTCGGTGCGGGTGGTTGATGAAACCGGAGAGCCCGTTCCCAAAGATGGCAACAGTACCGGTGAGATCGTGGTTCAGTCCGACGCCAACATGGTCGGCTACTGGCGCCGTCCCGAGCTGACGGCACAGACCATTCGAGACGGTTGGATGTGGACCGGCGACATTGCGACCTGGGATGAAGACGGCTACATCTTCATCGTCGATCGGTCCAAGGACATGATCATCTCCGGGGGCGAGAACATCTACTCCACGCAGGTCGAAGCGGCAATCCACAAACACGAAGCCGTGCTCGAAGCGGCGGTCATCGGGGTCCCCGACGAGGAATGGGGCGAAGCGGTCAAGGCGGTGGTGGTGTTGAAGCCCGGCATGACGGCGACCCAGCAGGAGATCATCGATTGCGCGCGGGAACACCTCGCCTCCTATCAGAAGCCGCGCAGCGTCGACTTTGTCGACAGCCTGCCGAAAGCGCCCACGGGCAAGATACTGAAACGGGAACTGCGTGATCCTTACTGGAAAAACCAGGATCGGAACGTATGAGCGGTCTCCTCTCGGAGGGGCTGCTCGCCAACATCGGCAGGCAGGCGCCGCCGCGGACGGAACTGGCCACCCGCCGGGACATTCGCAAATATTCGATTGCCACGGGCCAGCGGTTGCGCAAGTTCCTGGAGGGTGACGAAGCGCCGCCGATGTATCACGTCGCGCTGTTCTGGGACGTCGTGGAGTTGGATCAGTTGAGCCCCGACGGCGTCTCGATCGACGCGTTGCTGCCGAAGTTTCCGCTGGAACGCGCGATGGCCGGTGGCTTGAAAATCGACTACCACCAGCCGATTCTCGCTGAATCCTGGCTGACGGCACATCGCACGCTATCGGATATCTACGAAAAGGAGGGCCGCTCCGGGCCACTGATTTTCTATGAAGTGGTCATGGAAGTGGTCGGCGAAGACGGTCGTGCGGTGCTGACCGAAAAGACCACGAGGATCCTGCGGTGAGTCTGGTCGATGTTTCCGTCGGCCAGACGCTGCCCGAGCGAGAATACACGCCCGACAACATCCAGTTGTTTTTCTACAACGCGGTGTTGTGGAACGCGCATCGCATCCACTATGACTTGCCGTACGCGACGGACGTGGAGGGTTATCCGGGATTGGTCATTGCCGGACCGCTGTTGGGTGACTGGCTGACCCAGTGCGTGCTCGAGTGGCTGGACGCGGACGGCGCTCTCGTGCGCTTCGAATACTCCAACCGGCTCGCCTCTTACATTGGCGAAACGTTGACCGTGGGTGGCAGCGTAACGGCGGTGGACACGGCAACCGGCGAGGTGGAGCTCGACCTGGCCGTGCGTAACGAGGCGGAGGAGATCATCACGCCAGGTACTGCGCGCGTGCGGTTCGACACGGGCCGATGAGCACCTTGCGCGGAGCGGTCGCAATCGTGGGTGCCGCGGATACGGTGGTTGGCAAAGTACCGCAGATGGGCCCCACCGAACTCTGGATCGACGCCGCGCTGGGGGCACTCGCTGACGCCGGGATCGACAAGAATGAAATCGATGGGCTGGTGACCTGCGATTCGATGGCCGAACCCTACATGTATCACGCCGAAGCGATGGCCGAGTATCTGCAGATTTTCCCGGACTACTGCATGGGGATCGGTGCCGGGGGAGGCACCGCCTTCGCCATTCTGCATCATGCGGCGTCGGCGATCGCCACGGGAATGTGCAAAACGGTCCTGATCAGCATGGCGGATAGTCTGCGCACCGGCCTGACCCGGGCCCAGGCGCAGGTGATGCAGTCCTCAACGGGGCACAAACAGTTCGAGCAGCCCTATGGACTGCCGGTGCCAGCGTACTACGCGCTGATCGCCCGGGCTCACATGGATGCATACGGAACCACAGCGGAACAGATGGCCGCGGTTGCGGTGTCGTGCCGGGCCCATGCGACGCTGAATCCCGCCGCCCAGATGCGCGATCCGATCACGGTCGCGGATGTGCTCGAATCGCGGCCGATTGCGGACCCGTTGAATCTGCTGGATTGCTCGCTGGTGTCCGATGGCGGCGCCGCGATCGTCCTGACCGCGGCCGAACGGGCCGACGATTTCCCCCACCCGCCCGTGTATTTGCTGGGCGCGGGCGAGGGCCACGGGCACGAACACATCAGTCAGGCTCGCAGCCTGACCACATCGGCGGCCGTTGAATCGGGGCGGGCAGCGTTCGCCATGGCAGGTCTGGGCCCGGCGGACATCGATGTCGCGGGACTCTACGACTGCTTCACGCCGGTGGTGCTGATCGAGCTGGAGGATCTGGGGTTTTGCGCAAAAGGTGAGGGCGGCGCCTTTGTCGAGGGCGGCAACATCACGCTTGGAGGGGCGTTGCCCGTCAACACCCATGGGGGTCTGTTGTCCCATTGCCATCCCGGCAACCCGGGTTCGATGTTCCACCTCACGGAAGTGGTCAGCCAGTTGCGCGGCGCGGCGGGCGCCCGTCAGGTGCCCGATGCCCGGTTCGGTCTGGTGCATGCGCAGGGCGGCATCATGTCCAGCCATTGCACGCTGGTGTTGGGAACGGAGCGTTGACGATGCTGAAGAATCTGCCCGTGCCGACCCCACTGACGGCACCCTACTGGGAAGGCTGTCGGGCCGGGGAGCTGCGCATTCAGTATTGCCAGGTGTGCGAGCGTCATCAATTCTATCCACGCAGTGTCTGCGCGGAATGCCTGGGCAGCGTCGACTGGGTCGCGGCGTCCGGTAAGGGCGAGGTGGTTTCGTACACCGTGGTCAGGTTGGCGGTGTCCGAGGCGTATGCGGAGGAGGTGCCCTACGTGGTCGCGTTGATCCGGCTCGCCGAAGGACCGCAGTTGATGAGTCAGGTGGACTGCGAAATCGAGCAAATTGCCACCGGGCGAAGCGTCGAGGTGTATTTCGATGTCTGGAGTGACGAGGTGACGATCCCCAAATTCCGACTGGTGTCCTAGTGTCCTAGAGCCCACCGGTCACGTAGAGACACTGTCCTGTTATCCAGCTTGCCGCGGGCGAGGCCATGAACACCACGGCTGCGCCAATGTCGACATCGCGGCCCAGACGGCCCAGGGGGATGCCAAGCTGCTTCGCCAGCTGCGGGTTCTCTGCCGGGTCGAGATGCGTGGATTCGATAAAATTTTCGGTTGGGATCGGTCCGGGTGCGACAGCGTTGACCCGGATGCCGGGTGCCAGTTCGACCGCCAGGGTGCTGGTCAGACTGTTCACTGCCGCTTTGGAGGCCCCGTAGGGCCCGTTCTTCAGTTGCGGACCCATCGCGGCGCGAGAAGAAATGTTGATGATGACGCCGCCGTTCTCGCTCATGTGCTCCGTCGCGATGACGGCTCCCTGCCAGACCGAGGTCAGGTTCAGCGCGATCTGGGCGTCGAATCGGTCAGCGGGCGTGCGTGTGAGATAACGCGGCGTAGCATCCGGCAGCCCCCCGGCATTGCTTACCCAGATCGTCAGTGCGCCCAGCTCGGCAACGCATCGTTCGGCCAACCGGCTCAGCTGATCCGCCTCGGTTACGTCCGTGGGCACCGCAATCGCCCTGCGCCCCAGCGCCTCGACCTCCGCGGCCACCGCGGCGATTTCTGCTTCATTGCGCGCAGCTACCGCGACGTCGGCGCCGGCCTGGGCAAGGCTCAGCACGATGCCGCGCCCGATACCCTTGCCGCCGCCGGTCACGACGGCGACCTGGCCGTCCAGTTTGAATTGGTCGAGGACCTCCATATAGTGACGAGGTTAACCGATACACAATGAAGAGGGGGTGCGATGATTCGTTTGGTTTTTCTGCTGCGCCGCAAGCAGGGGATGTCGCTGGAAGAATTTCAGAACTACTGGCGTCACGAGCACGCTCCGCTGGTGGCAAGCCACGCACGACACATGAATGTCCTGCGTTACGTGCAGGTGCATGCGCTGGACGATCCGATGAACGATGCCATGGCTGCGGCCCGAGGTGGCATGGAACCGCGCTACGATGGAGTCGCCGAGCTGTGGTGGGACAGCGAAGAATCGTTGGGCGAGGCGATGGCCACGGCGGACGGAGAGCGCGCCATGGCGGAACTGCTCGAAGATGAGCAGCGATTCATCGATCTGCCCAACTCGCCGCTGTACTTCAACTATGAGTATCCCCAGGTCAATCCGACCCCGGAAAACATTGTCGCAACGCCACTCAGCACTGTGGTGAAGCTGTACTTTCCGCTGCGACAACCCGAAGGCCGCGACCTGAACGATGCCCAGCTCTACTGGCGCACCTCACATGGCCCGTTGATTCGCTCCCAGGCGCAAGCGCTCAGCATGCTTCGCTACATGCAGGTGCATCGTTTCGAGACGCCGCTGGAAGCGGCGATTCGGGAACCCCGCGGTACCATTGTCGAGCCCTACATGGGCCACGCGGAGGTCTGGTTCGACCGCGGCCTGCGGCGCCAGGGACCCGAAGCGGCGGCCGCCGGTCAGCGGGCGATTGACGATGAAGCGAAGTTCATCGATTTCGCTCGATCCGCCATGTGGATCGGTAAGGAGCATCCGATCATCTAGCGCGCGGACCAAACGTGATGGAGATCACCATTCGAACTGCGTGAGTCGGCGACCTTCGGCCGCATGACCGCTTCGATGGGTGTGGTGAGAACTGAATAACTGATTATTCGGGACGGGCAACGCAAAATTCCCTATGAAAGACCGTGTCCAGGTGTGACGCGGGTAGCGCACGCGGCTGCTGCGAGTATGCCGCGACTTAGGGATTTCAGAGATGTCGCGCTTACAGGTCCTGCTTACCGGCGCCGGAGCGCTGCTGCTGCTCATCGTAGCCTGCGCGGCGTTTTCCGTGCCGCGCATCGAGGCGGAGCTGGGTGGTCAGGTCAACGACGCAAAGGACCAGGCCGACTTTTTCTGGGTCAAGGTCGTGGCCGAAGGTCAACACATCACGCTGACCGGTACCGCGCCGGACTATGTTGCGCGGCAACGCGTGGCGGCCTTCGCGTTGCGGACCCCGGGCGTGACTCGCGTCGACAACCACATTCGCCTGGTAGGTGAATCTGGCACCTGTCAGCAGGAGTTCGACAACTTTCTGGCTTCACAACAGATCGAGTTCGCCACCGGCAGCGCGGTGATTGAACCCTCCAGCTACAGCCTGCTGGCGATGCTGGCTGCCATCGCGCGCAACTGTGAAGCGAACATCCAGGTTATTGGTCACACCGATGGTGAGGGTGATCGCCGCCGGAACATTGCCTTGAGCCGCAAACGTGCCGCGTCAGTGAAGCTCTATCTGGTTCGTAGCGGGGTTCCCGATGATCGGGTCGAAGCCCTCGGATATGGGGAATCACGGCCGATTGCTGACAATGCCACCGCGGAAGGCCGCGAACAGAACCGTCGCATCGAGATTCGAGTTGCAGGAATTAGGTCGTGATATATCTGGTGTTGAACATTGCGTTGTTCCTGATCGTTGCAGCCGGCATCGGCTTCGGCGTGGGTTGGGTGCTACGTCAGCAAACCGGCGCGAGTCGGGAGTCGGAACTGCACCGCGGTACGATGGAAGTCAAGAGTCGGATTCCGCAACTCGAAACTACGATTCGTCACCGCGACCGGGAGGTCACCCGGTTGAGTCTCGAGTTACAAGACAGTCAGGCTCGGATTCCTGAGCTCGAAGAAACCATCCGTGATAGTGAGGCAGCTGTGTCGGAGGGGGAACGCAACCTGCGGCAGTTGACCAACGAGATCACCTCGCTGCGGGGCTCCGCGGTCGCCAACGGTTCCGCAGGAGGCGAAAATTTCGCGGTGCTCGAGGATGCGGATCTGCAGGGATTCGATGACCCGCAGCGCGGCACCGTTGACGAATCTGCGCTGCAGCGACAGATCGAGGAACTGCTTGGACGTATCGCGGAACGCGAGCAACGCATCGCGCTGCTCGAGGCGAAAGGCACCCAGGACACGGATACGACGATTGGCGCAACCGCGGAGCTGGAGCTACGCATCGAAGCGCTACAGACTGAGAACGCCGAACTGGTCGGGCGCTTGCCGGAAGCCGGCATAGTGGACGATCGGCAACGGACAATCGACGAGCTGCAGCAGCAGTTGGACCAGACGGGTGCCCGGCTTGCCGAACGCGATTCGGAAGTGGACGCGCTCACAGCGCGGGTGGACACCTTGACCCGTGCGTCCGCTGACGCAGCGAATGAACAGGGCCTGGCTCAGGTTGCGGAACGCGACCTTCAGATCGCCACGTTGAGCGCCCGGGTGTCCGACATGGATGCGGAGGCCGAGGAACGCCTGCGTGAGTTCGCTCGACTCGAACGGGAACATCGCAGCGCGGCGGAGCAGATTCCGAAGCTGGAAGATGCCTGCCGCGAGCATGTCGAGGCGCGCAAAACGCTGCAACGCCAACTGGACGAGCGACGCGAAGACATGGGTGCTCAACAGGCTCAACTTGGAATTCGCACAGCCGACAACGAACGCTTACAGCGCGAACTTGCGGTGCTTCAGGATCAATTGGACGCGTTGCACGGCGAGGTGCGCGGTGGCGAACAGCGGATAGAAGCCCTCGCTGAGGACGCTGTCGAACGTGATGAACTGACCGGAAAGGTGAACGACCTGGAGCAAAAGCTGATTGCACAGGCGTCTCATTATCGAGGCCAGGCCGAAGGCATGGAGGCGGGTCAGGATGAATTGGATGCTACCCGGGAACGACTGACCGAACTTGAAGATCAACTGGGCGAACGTGACTCCGCCGTGGCGGAGTTGAATTCGACAGCGGTGGACCATGAGGAGTTGCTGCGCCAGCTTGCCGAGCAGTCGAGTGAGGTGGAATCCTTGGCCTCGCAGTTGCATGAGGCGTCCTCGCACGCACGTGCCAGCGAAACGGGTCTAGAACAACGCGTCACTGAACTGACCGACGTCAGAGTGGCGCTCGAGTCGGTCGAAGGCCGGCTTCCGGAACTCGAGCGGGCCCTGGAGTCCATCGCCGAGGAGCGTGATCAGCTAACCGAGCAGGTTCACGACCTCGAAACTGGCGCCCATGCGACCGCCGATGCGACATCGAAAATCGGTGCGGAACTTGCCGAACTGCAGCAACTGGCAGGTGAACGCGCTGCGCAAATAGACGTGCTGCAGACCGAAGCTACCAATCAGAACAAACGCCTCGAAGAAATGACCGGTGAGTTGGCGGCCAGAAATGAACTCGTGGCCGATCTCCAACGACAGCGCGAGCCAGCGTCGCTCGACGACGGCCGACCCGCTTCATCGGACGACGGTCCGTCGCCCGAGGGCGACCCTCAGGGCGACGCTCCGGGGCACCGGGGTGGTGCGCCGGACCCGCAGGCCGTGCTGCGGGAGTTGGATCAGCGCAAGCGCCAGGTCACGCGGCTGGAGCGGGAGCAGGGACTTCAGCAGCAGACGATGCAGGTGCTGAGTCAGCAGTTGGAAGATGCGCGCCAGACCCACACCCGCTTGTCAGAAACAATTTCCGACCGGGACACACGCATTTCCGAGCTGGAGTCTGACAGCGGCGCGAAAGGCGCAGCCGATGCGGCGCCACCGAGTCTCCTGCTCGGATGTCGACCGGATGACTGCGATAATCTGCAACGAATTCGTGGGATTGGTGCTGCGCTGGAGAAGGCCCTCAACGAACTGGGTATCTATCGGTTGCGCCAGATTGCCGCGCTGAATGATGCCGATATCAAGTGGGTGGACCACAACCTCAGGGGTTTCAAAGGCCGAATCGTACGGGATGCCTGGGTCCGGCAGGCGGACGAACTGAGCTTTGGCGGCTGAAGCGCCCCCTTTCAGTTCTGGAAACTCGGCCGCTCTGCGAGCCGGGCCCGGTAGCTGACCAGGTTCACCAGATCGAAAGGCAGGTCGAGCTTCACCGCCTGGGTGAAATCCAGGCCGGCACCGAACGTGATGTCCGCAATGCTGAACTCGTCGCCCGCGAGATACATCGCGCTCGCCAGGTGCGCATCGAAGATCGGCAGTGCGTTCTGGGCAACCTCGAGCGACGTCTGCCCCCAGTCCTTGTTGATCGTCTCACGATCCTTGAAGAAGCCGGTCAGGTTCCGGAATGCAGTGGCGGCGTTCAGCAGAAAGTTCAGTTCCGCGCGCCGGCCCCACATTTCGATGATCGCCTGTTGTTCCGCGCCTCGCCCGAACAGACAGGGTTCGGGATGCAGGCTCTCGAAGTAGCGGCAGATGGCGACCGACTCGGAAATGAACGAGCCGTCCTCCATCTCGAGCACCGGGATGCGCCCCATGGGGTTCATGCGTCGAAATTCAGGCGTGATGTTCTCACCGCCGCGCAGATCGACTTGAACACTGGGGAGATCGACATGTTTCTCGGCAAGGAAGATCTCGACGCGGCGGCCGTTGGGTGTCCCTTTCGCTGTGTACAGTTTCATTTTGGAATCCCGTTAGCGTAGCTGGCGGAAGCAGGTCCGGACTTCATTGACGAAGCTCTCTGGCTGCTCGAAGGCGGCGAAGTGCCCGCCCTTGTCCAACTCGTTGTAGTGGATGATGTTGGTGTAGCGTTTCTCCGCCCAGCGGCGTGATGTGCGGAAGATTTCCTTCGGATACACGCTGATGCCGGTCGGCACGGCGACTTCGTCGAGATTTCCGGAATTGAAACTCTCCCAGTACAGACGTGCCGAGGATGCCGCCGTTTCCGGCAGCCAGTACATCATTACGTTGTCGAGCATTTCGTCCTTGGTGAGCACGTTCTCCGGATGGCCATCGCAGTCGGTCCAGGCATACATCTTCTCGATGATCCAGGCGGCCTGGCCGGTCGCGGAGTCGGCCAGTGCATATCCGACCGTCTGTGGTCGGGTGCTTTGCTCTTTGGAATAACCCGAGTCCCAATCTTGGTAAAACTGCATACCCTCCAAGGCGCTCTGCTCTTTCTCGGTGAGGTCGCTCATGGTTTCCGGGTCTGGCGTGACGATAGCCATGTTGAGGTGAATGGCTGCGCAATGTTCCGGATCCTGAAGTCCCACGTGGGTGGTCACCATCGAGCCCCAGTCGCCGCCCTGGGCCACGTAGCGGTCGTAGCCAAGGATCGCCATGAGTCGAGTCCAGGCTGCGCCGATCTTTTCGACCCCCCAACCGGGTTCGGTGGGTTTGTCGGAGAAGCCGAATCCCGGCAGCGAGGGGCAGACCAGATGAAATGCGTCGGCCGGATCGCCGCCGTGCGCTTTTGGATCGGTCAGTGGCCCGATGACCTTCTGAAACTCGACGATTGAGCCTGGCCAGCCGTGAGTCATGATCAGCGGCAGCGCACCGGGCTCCGGCGATTGGACGTGCACGAAATGGATACCGAGCCCATCGACGTCGGTTCGAAACTGCGCAAACGCGTTGAGGAGCGCCTCGCGGGCTGGCCAGTCGTATTCGTTCGCCCAGTATCGACAGATCTCCTGGGTGTAGGCGAGGGGAATACCCTGGGTCCAGTCGTCCGGCGTCTCCTTATCCGGCCAGCGCGCGTTGTTCAGGCGCCGCTTCAGGTCGTCCAGTTGTTCCGTGGTTGCGGAGATGCTGAAGGGTTCGATTGCCGCCATGGGTATTCCTTGTTCGAGGTGCGTGTTGGTTACAGGGTGCGGACCCGGTCGCGCTGGCTGGACAGATCGTCCGCGCCGCGGGCGCCCCAGATCGCGCCGGGCATCGTGCCTTCGCCGGTTGCGGGTTCGAGCCGGACCCAGTCCACCAGTTCGCTGCGGAAAGCAAACTTCCAGGTCCCTTCGCGACGCTCGTAGCGGTCGACGTAGCGTCCCGCCACGAATAGATCCGTTTCGACATCGTCGATCAGAAAGCGGTGGAATGCCTGGTAGTACACCTCGCCGAACGCGGTGTCGCCTTCCAGCTCAATGAGGGTCTGACCGATCATGTGTTGATTGGAAATGTGGTCTTTGAGGGCATTCTGGGCGTAGTCGACGAAATCCGGACCGCTGCCCTTGAAGAAGCCGTAATCCGTGGTCGAATCGGGGTGGAACACCGACAACATCAGATCACGGTCGAGCCGGTCCAGGGCGCGCATGTAGTTGTAGCTGAGTTCAGCGATTTCCTGCTTATCCAGCAGTTCATTGAGCCGCTCCTCGTTCGTGGGTGCTTGGCTCATCGCTGGGGTTCGCGTAAGGGTCCCCGTAAGGGTCCCTTCTCGAGATAGGCATCCACGGTCTGATGCAGCTTGCGGGTCCGGACCTCCTGATAGTTGCCGAGCTGCTGCGCGCCCACGCCCGACGCTTTCGCGCCATCGCGTTGCCTGCGCAGGTTCCCCGTGTCCTGGTCATAGACCGGTGCCAGGCCTGGGCTGAACCCTGGCGCCGTGGTGTAGGAGTCGTCGATGCCAAGCTTGTAGACGGGCGCCGGCGCCGGTCGGGGCTCGCCTGGCTTCACCGGTGTCAGGAACAGGATTTCGTGGATGCAGGTGTCGGGATCGCTGCCGTTGGGACGGAAGCGGTAGATCATGGGCAGCGAAATACCGGGGAATAGGCACATGTTGGGGAACAGGTGGTATTCGATGGAATCGAGCATCTCGCTGGTGCTCACGTCGGACAGATCCACGCCGAACTCGGCTCCCAGAGTCGTGCGCAGATTTTCGGCCCAGATGCCGCGCGCCGTCTGGCCTTGGGGCACGCCGATCTCGGGGTCCACCAGGTCCCAGCCGCCGAGCAGCCGCAAGAGCTCGTTCTCGTCGGGCGGATCCTGCAGGTGTGGGCTCGGGTAGCCGATGGTGTGGACGAAGCGCGTCACGTGGTCGCCAAACACGTCGTACTGCGCGTTGGCGTCGCCCGCGGTCTGCAATCCTTGGGGATGGGTCGCCAGCACGTGGAACGCTTCCAGGAAGGCCTCTTCGGCCATCTTCCAGTTGGCGGGCAACGTCTTCTCGATGTGGATCGACACGTAGCGGTCTTCCAGCGGCCAACTCTTGAAGTGTTCGGGCAGCACGCCGAGGTACTCTTCGAGCGGGACCGCCTCGGGATCCATGTTGATGAACACGAAGCCGCCCCAGGTATCGACGTTGATCTCCGGCAGGCTGAAGTTGTCTTCCGTAAGATGAGGAAAGTCCCAGCGGCAGGTGATTTCCCGCAACGACCCGTCGAGTTCCCAGCTCATGCCGTGGAACGGACAACGTATGAACTGCTTGCCGGTGCCTTTGCTGCCTGGCTCGCAGAACTGCATGCCACGGTGCGGGCAGGAATTGTAGAACGCTTTGATGGTGAGCTCATCGGCGCGCATGACGACGAACGAGTAGTGACCGATGTCGTAGACGATGTAGTCACCCACGTTGGGTATGTGCTCTTCCCGACAGGCCCATTGCCAGGTTCGCGTCCAGAGCCGCTCCATCTCGAGATCGAAGAACGCTTTTGAATGATAGCGTTCGAACGGGATGGGCTCGTCACCCAGGAACTGATAGGACTCCGCGGTGAGCGCCTCGGGTGCCCCGTCCGCATCCGCGAGGATGATGTCGCGGGTGCTCGGACCTGGACAACGGGCCTCGCCGGGCGCCAGCGATGGATCGCTGGGGGCCGTCAGATCGTATGCCACAGTATCTCCCAAGTTGTTCTTAGTGGTCGGCTGAACCGTCCAAGTTAGCGAATTCGATACACCGAGTCGAGCACCCGCGTGCTTAGCAGATTACGTCCCGCCGGCGCAGGATGGCATCGGAGTAGGCACTGGCGCGCCACCCCGGTATGGGGCGGCGGGCCGGCTCCCGGTCTTCCAGATCGATTGCGTGGCCGCCGACGTAGACTGCTTTGATTCTCGATCGCTCGCCGAGAATTTTCACATCGGCGGCCGGGTCGCCATCGAACAGCAGCAGGTCGGCGAATTGGCCCTCGGCGAGTTCACCTACCTGACCTTCAAGCCCTAACGCCCGCGCTCCTTCACGTGTCGCGCAGCTGATCGCCTGCAGCGGGGTAAGCCCGAGTGCCTCGACGAACACCTGCAGTTCCCGATAGTGCCAGTCGCCATAGGGGGTCAGCGAAAAGCCGCTCTCGCTCCCGCACAGCAGGGGAACTCCCGCATCGTAGGCGCGGCGCAGAGTTTGAGCGCTATCCTCGATTTCGCGGCGGAAAACCTCGCGCAGGTCTTCGTTTGCGCCGACCCGGTCGCCGTAGTCGGCGAGATTCGCCTGAAACGTGAACGTGGGCACCAGCGGAACCTTTGCCTCGATGACCTCCTCGAGTGCTGGTTCATCCATGAAGGTCGCGTGCAGGATCATGTCCATGCCTGCCCGCACCGAGTTGCGTATGCTGGTGGCATTACGACAGTGCCCCACGACCGACACTCCAAGTTCGTGCGCGGCGTCGCAGACGCAGCGTAGCTCATCCAGCGACCAGGCTTGAATCTCGCCCGCGTCCCGTTGTTGCGGGACCAGTCCGGTAACGTGGACCTTGATCCAGTCGACCCCTGTTTTGACCTGGCGGCGTACCTCGGCCACGATCTCCGCCTGGTTGCTCACGATTTTTGCGTAGCCGCGCGTACCGGTGTCGGGGATCAATTGGCCGGCGGTGCCGCCGACCGATGTCAGCAGAGCATAGCCGCCGGTCGCCATACGCGGACCCTCGATGACGCCGCTGTTGATCGCGTCACGCAGGTCGACGCCGAGATCGTAGATGCAGTCGGCGTCCAGAAAGCCGGTAACGCCGGCCCGCAGCAGGCGTTGGACGTTGCGCGCCGCGATTATCGCTGCGAGTCCGGCGCGACGATGGAAGAACAGTTCGTCATTGGAGCAGGGTTCGTCGAACGTGATGTGGCAGTGCGCGTCGATGAGGCCTGGCATGAGCGTCAGGCCGCTGGCATCGATGACCTGCACGCCGGGTTCCTCGCCAATCGAGCCGACGGCGGCAATGCGCGCATCGCGTACCAGCAGGTCACCGTCGAAGGGCGCTTGACCGGTCCCGTCGATGATCGACGCATTGCGGATGAGCAGATCGTTCATTCGGACTTCCTCCCCGGCCCGATGATACGGATTCGACCGTGTCGTTCCAGACCAACCCTGGCAGAATACCAGCACCGCAGATCATCGAGGGTGCCAGATGCTCAAAGTGGGTGACACGGCGCCGGACTTCGCGCTCGAAGAATTCGATGGGCCGGAGACGACGCTTTCCGAATTGCTCGATGGGAAATCGCTGGTGGTGTACTTCTACCCGGCGGACTTCAGCCCCGTGTGCACGCGCGAGGCCTGCGCATTGCGAGATCGACACGATGCCCTGCGCGAGGTAGGGGTTCGAGTGCTGGGCGTCAGCCCCCAGGGTCGCGAAAGCCACCGACGCTTCCGCGAGAGTTACCAGCTGCCGTTTGCGCTGCTGTCGGACCCATCGCGCAAAGTGATCGATGCGTTTGGTGTCAACGGTCCGCTGGGTTTCGGGGTACGCCGTGCGACGTTCCTGATCGGACCGGACCGGGTCATCCGCACACGGGCGGTTGCGGAGATATTCCTCGGCAGCCATATGGATCTGATCCAGGCCGCAATCGATGGTTCTTCCTAGCCCTGCCTAAGCACGCAGCCAGTTGTCGAGGACACTTCGGGAACGCTCGACGCCTGTCGCGAGGTACTCGAGTAGATACTGGTCGGTCAACGACGTGCGGATGCGTCGTTCCGCGTCGCTGGTTGCGACGATCAACAATTCATCGTCGGCTTCCAGGGCCATGCTTGCCGCGGGCATCATGTGCCGCTGTTGGCCCCGGCGCAGCACCAGGACAACGCAGCCCAGGCGTTGGTCCCGATTGCGCGGGTCGCGCAGCAGCGCGTCGAGGGTCAGCACGGAACCACCGTCGATGAGTGCGATCACTGCAGGCGCAGACCGTGCGTCCGTGTTCAACGTGAACAGCACCGGCCGACTCGTGCCGAGGTTCGCGCGAAGGCTGGGATAAACCTCCGCACGTAGCAACTCCGGGTTGTCTTCGAGATGCTCGAGGAACGCCTGGATCAACGGTGAGATCAGCCGCAGCAGAATCCTGCGGGCTGTGACCAGGCTTGGCTGCATGATCAGATCGGCCGACGCCGCGTTGAACGCGAGTTCATTTTCGTGATGATTCTGGCGCACCACGAGATGTGCGCTGGGGTTGATCGATCGCGCGGTCAGCAGAATCGCGAGGTTCGTCGAATCGCTGTCGGTCGCAGTCACCAACCCGGCGGCGTGGTGCATGCCCGCCTCCAGCAGATTGGCTTTGGTCGCCATGCCTACGACGGCCTGCTCAACTTCCGAAGGTTCCACGTTTGGATCGATCACTACGGTGGGCACCTGTTGATCCTGCAGAGCGCCTTGCAACCGGCGGCCCATGCGTCCGTACCCGCAGAGAATCCAGGTGCCGGGATGGTAGCTGACGGTGCGCTCCAGCGTCGCGTCCTTCGCGCCGAGCAACCACTGATTGAGGGTGTGCAAAGTCGGTGCGCGCAAGGCGAGGACGAGTTCCCGCGCGAATGTCTCGAAGGGATCGACAATGACCACCGAGCCGAGGGAATTCAGTTGCTCCTCGTGTATTCGCTCGGTCGATCTGCAGATCACCTCGGCGCGTGAATTCATCAATCGGGTCATGACCGCGATCTTGAAGTTGATGTCGTCATCGCCAGTGAGCAGGACCACGGCTCGGCACTCAGGGCGTTCCAACCCGGCATCGCGCAGGTTCTTCGGCACGCCTGCATCGCCACAGAGTCCCGGAATCTTGAGGTCGTAATCGCGCAGCGCGAGGGCTTTGATCCGCTCGACGTTGTTGTCAATCACCACGCCGTGGATACGGCGGTCGCTCAGACCCCGGGTCAGGAGGCTGCCGGTGTCCCCAAAACCGCAGATGATTACGAACGGTTCCGTGATCCGCGCCGTGGCAACGGCGAATCGGCGTTGCGCGACCGCCTGGGCGAAATGGGGGTTCTGCACCAGGCGGATGATCGAGCCAATCCCGTAGATCCATGCAACCACGCTGAGGTACAGGCAGATCGACGCCCAGATCCGTTGTGCTTCGGAGAATGCATAGGGCAACTCTCCGAAACCCGTGGTCGTCGCGGTGTACGTCATGAAATAGAAGGCGTGGAAAAAACCCATGTGGACGGAGTTGCCGTCCGGGTCCACTCCCGGTATGAGCACCATCCCACCGATGCCCAACGCATGGACCGTGATCAACACCAGGATGGGGTTGCGCATCTCGCGCAGCACTACGGAGGCGACGCGGTCGAGATCGGACCCTTTGGCCATGCGGCGTGCCCGTCAGCGACCGGAGATCAGCGAGTCGGTCACCACCATGGTCACCGAGACGACGTTGGCCACCAGCGCGCCGGCGGCCAGCGATACGATGCCGACCGTGACTTCCGTGGAGACAACCCCCAACACCTGATTTGCGATGGTCCAGACGCTTGCGCACGCAATCAGTTGTAGATCGGCAACCAGCGCGGTAGCCAGCAGCAACGCACCGATGTGGGAGCGATCGCCGATTTTCAGCACCGTGGCGATCAGGTTCACGACGATGGCGGTGAACAGAATCCAGACGCTGTGATGCTGCGGATCGTCGATCTCGCCGATCACGAACGCGACGTTCAGCGTCAACGCAAGTACTACGAAGAAGCCAAAAATGACCTTCTCTAGATTCATGCAGCACCCCCCAGGACTTGCTCAGCTCATGCCGCGGCGCTTCATTTCCGCTTCGAGGCGCGCCGTATCGGATTCCAGAGGCTCCGCGAGTTCGCTTTCGTCGAGGGTTCCCGCGGTGTGCGCCGCCATCTTGGCGCCGTCGTAGCTGATGTATTTCTCCGGGATGATCTCGATGACGATGCGCAGTGGCGAATCCAACATCTGCTGAAAGGCTTCGGACGCCGCTGGATCGGTCGGGTTCAGATGATCCGAGAAGATCTTGTAGAACCAGGTTTTGAGTTCGGGGTCTTCGTGAACGACCGCCTTGCCTTTGATGGTGACCGTTTTGCCGGGGCCCAGTTCGGTGCCGGTGCTGGTCGCTACCACCGAGACTTTCGGGTTGCGCCGGATGGCCGAGATCCGGTGCCGGTGCGCACCCGCCGTCAGCCAGAGGCGGTCCTTGGCCCACACGCACGACATGATGACTCCCATTGGCCATTCGTCCCTGGTGCACCAGTTGAACACGCATTCGCGCACGGTGCTCAGCAACTGCTTCTGGGCGGCCGCGTCGAGCCGGTAGATTGACACCTGTTCGTAGTTCTTCAGATCGTCAGACATTCAAAGCCTCGCAAGAAAACCAGGACGTTCCACGGTTGTCCGCATGTTAACCCGGCGAAGTGTGATCACCTATCTGGCAGTGGCAAGGCCGTCGTGTACTTGATGCGTTCCATGGCGAACGACGAGGACACGTCGTACAAGGGCGCGACGGTGACCAGCTTCTTGTACACACGGTCATAGTGGGCGATGTCCCTGACGATGACCTTCAGCAGGTAATCGGTGTCCCCGCTCATCCGATAGAACTCCACTACCTCGGGAATTTCGTCGACGCCCTTCGAAAAGCGCTTCAACCAGGTTTCATTGTGTTCGCTGGTTCTAACCGAAACATAGACCGTGACGCTCAAGTCCAGGAGGTCCTGGTCGAGCAAGGCAACCCGACGACGGATCACACCGTCATCCTGCAACCGGCGAGCCCGCCGCCAACAGGCGTTCTGAGACAAACCAACGTGCTCGGCGAGTTCGGCGACCGAGAGCGACGCATCCTCCTGCAATAGATTGAGGATCTGTCGGTCTCGACGGTCAATTTCTACCATTGTCGACACCAATTCTAAAAAAATATCCCATGTAGTGTGCCTTGCATAGGAGTGTTTGAGAACTATTTCCATACACTTTGGCGTACATTGGCTGCGTCTACGTCTGGAGCGCTCTCATGGCGGTGTCCGTCCATCCGTTTTTCGACCCCGACACCTGCAGCTACAGCTATCTCGTCGCAGATCCCCGGACACGCCAGGCCGCAGTCATCGATCCGGTGCTGAATTACGATCCTGCACGTTCGATCAGCGGTACCCAAACCGCCGACGACCTCGTGGCGCTCGCCCAGGTGCATCGGTACGAGATCGCCTGGATCCTGGAAACGCACGTACATGCGGATCATCTGAGTGCAGCGGGTTATCTGAGAACGAGATTCCCCGAGGCTCGGGCTGGCATCGGCCAAGGCGTCGATGAAGTACGTCGCGATTACCTGCGCAGCCACAGCTGTCGACCGACGGCGATCGAGTTCGATGCGCTGTTCGCGGACGGTGACGAGATTCAACTGGGTGACCAGGCCTTCCAGGTCCTGGCCACGCCGGGACACACGCCAGCGTGCGTGACCTATCGTATCAATGACATGGCGTTTGTGGGTGATACGCTGTTCATGCCGGACTTCGGTACCGGCCGCTGCGACTTTCCCGGGGGTTCTGCACGCCAGCTCTATCGCTCGATCAAGCGCCTCCTGGCCCTACCCGGGGACACGCGGTTGTTCGTCGGCCACGACTATGCGCCGGGCGGCCGCGTGTATCGTTGCGTGACGAGTGTTGCGGATGAACGCCTCACCAACAAACACGTTCGTGACGGCGTCAGCGAAGAACAGTTCGTCGCCATGCGCAACGGCCGCGACGCACAGTTGAAAGCGCCGCGCCTGTTGGACACCGCGGTTCAGGCGAACCTGTTCGTGACCTGATCGCGACTTGTTCCTGGGCCTATTCGTGGCCAGAGGGGGATTGCAGTTTAGTTGGGGAAGGCCTTGCGAAATGCAGGCCGCTCGGCCAGGTGCTCGAGGTAGCTCACCGCCGTTTCATGTTCCGGCTGCAGGGCGCCTACGCGCCGGCCAAGAACCAGCGAGTAACCCATCATGATGTCGGCCGCGCTAAACGCGTCTCCGAGCAGATAGGGGCGCTTGGCCAAGGCATCTTCCAGGGCTTCGATGCACAGAACGGCGCGCCGCCGGGCGTCCTCGACCACTGCGGGAATACGTTCCGGTTCGGGCTTCAGGAACAGGTGGTGAGCCATGTCGCCCAGCGGTCGGGCGAGAGTCGCTTCGGCAAACCAGCACCACTGCAGGTACTTGGCGGACGCGGCGGTTCCCGGCCGCGGACGCAACCGGCCGTCACCATAGCGTTCCAGAATGTATTGCAGCATCGCGCCGGATTCGAACATCGAGAAACCGTCGTCGCGCATCGCTGGGACCTTGCCCACGGGATTCAACGCTCGCCATTCGGGGCTTGCGCGGTAGTCGGGCGAGAAATCTATGGTTTCCACCTGGTAGGGGTGATCGAGTTCCTCACACAGCCAGATGATGCGCGCTGAGCGGGTTCCGGGGACGTGGTAGATCGTCAACACCGAGCAATTCCTGCGGATTCGTACTGATGAGTTTAGCGTGTTCCAGCCCCTTGGCCTGGGGTGTGGTTAAGTCGAGCGTTTTGTTGATGGGAAATTCCATGGCAGGGCGTGTGGACGGGAAAGTGGCGATCGTGACGGGCGCCGCTTCGGGTTTGGGGGCGGCGGTCATCGCGACGGACATCAATGTGGAAGCAGGCGAAGCGTTGGCCGCCGAGATCGGCGCGGAATTCGTGGCCCACGACGTGGCCGACGAAGCAAGCTGGCAGAGCCTGATCCCGGGTGTCGTGCAGCGCCACGGCAAGCTCGACGTGCTGGTCAACAACGCGGGCAACGCGATTATTGCGGATATCGAGTCGACGACCACCGAGCAGTGGCGAACCAAATCCATTGCGGTGCACGGTCGCGAACAGAAGTACGGAATTCGCTGCAATTCGATCCACCCGGGCGCGATCAGCACGCCAGATGGTGGTCGACAATGGCGACACCGTCATCTGAACTGTGAAGCGCTGCGCCCCGATCAGCCGATGTCGTCGTCGTCGAGTTGGTGACCCCAGGCTTGCTTGGCAGAGAGGTAGCCACGGTTCCAGTCACCGACGCCGATGACGTGTTTCACCGGCGTGATCCCGGTGATGCCCAGCTGGCGCAGATCGGACAGCTTCTTGGGGTTGTTGGTCAGCAGCCGGAACGGCTGGTCGCCGACGAAGTGACGCAGCAAAGCCGCTGCGTCGCTGAAATCGCGGGAGTCATCGGGCAGCCCGAGCGAACGGTTGGCCTGGTAAGTGTCCTGGCCGCCATCCTGCAGCAGATAGGTGGCGGCCTTGGCCCACAGGCCGATGCCCCGTCCCTCGTGTCCGGACATGTAGACCACCATGCCGCCCGCGGGATCTTCGCTGATGCGCGACACGGCCGCGGCTAACTGCGGGCCGCACTCACAGCGTTGCGAACCGAACACCTCGCCGGTGAGACAGCTCGAGTGAACCCTTACCAGCGGATTCTCGAAGGAACGGTGATTGCCGATCATCAGGACGCTGTTGACCGCCATCGATGATGCGAGCAGCGAAAAAAGTCGCAGGCCGCCCTGGCTGCGCAGCTCGGAGGCCAGTTCTTCCACCTTGCTGAGTTCGGTGGAACGAACCGTGGCATACCACTGAACGGTGGTCTGCACGGACTGCATTTGGACCGGAAGCGGAATGGGCCCGAGAATGTTGATTGAGTGACTGCCCGGCGGCGGCGCCACCACGGGATCGATGTTCTCGCCCTTCTCGTTGATCCGCGTGAGCTTGCCATCGGCGATCAGGCGTCGTCGTACTTCGGGATCGATGTAGGTAAACACGCTTACTCGTGAGGCCGGGGTCCGGCCGAGATTGATGTCGCGCCATGCTCGGGGCGCCCATGACGGATGTCAAACACGGTCGTCCCGCTCCGGGGCGATTTCTTCCAGCGCTCGCCCGGCGGTCTCTGGGAACAGGGTCAGCACGATCACCGGCACCAGCACTACCAAGCCAGCGAGGACTGAGATGGCTGCCCAGTTGGAACCAAGGATCCCGAACAACGCAGATACGGTAGCCAATCCGATGATGCCTCCCAGCGTCGCGACAAATCCCCTCGCGCCCGTTGCCGTGGAACGTTGCGAGGTTGGAAAGAGTTCGGCGCCGTAGGTGGACAGGGTGACGTCAGAGCCCATGAGCGTGAAGATCAATGCGACCCACAGCAGCGCCGGGAAAATCCCGAGACTGGAGTAGAACAGGACCGCGGCGATGCACATGCCGAGCGAAAACAGGGCGGTGGTCGGACGCCGCCCGAAGCGATCACTCAGCCATCCGGCCGCCGGGTTACCGATGATCGCGAACGCACCGCCGGTGAAGGTGAGTACGGCAACCTGGGCGGGCGACCAGCCGTGGACGTCCTGCAGGAACTTGGGTGCGAAGAATCCGGCGGCGCTCGCCGCCATGGAGAACACGAACACGGCCAACGCCAGGGCGGTGAAGCGTCGGGGGTGATCCTTCACAAGCGCGACGACGCCGTGCAGCAATGACGTGTGCCGGTGGCCCGTGTCACGAGCCTGCTGCAATCGTTCGAAGCGTTCAGTTTCCGGGAGCGTTCTGCGCCAATAGGCAATCAAGGCGAGCGGCATCAAACCGACCGCATACAGCGATCGCCAACCGTAGGGCAGGATCTCGACAAACCCGAACATGAGGGATGCGAAGCCCGCACCACTTGCCTGAATAGCGGCCGCGGCGCCGATGCCCCAGCCCCGGTGCTCGGGGTTGAACTCCTCGACGATGACTACGGTGGCCAGCAGCGTCTCGGCGGCAGCGAACACGCGGGCGAGAAATTGCAGCGCGACAAAACTCTCCGCGTTCGGCGCCAGCGCGGTTGCTCCGGTGCAGAGGGTGTAGCCGAGCACGGTGAATAGCAGCACGCGCCGCCGTCCCACCCGGTCGGCCGCCACGGTGATCAGTATCGAAAAAAGCGCGCCGGCGCGCACCGCTGACCCGAGCAGCCCGAGGTCGGCTTCCGCGATGCCCAGGTCAGCCTGGATCTGCAGGAGATTCAGGGAGAACAGGTACATGTCGTACTGCTCGAAGAACGACACCGCGGCCACCAGGCCGAGGATTCGCCATTGCCGCGGCGTGAGCTCCGGTGCGCGACCCAGAAACCAGGTGAGCTTGTACCAGCGCGGCGGTTGTTGTCTGGGCACCCGTTGCCTCGATCAGATGGACGAGCGGCCTCGCCGCGCTGTTAAAGCCGACGACCGATGATAACGTATGGTACGAACCGTCAGGCGACCGCACTTCGAATCGGGAAAGCCACGCGAACATGGACATGCGGGTTCTTCGACTCTGCGTCGGCGTGGCGCTGGTGGCCTTCGCCCCCGTCTCGTCTGGCGCGGGTTTCCTGTTCGGTGAAACGCAAGGACTGATCGACCTCACATTGTCCTATGGCGCGCTCTATCGCCTGGATGATGCCGATCCGGATCTGATCGCGATTGCCAGCGGCGGCCGGGCGCGCACGTCGGATATCGACGACGGAAATCTCAACTACCAATCGGGTCTGGCGTCGAACATGGTGCGTGCCAGCGGCGAGCTGGCGATGTTCCGTAATGCCTGGGGGTTTTACGCACGCGGTAGCGCGTTTTACGACTACGAGAACCAACACAACCACCGGGCCCGGACGGAATTGACGGGTAGTCAGAAGAAGCTGGTCGGCTCGGATGCCGAATTGACGGAAGTCTATCTGAGCTTGAGCCTCGCGCCGGGTGGAATGCCGCTGGTGTTTCGCGGCGGGCGTCAGGTGGTCAGCTGGAGTGAAACCACCTTTCTGCGCGGCGGGCTGGCGTTGATCAACCCGGTGAATGCCGTCACCGCCTTTCAGCCGGCCAGTGATCTCGATGATCTCCGAGTGCCACAAGGAATGTTGTGGGGGGCGGCGGGGCTCACGGAAGTTTTTTCCATCGAAGCCTACTACCAATACGAGTGGGAGCCACTTGCGCTGCCTCCGGTTGGGACGCTGTTCTCCAACCTCGACCTGTTCGGCGGTGCGGGCCTCAACTCTGCAACATTCGGTGCCGGTGCGATCTCCGATCTCGGCACGGATCTCGACGATCGGTTCATGCTTCCGGAAGGCACCCTCGGCTTCGATTCGGACTTTCAGCGGATGCCTGGTGCGCATCGGGTGACCCCGGATGACGGGGGCCAGTACGGCCTGGCGCTGACGGCGATTCTTCCCGGGCGCAACGCGATCAAAGGCGGGCTCCACTACATTCGCTACCACAGCCGGCTGCCGATCCTCAGTGGCCGCACCGGGGATTTGACCACGGTGGCGGCTACCTCTGACGCCGCGGTCGATGCGCGGGCGGCGCCGCTGGCTGCGATCTACGAAGCCGAAGGGTTTGACAGCGCTGCAGCAGCGGTTCTGGCCCGTGATGCGGCAGAGCAGCTCACGGTCAGTGGATATGCCAACGATGTGTCCTACTTCGCTGAGTATCCGGAGGACATCGACGCGTTCGGGTTCAGTTTCAATACGGCCACCATGCGCACGGGCAGCCTGTTTTCCGGAGAGATCACCTATCACAAGGACTTTCCCTTTCAGATTGCCCTCACGCCGGTTCTGGATGCGATATTCGATCCGGTGCTGTTCGATCCCGACATTGGCAACACCGCGCTCGGAGACTTTGGACCCTCAGAAGTGGTGTCCGGCGTGGTGCGCCTGGACCGGACCCAGGCGACCCTCGAGGTTGCGCAGATCTTTCGCGGCCGCCTGTATGCGGACCAGGTGCTGGTCAAGGTGGACCTGGGATGGACGCACGTCGACGACATGCCTGGCGCGTCAGAAGCGCCGCTGACGACATCGGATTCGAACTCCTGGGGCTACCGGCTGCTGATCGCCGCGCAATACACGGGTGTCGGGGGCGGGGTCAATCTGTCGCCCCGAATCGGCTTTACGCACGACGTTGATGGCTCCACGCCCGCCCCGCTGTCGACGTTCGTCGAAGGTCGTAAGTCGTTGGTCGTCGGCCTCAGCGGAACCTACATCAAACGCATCAGCGCAGATCTGAGCTACGTGAGTTTCTTTCACGGCGGCCGGCGCAACAGTATTCGTGATCGCGACTACCTTCGTTTTCAGCTGACCTACTCGTTCTGATGTCCTTCTGATGCCATCCCTGGCCTGGGCACTGATGTTGTTCGCCGCGGCCGCTTCGGCGCAGGATCTGACCGTGCTTGGCGCGCAGCGTAGCGGTAACGCGGACGGTACGATACCTGCCTGGACGGGTGGCATTCTGGCGCCTCCAGGCAGCTATCGTACCGGCCACCATGAGACTGACCCGTTTCCGGACGATCAGGTCCTGTTCGAAATCAGTGCGGCAAACGTCGACGCCCACCGCGATCATCTGACGCCGGGGCAGATCGCACTGCTGGAGGCGTATCCGGAGACCTGGCGCATGCCGGTCTACCGGACGCGCCGCAGCGCCTCGTATCCACAGTACGTATACGACGCGCTGGCTGCCAACGCATCGAATGCTCAGCTGGTCACCGAGGGGCGCGGCGCGGTGACCGATGCCATCGTAACTTCGCCGTTCCCGGTACCAGGCCGTGGGGTCGAGGTGGTCTGGAACCACAACCTGCGCTGGCGGGGGGTTCGGGTGAACCGGTTCGAAGGGTCCGCGGCCGTGACCCGGGCCGGGCGCTACGGCATTCTGCTGCAGTCCCAGGATTGGGGCTTCCCCTATGCGACCGAAGGAGACACGGCCTTCAAGCGCAAGCACCCGAACGTCATGTTGGCCGTGAAGGCGAAGGTGTTGCAACCGGCCCAGGTGGCGGGAGACGGAACCCTGGTGTGGGAACCGATCACCGAGAACATCAGCGCGCGCAAGACCTGGCAATATCTGCGCGGTCTGCGGCGGGTCGTTCGCTCGCCATACTTCGGTTACGAGCTGCCCGCGCCGAACACCGATGGCCTGCGAACCGTCGATGACTTCGGGATGTTCAATGGTCCACCGGATCGCTTCGAGTGGCAGCTGATCGGCAAGCGGGAGATTTACATTGCCTATAACGCCTACCGGATACACAGCGAGGTCCTGAAACCCGACGACATCGTGCGGACCGGACACATCAATCCCGAGCACACGCGCTACGAGCTACATCGGGTCTGGGTGGTGGACGGCAAGCTCAAAGAAGGCGCGCGGCATGTGTACGGACGACGGGTGTTCTACCTGGACGAGGATAGTTGGCAGATCGCCGTCGCTGACGCCTATGACCTCGAAGGCAATCTGATGCGGGTTAACGAAGCGCACATCATCAACTACTACACCGTACCGACCGTGTGGACCACCCTCGAGGTGTTTCACGCCCTGTCGGAAGGGCGGGTGCTGGTGAACGGCCTCGACAATAGTCACCGACCCTACCGATTCAGTAACCACGGGGACGCCCGGGAATTCAGTCCCAACGCGCTGAACTTCTATTTGCGCTGAGGTCTGCGCGGTCGTTCGGCGATGGAGTCCATCGTGCTACCCTCCGGCGCCTTCCATTGGAGTGGCCGATGGCGCAAGCGGTACACCCCGTGCAGCCGATACGACCCGCAGCGACGGTGATCATCGTCCGTGATGTCGGCGATCCCTTCGAGATTTTCATGCTGCGCCGTACCTCCAGCGCGGCCTTCGCCGGGGGCATGTATGTGTTTCCAGGAGGTCGGGTCGACGGGGAAGACCACCTGCACGCCTATGATGCGATTCGTCGGGGACCGAGCGACGACCAACAGGCTCAGCAGCGCGCGCTCGGGACGGAGTGGCGCGGCTACTGGGTTGCTGGAATTCGCGAGACCTTTGAGGAGGCCGGCTTGCTGCTCGCCTACCGTGGGAATGGCAGGAAAACCGAGCTGCTTGCCTACGCTGACGAAGCCATTCGGGCGCGCTTCGACGAGTACAGGCATGCGGTACACGGCAAGTCGGTCACGCTCCGGGAAGTTTGTCAGCGTGAGAGTCTTCACCTGGCGGTCGATCGCATCCACTACTTCAATCGATGGGTTACGCCGCTGGGTAGGCCGCGCCGATTCGATACGCGCTTTTTCATCGCCGAGGCGCCCCTCGGCCAAACCGGTCAGCACGACGACAAGGAGACCGACCGCAGCATCTGGATTTCTCCCGCCGAGGCGCTGGCTCGCAACAGCAGCGATGAATTCGGGTTGATGGCCGTGACCCGATTACAGCTTCAGACGCTCGCAGAGTTTTCATCGATGGCAGCGTTGCACGAAAGCATTTCTACCCAGACACGGTTTCCGATCCACAGGCCGGTCGCGCCCCGTGACTGAAACAGCACGATTTACAACCTTGAAGGACTACCGTGAGTATCCGGCCGACGAGATGGGTGTTCGCGCGCGCGAATTTCACGAGCAGATGCGACGGCGCAGAACCGTCCGCGACTTTTCCGGCCGCACCATTCCGGAGGGCGTGCTGGAACGTTGCTTGCTTACCGCGGGGACAGCCCCTAGCGGCGCGAACCTGCAGCCCTGGCACTTCGTCGTCGTTCGGGATGCTGAGGTGAAGCGGCAGATCCGGGGTGCCGCGGAAAAAGAAGAGCGGATTTTCTACCAGCAGCGTGCCCCCAAGGAGTGGCTCGAGGCGCTGGCGCCACTGGGTACCGACTGGCACAAACCGTTCCTCGAGGAGGCGCCGGTGCTCATTGCCGTCATGGTCCAGCGCTACGGGGTCCGTGCGGATGGTACTCGCTTCAAACACTATTACTCGGGCGAAAGCGTGGGCCTGGCCACAGGCTTCCTGATCACGGCGTTGCACAACGTCGGCCTGGTGTCATTGACGCATACGCCCTCGCCGATGCGCTTTCTCAACCGAATTCTCGACCGTCCGAACAGCGAGCGACCCTATCTGCTGATGGTGGTGGGCTATCCGAAACGGCCCGACGTGCCCGTTCCGGACATCGGCAAGAAAACGCTCGAACAAATCGCAACGTTTATTTAGCAGGGCAATTGCCTGAGTTACTGCGGAACGGAAAACAGGGGGTGATGATGGGAAAGCTGGGCAGCGGTCCGGATGGGGTTCTTGATGGAAAGGTGGCGGTGGTTACCGGCGCTGCCCGCTATCGGGGCATCGGTCGCGCGATTGCGTTGCGTCTGGCAGCGGATGGCGCGGACGTGGTGGGCACGGGCCTGGCGCGTGATCCGTCCGAGATTCCAGCGCATGAACGGGAGAGGGGTTGGCGGGGCGTTGCCTCTCTTGCGGAGGAAATATCGGCGCTCGGGCGGCGTGGGTTGGGGATTATCGCCGATGTCACGGATCAGTCCGACGTGGACGCCGTGGTGCGCGAAACGATCGACACGCTGGGGCATATCGACATCCTGGTAAACAACGCAGCACTGCCCAGCGACGCCGGAGTTGCATCGATTCTCGACATGGACGATGAAACCTGGTTGACGACCGTCGACGTCAACCTCAATGGCCTGTACCGGATGACCAAGGCCTGCGGCCGGGCCATGCGTGATCGGGGGGAGGGGGGTTGCATCATCAACATCTCCTCGATGGCCGGCCGCGTCGGGCTGGCAAACTACGGCGCGTATTGCGCCACCAAATTCGGCGTGATCGGCCTGACCCAGCAGCTTGCAATAGAGCTGGCGCCGCATCGCATACGGGTCAACTGTACCTGTCCCGGATCGACAACGACTGACATGATGGACGGGACGATTCATCGCAGTGCCGAAGCGGCGGGGATTCCGGAGGACGGCATCCGCAAGGCGATCGTCAGCCAGATACCCTGGGGTCGTCAGGGCCGCGTGGAGGAGCAGGCCGCGGTGGTGGCATTTCTGGCTGGTCCGGACGCAAGCTACATTACCGGCCAGACGCTGAACGTGGACGGCGGGCTGCGGTTCGACTGATTCAGCGGACCACCAGCCCAACGCCGTCGCGCCGCGGATCCCCGACAGCACGCAGCGATCCGCCGTGCTGCTCGACGCAGTGAACGCCGCCGAAGAACAGGTTGAGTTCCTGCCAGCGTTCAATCACGAGATCGCACGAATCCTCAAGGTCGCGGAGACCCGGCTCCAGACTGAGCGTAGCTTCGTCCAGGTGCAGACGCGGGCTGGCGATCGCCTCATCGATGCGCATGTCGAAGTCGACGATGTTGCTGATGACCTGCATCAGGGCGGTGCGAATCCGATTCGAACCGCCCGAACCCATGACCACGCGACGGTCGTCGTCGAACTCCAGCAGGCTGGGTGCCATCATCGAAGTCATGCGCGTGCCGAGTGGCCAGCGTTGGAAGCCGTCCGGATTGATGTCGGCTTCGCCGAGCATGTTGTTGAGCATGATCCCGGTACCGGGAATCAGATGTCCGCAGCCCTCACCGTTGCTGAGGGTCAGGGCCGCGAGATTGCCGGATCCATCAATGATGCTGATGTGGGTGGTGCCGCGCAGACAGCTCGGCCGATCTTTGAGTTCGGCGCTGTAATGGTCGAGCAGTTCCGGGTTCAACAGCGCATTGAGCTCCACGTTGGCGTTTGCCAATCGGCTGCGCTGGGTCAACGCCATAACGGCAGCGAACAGCTCGACGTGTTCGGGCGATCCGAATTCTCCCAGGATGGGCACCTGCTCCAGCAGACCCAGGCCGAACGCGATCAATATGCCGCCGGAGGACGGTGGCGGATTGGTGTGCAGGACCGTGTTTCGATAGCGGACCGTAAGCGGCGTCGCACGGCCGACGCGGTAGTCTTCCAGGTCGTTCCGGGTCAGGGTGCCGCCTTCCTGATCGCACAGTGCAACAAGACGTCTGCCGATCTCGCCGCGGTAGAAGAGGTCGTGGCCCTCGTCGACGAGTGCCTCGATGGTGTCGCCGAGGTCTGCCTGAACCAGTTGCTGACCTTTCTGGGGCAAGTGCCCGTTCGCCGCGAAGACTGATCGAACCGGCGCGGTGAGGGTGAAGATCGGTGCAACCACCTGAAACAGGTAGGCGTGAAAGGAACGAATGGCAACCCCTTGTCGGGCGGCTCGCAGCGCGGGCTCGGCCAGTCTGTGCAGCGGCAGAGTGCACAAGTCGTCATACATGGCGAAAATTCCCTGCACCATACCGGGTACCGCGGCGGCCCCTACGCCGATGTGAAATTCCTGGGTGACCTGGCCGAAATCGGCGTGCACGGGATGAAAGTCGTCGCGTTGCGGATCTGCCGGGCGCTGCGGCGTCTGCGCGAAGAAGTCGTATATTCGCGGCGCCACGCCCTCCGAATGAACCAGGGCGTAGCCGCCTCCCGCGAGTGAAGCCAACACCGGTTCGGCCACGCAGGCGGTGAGCAGCGCCGCAATGGCAGCGTCGTAGGCATTGCCACCGTCGCGCAAGATCTCGGCCGCCGCGTCTGCGGTCACCTGATGACCGCAGCCGACGGCACCGAGCGGCCGCTTGGTACGAGTCAAACCGGGCAATCGATCGCCCCACACCATTCGCGATGATCCGGTTAGAATACCTGCCTTTCACGTCGTTGGTTGTCGTTTGCGCGCCGCATCCTTCATTGAGTTTTCACTGCAACTGGATCAGCGTCGAGTGCGTATCGAGGTGCACCGCAACACGCGACGCCGCAATCGTCTGGGCATGACGTTCGAGGCGTCCGGCGTGCTTAGAATCGATGCGCCCCCAGGTACCGGGCGCGCGGAGATCGAGGCAACGGTGCGTGCGCACGAACGCTGGATCTCCTATCGACTGACCCGGGCGGAGCACGAAGAGGGTTACCGGTCACCCGGACTGGTGGCGGGCGCGGCGCATCGCTATCTGGGAAGGCTGTACAACCTTGAAGTTCGGGACGCAGTCACCCCGGCGTCGGTGACGCTCGATGGAGAGGTGTTGCGTGTATCCCTCGGCGGCGGGGGTACGAACGCGCTCATGGAGTTGCTGCGATCCTGGTACCGCGAGCGTGCGGATGCGGTATTTGCAGAGCGGCTGGAAGTGCTGGTTGGGCGCCTGGAATGGCTTGCAGAGGTACCGCCCTGGCGGCAGCGCTACATGACTTCGCAATGGGGTTCCTGTTCCGCCGCGGGACGACTGAGTTTGAACACGCACCTGGTGAAGGCACCGTTGGTGCTGGTGGACTACGTTCTGCTGCATGAACTCTGCCACCTCCAGCATCTGCACCACGGCGCGGCGTTCTATGCGCTCATGGATGCCGAGTTGCCGGACTGGAAGAAACGCCGGCGCCAACTTGGTGGCTATACGGCCATGCTGCGCGATCGCTTCTAGGCTGGCGTCCGGCGCCTGCTAGGTGCCCCAACGCGCGCGGTAACCCCGTACGTCCACGTGTACGAAAGGCCCGTGCGCATGGGTTGATCCGTACAGACCCAACCCGCCGACATACCCGTCGAGTTCGCCCGCCGCGTGCATGCCGTCGATCAGCTCGAACAACCAGCGGGCATCGGCCCTGGTCGTGTGGCCGTCCCCATCCAGGTCATCCATGATGCCGTCCCGGGGACGGCTGTCGAGATAGATGTCCGCGGCATCGCCATACACGTGGCGACTGTACCGTACGTTGCCGATGACACGGTTGTAGTAGGGCGTCCGGTAGCCACTCATGATGACAATCGATTGGTCTTGCCCGGTCGCGCGTTCGACGGCCGCTTTGATACGTTCCAACTTCAGTAGCAATTCGGGTCGAAGCGTGAGGTATCTGGGAAAACGGGTTGATTGCCTGGAGGTGAACTGTCCGAGCGTGAAACTCGGGGAGACGTGGATGTTCTGGTTCTCCCGGGTCACGCGCACGAAGCCGGTGGGTGGAAGATAGTTCAGGTTGTTGCGCAACGGGTGGGTCGGATAGTCGCCAATTCGGTAGCCATCGAGGAATCCCGCGTCCAGGCGATCGATGGAATGCATGATCAAGGTGTTCAAGGTGAATTTCGTTCCGGTAGCCGCGTCGGTCAGACGCAGGATGGTTTCACCGGGCGTTGCGGGTACGGTTACTTCGAATGCCGCGGGACCTTCCGCACGCCATACACCGTCGAACGCGACTTCTACTGGCCGGTTCGTGGTGAGGCGAAACGTCGTGTTCGGCAGTACGTAAACGGCAAAGGTCGGGCCTTGCAGGAGCCTGCCGTTGTACCGCACCTCCAGCGCATCGGCCAGAGTGGTTGCGCAAAGCAGGATGGGCAGTACACCGACCAGCCACCGAGCACCTTTCAATTGGCCTCCCTTCAATTGGAGAGCGCCAGCTTGATCGAGACGTCGCCATCCAGGGCGTTCAGCAACTCGGCGTCGCGGCTGTAGATGTCGTCGTAAAAATGCACCTCACCCGTTTCCGGATGAAAATCGGCGGTCCAGTACAGGAGCAGTACGGGTAGCGGCTCCCGCAGGTGCACCGTGCGCGTGCTTGCGGCATCGAGCGTGGCCTGAATCTGTTCCGCGCTCCACGCATCCTCGTCGTCCAGCAGCAAACGCGCCAGTTCCAGCGGGTCCTTCACGCGGATACACCCGGAACTGAACGAGCGGCTGGCTCGCTCGAACAGGGCCTGGCTCGGCGTATCGTGTAGAAACACAAAATGCGAGTTCGGGAAAATGAACTTGACGCGTCCCAGCGCATTCGTTGGGCCAGGACCCTGTTCGAGGATGTACGGGAATGCGCGCGACGACATGGTGGTCCAGTCGATGGCGGATGCATCCACCGGATTCCAGCTGCGATCAAGTACCCGGAAGTTCTTCTCCTGAAGGTAGCCGGGATCTTTCGCGAGTCTCGGCAGAATGTCTTTGCGCAGAATTCCCGGCGGCACCACCCAGGTGGGATTGAACACCAGATATTCCATTTCGCCTCGGAACACGGGCGTTTTGCGGAACGGCGTGCCGACCTGAACAGGCGTATACCAGAGGTACTTGCGATTCTCGACCAGCGCGGCGTAGAACCCGGCAATGTTCACCAGCACGAAGCGCTGATCCAACTCGTCCATCACCCAGCGGCCACGTTCGAGGGTCAGCCGAAGTTGGCCGACGCGATGTCCCACGTTGACGTTCATGGTCGCCAGGGTCTGCTTGCCGACCGCGCCATCCGCATCGAGTCCGTGACGCCGCTGAAATTCGACAACCGCCGTACTCAGCGCTTCGTCGAACAGCTGCGGATCCGGCGCGTTCGTGCGGGCGAGCTCGCCTGTCACCCGAAGCCGGGCGCGCAGTTCGGCAACGCGCGGGCCGCGATCGCCAATGTTCAGAACGGGACCGTCGCTGATCGCGGGCCAACCCCCCGCCGCCAGCAGCGCTCGATACTGCGACAGGGTCTCCTTGGCACGTTCATACAACCAACCGCGTGGAAACATGCGGGCGACGGCCTCGGCAACATTGGGTTCGGCCGCCAGTTGCTCGAGCGTTTCAGCAGGATCGCGGCTGGGACGAAGTTCGCGCTTGAAGTTCCACGCCGGATTCTGCGTGGCAGGATCGACTTTGCCGAAGCGCATGTGGTAAGCGACCCGAATCAGCAGTTCCGTGGCAAGCAGGTCGAAACTTGCGATGTCGGCTGGCGATTCTGATCTGGCCAGGCGATCCTGTACGGTCTGCAGATTGGTCAACGGATAGTCTGCCGCAGGTAAACCTTCGGATTGGGCGAGTGCGACCAGGCCTCGCAACTGGGCCAATGCGTCGGCGCGTCGCCAGGCCGGTCGGTAGTCACGCTCGCCGTACACCTGCGCGATCAGCGCACCGGCCAGCAGGGGTTCACCTTCGATCTCGAGGGTGTCCACGAACATCATGTGTTCGACACGCTCCTGCAGCGCACGCCGTACTGCCTCGTCCTCGGCCGCGACTCCAGGCTGGGCCGCGAGTGCGAAGACGCACACGAATCCTATCGATCTGAATGACATTGGTTCCTTCCTTGGCTGGATTCCGTTCAGGCATCCGTTCAAGTATAGGTCCCTGCTGCCCGCCATGCAGTCAGTCGCGCATGGGGAGGCTGTCTAGCCTTCCGGGTCCGCAGGTGCCCGGTGTCGTTTCAACGTGCCGCGGCGACGTTTGGTATCGAGACGGCGCTTGCGTACGCTGCGCTTGGGGCGCGTCGCTATGCGCGCTTTGTTGCGGTGCAGGGCGCGCTGCAGGAGGTCGCGCAGCCGGTCTTCCGCGTCGCTTCGGTTTCGTGCCTGACTGCGAAATCGCTGGGCAAAGATAATCACTTCGCGGCGGCTGGTCGCGCGCTGCCCGGACAACGTCAGGATCCGGTTCTGCAGCTGCAGGGGCAGCCCCGAGCGGTTCAGATCCAGACGCAACTCCACCGCGGTGGATACTTTGTTGACGTGCTGACCGCCGGGGCCGGAGCTGCGGACAAACCGACAGCTCAGCGCGTCGTCTGGAATTGATACGGTCGGTGAGATGTCCAAACTGGGCTCACAGGGTCGGTCCGGCTTGCGCCAGTAACGTCCGTACGTCGGCCCGGGACCGTGTCGGCGTGCAGGAAGGACATGCGGTAGGACTATTGATCGGGGAGTGAGAAGTAAAACCGCTCCCCCTGTCGGGGGAGCGGATCAGACGGGGCCGGTCAGTAGACCGACCCCCGTACTGTTTCAGAAAACACTGATCACCTCCTTTTTGTTGCCCGCGATGCCGTTGATTATGGGAGCGTTGGGGCCGGCTGGCAATCTCGGATGACTTGCGGGCCTCCGGGCAAAAGCGCAAGCTTCCGGCCGTTGAATTTTCAGCCTGCGGAGGGAACCAGAAATGCTTGTCGATGTGCACTTTGAGCGCTTCCAGAGCTACCAGGTGTGACCCGGTAAGACTATTCGCGCGGCTCGCACGGTCGGTATTCACCGATACGCGGCCCGCGTCATCCTCCCGCCGTCATCCGGCACGCTCCGCGAAGAAAATGTCGTCCGTCCGATGGTCGTGACGGCCACGTAAGCGTGGCTGCGGGAGAATCAGATTCGATGCAGGAAATAGATCTTGGAGAGCTGGGTTGGACCCGGTTCTTCCAACAGCAGTTATCGGCAGAGGAAGCCGAACAATTGGTGCCGGCACGGGTGGTGGGGGTTCAACGAACCGGCTTGCGCGTTCTGGGTCATGCCGGTGAACACGAGGTGGTGCTGGGTGGCCGTTGGTTCATGGACGGACCTGAATCGCGGCCCACCGTGGGGGATTGGTTGCTGCTCGACAGGATGGGCTCGGCCCAGCGCCTGTTGGACAGACGCAGTGTATTCAAACGCGTTGCGCCCGGTGGCCGTGGAGGGGTCCAGCTTCTGGCCGCGAACGTCGATGTCGTATTCATCGTCAGTTCGTGCAACGAGGAGTTCAAACCGTCGCGTCTCGAGCGCTACCTTGCGCTGGCAATCGATGCCAACGTCGAACCCGTCATCGTGCTTACCAAAACGGATCTTGCGGACGATGTGGATTCCTTTGTTGCTGCGGCGCAAGCGATCCGTCCGGGGTTGAAGGTTGAAGCGGTCAACGCGCTCGACGCCGCGAGCCTTGCGGGCCTTCGTGCCTGGTGCACCCCTGGGCAGACGGTTGCGTTGATGGGTTCGTCCGGCGTCGGCAAGTCGACGTTGCTGAACACGCTGTCCGGGGAGGATGTTCAGCAGACCGGAGCAATCCGCGCCGCCGACGGGCGGGGTCGGCACATCACCTCGCATCGCTCGTTGCACATCCTGCCAGACGGCGGGTTGCTGCTGGATTCCCCGGGGCTGCGGGAGCTCCAGATCGTCGATTCCGAACAGGGTGTGGCGCAGATGTTCGACGACATCGATGCGCTCGAACGTCGGTGTCGCTTCTCGGACTGCGCCCACGATTCGGAACCCGGCTGCGCCATCCAGGCGGCCTTGCTCGATGGCACGTTGGATGTGCGTCGACTCGAAAACTACTACAAGCTAAGCCGGGAAGAGGCGCGCAACACCGAGTCGCTGGTCGAGCGCCACCAACGGGTCCGCCGTGGGTCCAAGCAGGTGAGGCAGCGTAATGACTCGTCGCACAAAAAGCGCTGATTCGTCTGCGTAACTGGTTCGCTCGGGTAGAAGCTACGGGCGGCCGGGCGCCTTCACCGGCTGGTCAGCAGGCATGAAACGTTGACCTGCCGGGTAGAGTTCCCGCCATGCGCTCCGAAGGACGCGAGAGGCTGAGCGTAGAAACAGCACCAGCAGGGCCATTGCGATTACGACATCCGGCCACCCTGAACTGAACACCCACACAGCGAGCGCGGCGCCGATCACGGCAATACCTTCGGCGACGTCGTTGCGCGAGCACTCCCACACTGATGACATGTTTACGTCGTCATTTCGATAGGGGTACAACAACCGCAGGCACAACAGGTTCGCTCCCAGATTGAGAAGCGCGGCAACACCCATGGTTTCTGCGACCGGTGTGTCAATGTGCGATATGCGCCACCCTATTTGAACGGCTACCGCGAGTGCGGCACCGAAGATCAGCAACCCCTTGAACAATGCTACGCGTGCCTTTGCGGCACTGGCTGCGCCGATAACGGCCAGGCTCAAGGCGTACGTCAGAGCATCGCCGAGATTGTCCAACGCTCCGGATAGCAGCGACGAAGACCCACTGGAAGCGGCCGCCGTGACCATCATGAGAAAGGTAGCCGCGTTGATCACCAGGACCATAATCAGCACTCGGCGCTGACGCACCTCTAGTGCGCCCGCGTCAATCTGGTTCTGACAACAGCTACCGCTCACGGGACCGACTGTGACTCGCAAGAAACAGGCCCTCGCAGATTATCCGGTAAAAGGAAGTGCGGCAAATACCGACGCTATCGAACGCGAATGGCAACGCGCAAGGTCGACCCCGGATCGTCGGTCATGGTCTGGTGATAGCGGTGGCCGGCCCACTCGTAGGTGACGCGATAGCCGTCGATGATCTCGCGTTGCTCGCGATGACTGCATTCGCCGGCCCCCAGGTCCCAGGCGAGTAACGCCACCAGCCCCGCGTCTCGGTGGGGGCGGGACATGCAATGCTCCGCTCGGCGGGTAACGGTCTGATAGCGGATGATCGGCTCCACCGAAACGACATCTGCCTCGGCCTCGAACTCGACGCCGAATGCGGTTCCGGTTGCACCTGCCAGACAGCACAGCCACGCCAGGCGAATGCTGCGCGACTGAGCTTTCGGGGATATCGTGACCCTCACGAACTCAGCCCCAGTGCCTTCAGCAGTGCGGCATCGGAGCTGCTGATTCCCGCTTCCGGAATGGTCATGGTGACGACGTGACCGCCGTCGCCCTGTTGTTCGGTGCTGAACGTCAATGCGGTCGTCTGCCGTGTCATTTGGCGTGCATAACGCTGCGCCCGTCGACTCGAAGCGAACCGGACGAGTGGGTGCGCCGACCCAGGGCGCAGCTCAGGGTCGATCGAACGCTTGAATGAAGCCGCGACGGTCCGCCGGTGATTCAACACCGTGTCGACGTAGGCCCGAGCCCCGGCGGGTAGCGCGACGCTGCGCGCGATGCGACCCGGGCCGTAGTTGTAGGATGCCAGCGCACGGGCTTCGTCACCGTGGTGCATCTCGAGCAGCTCGGCAAGGTAACGTGCGCCGAGTTCGATGTTCAGACATGGGTTGTACAACTCCGCGACGCGCTCAACACCCAGGTGACGTGCAGTGCCTGGCCATTGAATCTGCATGATGCCGTGGGCGTTGGCATCCGAACGTGCGTCCGGATTCCAGGCGCTTTCAGTTGCCGCCACGGCCAGCAACAGGTCCAGGGGTACCTGATGGAGCTTCGCTGCCGCTTCGAAGCAGGCCTGATAGGGGAATGCCGCGTAGGCACCCACGCTACCGCTCAATCCGACCGCCGACAGCAGCAGCACCGCGAATTTGTTCACGAAACCTTTCACAGGTGCGTGTATCCGGTCACCGCGCGAATCTCCTCGAGCACCTCGGCTCGTTCGGCCTCGGTGCTATAGCCGAACACCACCAGGTACTGACCGGGTCCCGCGCGAAGCACCTGAAACTGGCGCGCAAGTTGTTCCGTGAGCTTACTGGCAAAACCGCGCGCGGAGCCCTCGCTGCGAAAGGGCACCCAGAATGACTGTTCCTGACTGAGTTCCGTGAGGATCGGGACTGGCGCCGCGTCTCGATCTGATTCCATGGGCGTGGTTACGACTGCCGGGGACGCCGCGAGTTTGGGCAACGGCAGTACGTCTCTCGCCAGCGCAACGTTGGCATCGCTGAAGGGTGGCTCGTCACCCAGCTCTGTGATCTGCGAGGCGACGGCCTGGAGCGTGTCTCCGATCGGCTCGAGTGCGGCCGGCGTGAGTGATGCCAGCTTCGGTACCAGCATTAGCGTGGCAACAGCACCGATGATCAAACCAAACAGAAACCTCATGGTGCAGTACCTCTGAGCTGGAGTTGGGTCGTCACAAGGACACCACCTGATCGGTGTCGTGTCGGAGGTGGATCGCTCGCCATTGAATCGCGCCGCTGTGTTGAGTGAGCAACAGATCGAGCTTTGCGAGCCACGTATCGATCGCCGCAACGTTTCGTTTCCCGCGACAGGCGCCGGGCGCCTCCGCGAGGTGGCGGTGTAAGGCGCGTGCGACGCCCGAACGATCTGTGGCGAGCGCGTAAAAACCGCCGTCGGCTACGGCATTGTGATGGCCAGTGCTGGCCACCGCGAATCGAAACCGCCGCTCCCCTGCGCGGCGCTTGGGGGTTCGACCGCACGCGGGGACATCAATCCGGGTTCCGCGGGTGTGGAACACGAGCAGGTACACCGGCTGATAGAGGTCCAGCGTCACTTCGGTGCAGGTAGCGTCGGGTCGGCCCATGCACACGCCCTGGGTTGGCACGTTCTGGTGACGCAAGTTGGAGAGCCAGCTATGCCCGTCGGGTTCGTCGAGTGGCGTCTGCGCCGGCCCGAAACCGGTGACCGTAACGCTGGCGAGCCGCTGGGTCGGCCGGACGCCGCTCGGATCTTCAAGTTCCAGAATGACGTCCCGTTGTGCTTCCAGGGTGGCGGTGCTGCGGATCCGCAACGTCCACGCCGACTCCCTGGTGGTTGCGATGCTTCGTAGTTCAGTCGATGCGCGCAATCGGGTATCCATATGGCGTTTGACCCCGTCCAGTTGCTGCTCGTCGCTTACCAGGCGGACTTCGTGGGTTGGAACGGAGCGGAGGTCGCAGGTCAATTGCGCATACAGCGTGTTGGCCACCGCGACGGCGTCCCGAATCGATAGCGGGTTGCCCAGGGTGCCCGGTTGCGCGATGCTGATCCGCTCGCGCAGTGCGCCGCGTTGTGCCGTCGTCAACCGGCCGCTCCAGGTCTTGCTGGCGCCGTTCACCCAGATCCCTTCTTCCACGTCGGCGATTGCAAGGTGAACGCGATGCCTGCTGGGTCCGTCGCCGCCCACCTCGACGCCGAGGAGGTAGGGGACGTCGGTCCTGAGGTCACAGCGGCGCGGGTTGCCTTGAGTCGCGATTCTGACGCCGGTGCTTTGCAGCAGCCGGTGTTCCAGCGCTCGCTGAATTGCGAGGTTCAGGCGATCGGTGGTGCTGATCGGTTCGCCGTTGCGCATCGGGACGATGCGCAACGTTTCGCCACGAAAGCGCGGATGGCGATCAAGCGTGTCGAGTAGCTGGGGCGCGGCCTCTGTGTCGAGCCAGCGCCCGAGGTCACCATCCAGCAGTCCACGGTCGGCTGCAAGCGCGGACGCGCAGGCGCCGAGCAGCGTCATCGCAAGCAGAACGTCAAGCGGGCGGAACATGACGAATGCGGGCGTCGCGGCCGATCAGTAACGTGCCGTGACTGTGTTGTTCGCGCTGTTGGGCGATGTCGCGCTCCAGCGCAGGCGGAAGTTTTACACCCCAGGTAGTGAACCCCGAAGGACCCGAAGGTCCCGAAGGTCCCGAAGGTCCCGATAGTGCGCGCTGCCGGGCCAGTGCAGTCGTAATGGTTGCGGGTATCGTCCCGGGCAACAGCTCATAGATTCGACCGGGCGCCTTGGCCGGGGTGAAACTGCGTTGCGGATGGCGCGGATCGAAACGCAGGGTGGGTTCGGCCGCGGTTTGGTCCATCACGAACAACTCGACCGTACCGGCGCCGACCAGCCGCAGGAAATCCCGGTCGGAACTGAAGCTCAGGCTGAGGCCCGGTTCGGCAGCGGCGGTCGCTGGCGGATGGTGCGGCGAGGGCGCGGCGGCCGGCGAGGATTGATGCACTTCGATGATGGCTGGTTGCGGTGACGCAGCCGCGGTTTTGGATACAGCCGGTTCCGGATTCGGAGCCGTTGGGACCGCCGGGACCGTTGGGGTCGGGGGGGTCAGGGGGGTCCTGGGAGTTGTGGGGACTGTTGGGTTCGTTGCGCGGGCGTCGGTGTTGGGCACGAGGGCAAAAATGGCGACCAGGCAGAACCCGATGATCGCCATGAAACGCATGACGTCCGTCTGCAGGCTCTCCGATTCGAAGCCGGTGGAAGATTGCATGGAATACATCACACGGATGACCCGGTTTCCGTTGCCGCGTTCGGTACCTGGGGTGCCGATCGTGGCGTAGAGAGTGGCGTCGAGGGTGGGGCGGAAAGCCGCGCTTCGAGGCGGTTCACTGTGGAAACCAGGGATCGTAGCTCCGCATGATTGACGTCTTCGTAAAAAGCCTGCAGCGACGCACCCAGGTACAGTGTTTTGCCCAGACGCATCAGGTAACCGCCAATCCCGCCGACGATGGTCGTGCTCAGGGCGAGCAGGATTCCACCATCGACCAGTCGTTGCAGGACATCGCCGGCGGTGTCGTTGAAGGCCGTGTCGGGATTCCCCAATGCCGCTTGCAATGCGCTGCGCATGCCGATGGCGGTCCAGATGACGCCAATGCCGACGAACACATGCGCCCAGACGTCGATGAGTTGATCGAGCTGCACTACCTGACGTATCGATGGTGCCGCGCCGAGCAGGTCGTGGAGGCGGCCGAGGTGCACCGCATACGCGCCCAGCACAACCAGGAACAGCCAGACCGCATTACCCAGATTGGCGCTCAGCCAGACCTCGGCACCGTCGATCGGCAACGCCACCTCGGGTATCAGCGAGGTCATCCCGGTGCCGAAGCCCAGCAGCAGCAGCCCGAGGGCAATTCCGCCCAGAACGCCGCCCATCAGCGCTGATCCGCGCAGGGTCACCGAGTCGAACCTGCCTCGCAGGCTCGGCACGTCGCTTCGAGTACCAGCTGACTCTCCTTGAGCAGATGATCGGCGCGATAGTAGCTGGCGGAGTCGCCGCTGATCTTCATCAGGCCAAGTTCCTTGTCCAGCAGTTCGCCGCGCATGTCACCCAACACCTGGGTGCGGACCGGACAGGTCTGTGAGCAGGTGTTGTAGTCACCCGCAAGCGACACGAACTTGATGTTGAAGTAGCGGTTGTAAAGGCCCTGCGCCTGGCGCCGGCTGATCGTGCCCTGATCGCTGACCCGCACGAGGTGGTCGCTGAATATGCGCCGGTTGTCCCGATCGGGACGGTCGGCGCCAATGGCCAGTAGCTGGGAGTAATAGTCGTCGAAATGGTACTCGCAGCCGGCCGCGAGCTTCGCCTCGGCTTCGGCTGCCGCCCCCTCCAGGGGTGCGCGCAGATTCGCGTAGCAGAAATCCGTGACGGGTTCGGAGGCGCAACCCGCCAACCCGGCAAGCCCAGTCAATGCGGCAAGCAAGGAGGCGATGGTGAGGCTGTGTGGGATTTTCATAAATGGCTCCCCGTTACATTTGCAGCGGGCTGACGAACTGCGTCTCGCCCACGATATAGGGTGGCGCGGCAATGGGTGACGCAGCGATCGCTTCACCAAACAGAATGGA
>SMVB01132663.1_pt1 | contig 50303 bp, 50 predicted proteins | sample 2456461 | NCBI WGS metagenome assembly SMVB01 (sample SAMN11095934, study PRJNA526329) | marine sediment metagenome | biome: Marine sediment; feature: Surficial sediment; material: Deep marine sediment; isolation source: Hadal surficial sediment | place: Pacific Ocean | collected 2014-05 | depth...
AAACTGCTCCACAACGTGCGCCGGCCAGTGCATAGGCTTTGGACAGCGTACGAAGAATGACGAGGTTGTCATGCCGGTCGATTTCACTCGCAAGAGACGGGCAGCCGCTAAATTCGACGTACGCTTCATCGACTACCACTACCGACTTTCCCGCGCGCGATCGGGTGAATTCGAGAATCTCGGATTTCGGAATCAGGTTGCCGGTCGGATTGTTTGGAGAACACAGGAAGACCATGCGGGTATTCTCGTCGCACTGATCGTCGAGCAAGGCCCAGTCGACTGCGAAATCGCGTTCGACCGATAGTGGTGCGGTGCGCACCTCGGCCCCCTGCATGTTCGCGTAGGCGCAGTACATATCGAATGTCGGAGGAAGAACCACGACGTTGTCGCGATAGGCTCTGCAAAAGGCGCGAATCAGCAGGTCGATACCTTCGCTGCTGCCACGCACAGGGCATAATTTCTTAATGTCGATGCCAAACAGATCGGCCAGTGCCGACTGCAATGAGCGTGGGCGAAGCTCCGGGTAACGGTTTTGCGTTCCGGCCAGTTGGGCGTCATACGGAAACGTCGGTGCTTCATTCGCATTCAAATTGACGAAGTCCAAGTCCGGCGGATCTGCATCGTAGGGAACAAGCGCACGTATTTCCTCGCGTGCAATATCGCAAATGCTCACGGTCGTACTGTCTCGTTACTGACGCGATAGCGGACAGCATTCGCGTGAGCATCAAGACCCTCCATCATCGCAAGTTCAACAACAGTTGGAGCCAGCCCCAACAGGCCGTCGCGTGTGAGTTCCTGCACGGTCATCTGTCGCATAAACTGGTCGACGCCAAGGCCGCTGTAGCTTCTCGCAGCGCCGTAGGTTGGCAGGATATGGTTGGTCCCGCTGCAATAGTCGCCAACCGACTCAGGAGACCATGGACCCAGAAAAACAGAACCCGCGTTGCGAATCGACGGCAATATTTCGCGCGGCTCGCGTGTGTGAATGATCAGGTGCTCCGGGGCATAGCGATTGCTGATTGCCACCGCTTCATCAAGCGTCTCCACGACGAGAATGCGACACAGCTCGAGCGCTTTGGTCGCAATCGCGCGCCTGGACAGCGTCGACAATTGTTTGCTGATGGCGTCTGCAATTGCGGTTGCCGCATACACGTTGGTACAGATCAAAATGACCTGTGAATCGCTCCCATGCTCTGCCTGTGACAATAAGTCAGAGGCAACGAAATCCGGGTCCGCGGACTCGTCGGCAATCACCAGGACTTCCGAGGGCCCCGCTGGCATATCAATATTTGCGCATCCTGGCTCTGATGCGACTTCTGCTTTCGCGGCGGTGACCCATGCATTGCCAGGACCGAATATCTTCTCGACGCGCGGCACGGAGTCGGTGCCGTAGGCCATGGCCGCAATTGCTTGTGCACCGCCTATCTTGAAGATGCGAGACACTCCGGCGCGGCGTGCCGCAACGAGGACGCCTGCGTCCGCGCTGCCGTCAGCCTGGCAGGGCGTACACAAAATACGCTCCGGGCAATTCGCAATTGCTGCGGGAACTGCGAGCATCAATGCAGTCGAGGGAAGCGGGGCGGAACCTGCCGGTACGTAAAGACCAACCGAATCGATGGGGTGGTGGATTCGTTGGCAACGGACACCGGGCATGGTTTCAATATCGATTGGCACGGACAATTGCGCTTCGTGAAAGCGCCTTACGTTGGCAATGGCAACATCAATTGCCTCGATTTGCCTGGCCGTCAGTTTCGCTTCTGCGAGGGCGTGCTCGGCTTCCGTTACTTCGAATGCCGTTAGGTCAACGTGATCGAATTGCTTTGTGTAATCTCGCAATGCCGCGTCACCACGGTCCCGAACCTGATCCAGTATCTCTCTGACACCGGTACGAATTGACGCATCGAATGCGAGCGCAGGGCGCTGCAGCAATTGCGCTTGTTTGTCAGGCGTCAGTTCGGCCCAAATGTGGCGTTGTAATTCCATAATCGCTGCACCCGCACTTAGACGAGCATTTTCTCCACCGGCAAGACCAGCAGAGAACTCGCCCCTGCTTTTTTCAGATTCTCCAGCGTTTCCCAGAAAACGTCCTCGCGGCAGACCGAGTGAATGGCTACTTTCTCGCCATCTCCTTCAAGCGGTATGACGGTGGGATATTCGGAGCCCGGTAGCAGGTCAATGATCTGTGCCAGCGCCGAGCGCGGTGCATGCAGCATGATGTATTTGCTCTCGCGCGCTCGCAGAACGCCATCCAGTCGCTGCAACATGCGCTCGATCAGTTCCTGCTTCGCGTCCTCCAGCGGTGCTTGTGTCTGGATGATGACCGCCTCGCTTTCAAAAACCGTGTGAACCTCTTTCAGGTGGTTGGCTGCAAGCGTCTTGCCAGTCGACACAAGGTCGCAAATGAAATCGGCCTTGCCAAGCAGGGGCGCTATTTCGACCGCGCCTGAAAAATATTCGATCTCGGCCTGAATATTGTTCTCATCGAGAAATGCTCGAAGCGATTCGACGTAGCTGGTGGCGATGCGCGTACCGTTGAGGCTTTCGAGACCATTGAAGTCAACTCCGTCCGGGGCCGCGATTGCCAGTCGGCAGTGACCAAAATCCAGCGCATACACCTGCTTGAACAGAGCCTCTTTGCCGTTGCGTCGCAGACTGAGTTTCTTTTCGTTGCAAACGTTAAAGCCGACGATACCCAGATCGCAGACGTCGTCGCTCACCAGGCCCGGAATGTCGTCGTCTCTGACCAACAGCAGGTCGATCGGCATGTTCTCGCCATAGCAAAAGAGTTGATCTTTGCTTTGCGTCACCTTCAGGCCACAGCGCTCCAGCAGATCCCGCGAATGGTCTGCGAGTCGTCCGGATTTCTGAATCGCGATTTTTATACGTTGTTCCGAAATTTGCATGCTCTGTTCCTGTGCGTTATTGCGGCTTGTTTGCGGATGTGCGCGAGAGGGCGGTACGGTAGCCGCCAAATCCTTCTGACAGAAATCGGGCGACCCGACCGACCGTGGTGACGCTTACGCCAGTCATGTCGTGAATTTGTCGATAGGGGATGTCTTGTTCCAGCAACTTGACCACCTGCCAACGGTCAACGAGCGCCTGTAACTCCGCCGGTGTGCATAAATCCTTTAGAAAATTGCTGCATTCTTCGACGTTTTTGAGTTTTGCGACTGCGCCGAAAAGCGCATCTTCGTTCCGTTTTCGTTGGCGCCGAGTCTCATGCTTGTTCGATTTCATCGCGATCACTGTCTGTAGTAATGTAATAGTACGTTAATACACTATTACAACGATAACAAGCCCGGAATTAACAAAATACCCATCTTTTCGGCAACTTGCGGCCAATTTGGTATCCGATGAGACTGCTTGTTTTGTGAATTACTTCTTGACGACGCCTGTTCTGTCGCCCTAGACTGCCCTTGACTCATCGAGACCAGCTGAGGGAAAGGCCCAATGAAGCTGGGGCAACCTTCAGGACTAACCCTCCTGAAAAGGTGCCAACTCCTGCGGTGTAAGCGAATTTTACATCCGAGAGATGAGTGTCAGTGCAACGATCCGTCTGTTTCAGTCGGGCGAAGGGCACGGCACCATTCCTTGCGGTTTCCGCGGGGTTTCGATGAGACAGGTCACGTTTGGCCTGTGTGATGCAACATTGAAACAGACCCGGAGATCAAATCATGAGTTCTAAAGCCAGCCCGGCAACCATAGCCGTCCGATCAGCGATTGAATCGGATCAGCAATACGGTGCCGTTATACCGCCGCTGCATTTGTCTACCAATTTCACCTTCAAAGGTTTTGGTGAGAAGAGACAGTACGACTACACCCGCAGTGGCAATCCCACTCGTGACGCGCTGGCAGAGGCGCTGAGTTCACTTGAGGGAGGTGCCGGCGCAGTGATCACGTCATCGGGTATGGCCGCACTGACATTACTCGTCCAGATACTGAAGCCAGGCGATTTGCTGGTCGCACCTCATGATTGCTATGGCGGCAGCTATCGTCTGTTCAACGCCCTGGCAGATCGGGGGCAATTCAAACTGGCGTTTGTTAATCAAAGCACCACGGCGGGCCTTGAACAAATCGAGGCGCTCAGGCCGACGCTCATTTTGACTGAAACTCCGTCGAATCCATTGCTGCGTGTTACGGATATCAATGCGGTTGCAAAGATCGCGAAGAACGTTGGCGCACTTCTGGCAGTCGATAACACCTTTTTGTCTCCCGTTTTGCAGCAACCGATTTCATTGGGCGCCGATTTGGTCATCCACTCGACCACCAAGTATCTGAATGGTCACAGCGATGTCGTTGGCGGCGCCGTGGTCGCCGCGACGAGCGAACTCGCTGAGGAGCTCAAGGATTGGGCGAACTGTCTGGGTATCACCGGCGCGCCATTCGACAGTTATCTGACCTTGCGTGGTGTTCGAACCATTCATACCCGGATTCGGCAGCATCAGGAAAATGCTGTTCAGATCGTTGAGCTATTGCAGGAACATGCAGCAGTGGGCCATGTGTATTTCCCCGGGATAACGTCGCATCCGGGTCACGAGGTGGCGAAACGTCAACAGAAAGGTTTCGGCGGTATGATCAGCTTTGAAATCGACGGCGGTGAAGGAGCGGTCCGTGAATTTCTGGAGAATTTGCAGTTCTTCTCACTGGCCGAGTCCTTAGGCGGTGTAGAAAGCCTGGTCTGTCACCCGGCTTCAATGACCCACGCACCGTTGTCGGACGACGCACTGGCTGCAGCAGGAATATCCCAAAACCTGATTCGCCTGTCCGTCGGTATTGAGGATCCTGGCGATCTTTGCCGCGACATACGGCGTGCATTGAACATAGCGTTGACGGCCAGCAAGGTTGCGAATGCGGCGGTGGCCTAGACGATCATTGCAGGGTGTCTCGATCCATCAGGCAAGCTTTTGGATGATCGCGTCCGTCATTTCCGTCGTGCTTAATGCACGATCAGCGGCTGTCGCTATGTCTGCCGTACGGCCACCATCGGATATGACCGCTGCAATCGCTGTTTCAATGCGACTGGCTTCTTCTTCCAGCCCCAGGCTGTAACGAAGCAGCAGCGCCACGCTCGCGATGCTGCCGCACGGGTTGGCAATGCCTTTGCCGGCGATGTCCGGTGCGGAGCCATGAATGGGTTCAAACAAGCCCCGCGTGGAGTCGCCAACGGATGCGGAGGGCAGCATGCCCAGTGAGCCTGCCAGCATCGATGCTTCGTCGGTAAGAATGTCGCCAAACATGTTTTCCGTGACGATGACGTCGAAATCTGCGGGCCTGCTGATCAGGTGCATGGCAGCAGCGTCGACCAACAGGTGCTCCAGTTCAACTGCCGGAAATTCTGCTGCCATCGTGCTGATCGTAACATCGCGCCAAAGCCTCGATGTCTCCAATACATTTGCCTTGTCGACTGAACAAAGACGACTTTGTCGTTTTTCGGCGAGCCTGGCGGCAACGCGGACGATACGTTCGATTTCGTAGCGATGATAAACACACAAGTCGCTCGCGGAATCTTTATCCCGTTTTTTCTCGCCAAAATAAATGCCGCCAGTGAGTTCTCGCACGATGATCATGTCCACATTCTCGAGCAGCGTCGATTTCAATGGCGACGCGTCGGCCAGATCAGGATGAACGTTTACCGGGCGGATGTTGGCGAAGACCTCGAGTTCCGAGCGAATTCTTAGCAGGCCCTGTTCAGGGCGAACCGTCGCATTCGGATCTGACCATTTCGGACCGCCGACGGCACCGAGAAAAACAGCATCGCTTTGCAAACATTGTGCAATAGTATCGGCGGGCAGGGGGTCACCCGTCGAGTCAATCGCCGCGCCGCCAATGATTGCCTCCGGCAGATCGAAACGGTGCCCGAATTGTTCGGCAATTCGAGTCAATACGCGGGTCGCTGCTTGTGCGACTTCTACGCCTATGCCGTCGCCCGGCAGTATTGTAATTACGGCGTCCAGGGTCGGCTCTCCTCAAATTTTGCTATGGCTTGTTCATGCTTTTGAATGAAGCCCATTTGGTCGACTCCATTCAACAGACAATAGCGGGCGAACGCATCAATCGAATAATGGGCAACATCGCCATTCGGCAACGTAATGCTCGAGGATTCAATGTCGATCTCGACTTCTGCGCCTGGGTTGTCTATTAGCCAGCCGTGCGTACCGCGATTGACTACGATTGGCAGCAGTCCGTTTTTCAATGCGTTGCTGCAAAAGATATCCGCAATCTCGGTACTGATTACGGCCTGGATTCCGTAATCCAGCAGCGCCCAGGGCGCATGCTCCCGGGAAGAACCGCAACCGAAATTTTTGCCGGCGACTATAATCCGGTGACCCGCGAACTGGTCCTGATTCAAAACAAATTGCGGGTTCTTACTGCCATCCGAATTAAATCGCCAGTCATGAAACAATTTATCTCCAAGACCTTCCTTTGACGTGGTGGTCAGGAAGCGTGCCGGAATAATCTGGTCCGTATCGATGTCATTGTTCGGCATTACGACCGTTTTGGATTTGAGTTTTTGTATCGCCTGCATCAGTATTTCCACGTCACAAGTAAGGTCTCGGATCGGCAACGCGACCTTCGATCGCGGATGCGGCTGCCGTCATGGGACTCGCTAAAACCGTACGTGCTCCGATTCCCTGTCGGCCTTCAAAATTCCGATTGCTGGTGCTCACACAGAGCTTGCCGGCCTCCACCGTGTCGCCATTCATGCCGAGACACATCGAACAACCGGGCTCGCGCCAGCTTGCGCCGGCGGCTTCAAATATCTTGTCCAGTCCCAGGGCCTCGGCTTGTTTTTTTATGCTCTGAGAGCCGGGAACAACCAACATCGTTACGCCGTCGGCAACCTGGCGGCCGTTAATGATGTCCGCCGCCTGCTGCAAATCAGACAGGCGCGAATTGGTGCAACTTCCTACGAAGACGACGTCAACTTTTGCTTCGGTCAGCGGCTTGCCCGATTCCAGTTGCATGTAGTCCAGCGCTTTACGAAAGCTTAAGTCGCCGTTGCCATCGGGCACCGGATCGTTAATGGCAACGACCATGCCGGGATTGGTGCCAAAGGTAACCATAGGCTGGAGTTGGCTGGCCTGAAAACTGACGGTCTTGTCGAATTGAGCGTCGGAATCGGACTTGAGCTTACGCCATCTCGCTTGAGCTTCGTCCCACTCCTGACCCTTGGGAACGCGAGGACGACCTTGCAAGTATTCAATCGTTGTATCGTCCGGTGCGATCATGCCGGCACGTGCGCCTGCCTCGATGGACATATTGCAGACGGTCATGCGGCTGTCCATGCTCATCGCGGTTACGGATTCACCACGATACTCGATGACATGGCCTGTACCACCGTCAACACCAATCTGGCCGATAACAGCCAGGATAACGTCTTTGCTGGTGACGCCTCTGGCAAGCGTGCCACTGATGTCGACGGCCAGCGTTTTTGCTTTTCGTTGCAGCAGGCATTGCGTGGCGAGTACGTGCCCGACTTCAGTTGTGCCAATACCAAAGGCGAGGGCGCCGAATGCACCGTGTGTACTCGTATGGCTATCGCCACAGACAATGGTCTTTCCCGGTTGCGTGACACCTTGTTCCGGACCAATGATGTGCACGATTCCGCGGTGCCCACTGTCGAGCGCGAAAAGTTCAAGACCAAACTCTTCACAATTGGCCTGCATCTGCCTTATCTGGTTTGCAGCGCCTTCGGCAACAATTTTGAGATCTTTGAAGTCTCGTACGGGTGTGGTCGGTGTTGAGTGGTCCATCGTGCCGAGCGTCAAATCAGGTCGCCTGACTGAAAGACCTCTTTCGCGCAGGACCGCAAACGCTTGTGGCGTGGTTACTTCATGAATGAGATGCAGGTCAATATAGAGAACAGCCGGGGTGTCGGCGGTTTCATCGACTACCAGGTGGTCCCTCCAGACCTTGTCGTACAGAGTTCTCGGTGTTGCGACATTCATCAGGATTCGGCCGACATTACCCTCAAGAACCGCCTGCGGCAGCAATTGGCTGAGCGTCGATCCCTTCGAGCCAACCTTCCGTGTCCTCAGTTTCACCACTGAATAATCCAAAAAATGCTTTTTGCATTTTCTCGGTTACAGGACCACGAGAGCCGTTACCGATTTCAATGTCATCGACAGACCGAATGGGCGTAATTTCTGCCGCTGTGCCGGTGAAGAACATCTCGTCGACGAGGTACATCATTTCTCTGGGGATGGATTGCTCCGTGACACTGATTCCCATGCGTTCGGCGAGATGCATTATCGTATTGCGGGTAATGCCGGTGAGGATAGACGAGGTCGCCGGTGGTGTCAGAATCTTGCCGTCCTTAACAAGGAACAGATTCTCTCCAGCGCCCTCACTCACGGTGCCATCTGTCGACAATGCGATGCCCTCGGCGTAACCCAGCCGCTTGGCTTCAGTGCTGATAAGTTGGCTGGACAGGTAATTGCCACCCGCTTTCGCCAGGGCCGGGATTGTGTTCGGTGCGACTCGCTGCCAGCTGGAGACGCAAACATCGACCCCTTTCTCCTTTGCCTCTGCACCCAGATAGGCCCCCCATTCCCAGGCAGCAATCGCAACGTCAACCGGATGACCCGGTTTTGGAGCCAGGCCGACGTCACCGTAGCCACGCATTGCCAGAGGGCGGATATAGGCGCCGTTATGCAGTTCATTGACGGTAATTATCTGCTTGCAGACGTTGATCAATTCATCCAGTTCATAGGGGATCGGCATGCGGTAAATTTTTGCCGAATCATAGAGGCGTCGCATATGATCGGTAAGCCGAAAAATCTTTGGTCCATCGTCCGTTTTGTAGACACGAATTCCTTCAAACACCGACGACCCGTAATGCAAGGCGTGCGACATGACGTGCACGGTTGCCTGTTCCCAGGGAACCATTTTGCCGTTCATCCATAACATTTTCGCGCCATCAAAACTCATTTCAATCTCCACACGCCTAAGCCAAAAACAAGACGGCGTAGCTTAACAAGTGGTGTGACTTTACGCACCAGAATCATGCCCATTATGCTCATGTCTTTAACTAAATCAGCGCCTGGTTGATATCGCTGTCACCGGTAACAGAATGCATACCGCGTTCAAGTCGCCGTAATATTCGATTGATCACTTCGAGATAGGCCCGGCAAGCAGCTTCGACGATGTCCACGCTGGTGCCGTGGCCGCGATAACTGCTGTTATCGAACTCGACTGTTACGGTCGCTTCACCCTGAGCATCGTCACCCGCAGTGGCGCTTCTCAGTTCGAAGTTTTTCAGCGTCAGGCTGATGCCGGTGGCTTGTTCCAGGGCGCTGAACGATGCCTCGACGGGTCCCGCCGCGTTTGCGACGATCTGGCTTACTTCGCCTGCCTCGTTAATGAGCTTGATTTCGGCAGTCGCTTCTTCGTCGGTGCCGGATTTTATTCTCATGGACTGCAATGTCCATGGACCGGAGGATGTGCCATCGACGTTCAGAATAATGGCTTCGATATCGCCATCAAACATTTCCTTTTTCTTGTCGGCCAGTTTCTTAAATTCCTTGAACGCACGGTTGGTTTCGAATTCGTCCAGATCGAAACCCAATTCACGCACGCGGTCACGAAACGCGTGTCGACCACTGTGTTTTCCCAGGACCAGGCTTGAATGATTTATGCCAACGTCTTCCGGGCGCATGATTTCGTAGGTCGAAGCATGTTGCAGCATGCCGTGCTGGTGAATGCCGGCTTCATGGGCAAATGCATTTTCGCCGATGATGGCCTTGTTTCGCGGCATGTGCATACCAGTGATCGCGGACACCAGCCGTGAGGTCGGATACAGGCGCGTGGAATCGACTCCGGTGGACAAGCCGAAGTATTCCTCTCTGGTCTTTATCGCCATCACGATTTCTTCCAGCGAGCAATTTCCGGCGCGCTCACCAATGCCGTTGATAGTGCACTCAATTTGCCTGGCACCGGCGGTGACGGCCGCAAGACTGTTCGCGACCGCCATACCCAGATCGTCATGGCAATGCACGCTTAAGGTTATCCCATCAATGCCCTTTACGTGCTGTTTCAGATAGCGAAACAAAGCGTCAAACTCTCCGGGCACCGTATAGCCAACCGTGTCCGGAATATTGATGGTGGTCGCTCCCGCTTCAATCGCTGCAGAAACCACTTCTGCAAGATAGGCAAGCTCCGTACGCGACGCGTCTTCAGGCGAGAACTCAACGTCTTCACAAAGCTCTCTGGCCATTTCAATGGCACCAACCGCACTTTTGATGATTTCTTCTTTGGCCATCTTGAGTTTGTATTTGCGATGGATTGCGCTGGTGGCAACGAAAACGTGAATACGGTGCTTATCGGCGAATTTGACTGCGTTGTGCACTTTTTCAATGTCGCCTGCGTTGCAACGCGCCAAACCACAAATAATCGGCCCAAGATTGCGTTCTGCAATGGCTTTGACTGCGTCAAAATCGCCCGGCGAAGCGGCTGGAAATCCAGCTTCGATCACGTCGACACGCAGTTCGGCAAGTGCTGCTGCAACTCGTAGTTTTTCGCTTACTGTCATAGAGCATCCGGGAGCCTGCTCACCGTCTCTTAACGTGGTATCGAATATTATTACGTTTTGTCGCGTGCTCATTTACGTCTCCAGCTTTACGTCGCCTTGAATCGCGGAATTGTTCGGATCAGTGCCCGTAGTCGAGGCTTGATAAGGGGAAGCCCGGTACCGCATGCGGTGTGTGCATCGGGGAATCGATTCGCAGTGCCCGCATCAGGGCGGAGTTATCAATGTTGCCTCCGGTCAGCACCATACCCACGCGCTTGCCGGCCAACGTTTCCTTCATCTTCAGCGCTGCGGCCAGCGTCGCCGCACCAGCGCCTTCCGCCAGCTGATGAATCGTTTGTGCATAGCAACGAATCGCTGCACAAATTTCGTCTTCGCTGACGAGTACAAAATCATCCAGGTCGCGCATCATCTCGAGTGTGTATCGAACCGGTACGCGGGTGGCCAGGCCGTCGGCAATGGTCATCGCAGCAACCATTGGCTTATAGGTCTTGCTGTGCCACGCGTTATGAAATGCCGGCGCGTTCTCGGCCTGTACCGCGATCACTTTTGTGGTGGGGGACAAGGCCTTGAAAACAGTCGTCGTTCCCGCCGCGAGACTGCCGCCGCCTACTGGCACGAATACGTAATCCAGCGGCTCACCCGCTTGCTCAACCATTTCCAGCGCCACAGTTGCCTGGCCTGCGACCAATTCAATCCGTTTCGCCGGATGTACAGATACGGCGCCCTTGTCCCAGGCGTGTCTTACCGATGCATCCCAGGCGGCATCAAAATCATGCCCTTTGATTACGATTTCCCCGCCAAGCGCCTGTACCGCTTTAATCTTGTCCGGACTGTTGCCCTCGGGGACAAACACGGTGCAACGCGTGTCATACATCGCACAGGCCTCGGCAAGCGCACTCCCAAAGTTGCCACGCGTGGCTGTGACCAGCCCCATGCCGCGAGTCCTGGAGTCCATGGACGCCAGCAGGTTTATGGCGCCGCGAATCTTGAAGGCACCCATCTTCTGGCTGTTTTCGAGTTTTACGAAAGCCCTCGCACCGAGTCGTTCTGACAGCACCGGATTTTCCAGCAACGGTGTAGCAGAAAGGGTTGGCTTGATTACCGCAAGGGCTGCATGCACGTCATCGATCGACACAGGGGCGGGCGGGTTGTCGGACTCCGAGCCCCAGTCGGTACTGTCGGCCTGCATATATTTTGCGACTGTCATATTTATAACTCCGGAATTTTCTAGTTTTCCAACCAGTCCATGCGGCTGCGCAGATCGGCGCCGACCTTTTCGATCTGATGGTCCAGATCCGCTTGCATCATGCGCTTGTACTCTGGCTGGCCGGCTTTGTTTTCATCGATCCATTGCTTCGCAAACGTACCGTCCTGAATTTCAGTCAGGATGTCTTTCATCTGCGCCCGAACGTGGTCGTCGATCACTCGCGGGCCCCGTGTCATGTCGCCATAGGCTGCCGTCTCACTGATAAATTCGTACATCTTCTTCATGCCGCCTTCATGCAGCAAATCCACAATAAGCTTCAATTCATGCATGCATTCGTAATACGCGACTTCAGGCTGGTAGCCTGCATCGACCAGCGTCTCGAAACCGGCAACAACCAGTTCTGTCGCTCCACCGCAAAGAACAGCTTGCTCGCCAAAAAGATCCGTTTCCGTCTCTTCCTTAAAGGTCGTTTCGATCACGCCGGCCCTTGCGCCGCCGATGCCGTGCGCGTACGCAAGTGCAAGCGCCAATGCAGAGCCACTGGTATCTTGTTCCACTGCAACCAGGCAGGGCACTCCATGACCTTCCTGATATTGGCGACGAACCAGATCGCCAGGTCCTTTGGGTGCGATCAGGGCCACGTCAAGATCCGCTCGCGGCTCTATCTGTTTAAAGTGAATGTTGAAGCCGTGGGCGAACATCAACATTGCGCCCTGATCCAGCGAGGATTCGACTGCGCCATAAAGAGCCCCTTGTACGGTATCCGGAGTCAGGAACATGACGATGGCGGAACCCTTTGCAGCGTCGGCCGGTTCCGCAATTTCGAAGCCATCTGCTTCTGCTTTGCTCCAGCTTGCACCGCTCTTGCGCAGTCCGACGATCACGTCGAGCCCGCTGTCTTTCAGATTCAGTGCGTGTGCCCGCCCTTGGCTGCCATAGCCCAGTACCGCGATTCGCTTGCCTTCCAGCACGGATATATCGACGTCTTTTTCCGAATACATTTGCATTTATCTGTTCCCAGGTTTTGAAGTAATTAATAGCTAAAAAAAACCCCACAATTCAGTCTGAATGCGGGGTTTTGAGTTCGTTTGGCTGATGTTCTGAAGCTACCCGCTTGTTCTCCTGCCAAGAAGCACAAGTAGGTCCAGCACATAAGCTGTGCCGTTGGCGATTCTACGATTGAAATGTTTGCTTGCCATATTCGCGGATCATGTTGCAAGGGTTGCATGTTGTCAACCACTGCAATATCAGTTACTTGTGATATCAATAAATCGTGCGTGGGCTGTTGCGCTGGCGGGAACGGCAACGACACTCAAGGCAGGCCCGATTTCACCGGTCGAGGCTGAAGCGGGTGAATCATAACCTTAATAGATAATTTAGAAACACTCGATAACTACTTGTTTAAAAACTAGATAATAACAACGACTTTACCCATCGCGCGGCGCTCCGCGAGCGAGCGCAAGGCATCCGCGGCCGCCTCGAACTCGAACTGTTCCGAGATATGCGGTTTTACTATGCCATCGCTGAACATCTTCAACAGCGCCATCGTGTTCGCAATGTGCGCTTTGGGCTCGCGCTCGGCAAAGCGGCCCCAGAATACGCCAACGATGCTAGAGCCCTTCAACAACGGCAGATTTGCCGGAATCGACGGAATTTCCCCGCTGGCGAAACCAATGACCAGAATACGCCCGTTCCACGCCACAGATCTCAGGCAGTCATCGAATAGCGGTCCGCCAACAGGATCGAATATAACGTCGGCACCAGCGCCTCCGGTCAGTGCCTTTACCTTGTCTTTGAGGCTCGATTCCAGGTAATTAATACCCTCGGTGGCCCCGTATTCCTTCGCGAGCGCCAGTTTCTCGGCCGAACTGGCCGCGGCGATCACTTTGGCGCCCATGTGCACTCCAAGTTCAACCGCAGCGATTCCAACGCCGCCTGCTGCCCCGAGCACGAGCAGGGTCTCGCCAGGCTGAAGGGCAGCGCGTTGTTTGAGCGCGTAATAGGAAGTGCCGTAGGTAAGGATGAATCCTGCCGCGGTGGGATAGTCCATGTCATCAGAAATCGGGATTACCGCGTTTGCATCGACACAAACCTGCTCGGCCATACCGCCGTGACCGCACAGTGCCAATACTCGTTGCCCGGCTTTCAGCCGGGTTACGCTGTCCCCAACTTCAAGAATATCGCCCGATATCTCCGCGCCCGGCGAAAATGGCATCGGTGGTTGTATCTGATACTTTCCGGCGATCATCAGTACATCGGGGAAGTTGACGCCACAGGCCCTGACTGAAATTCGGACCTGACCCTCAGCCAGTTCTGGTGCCGCAGTCTCTTCAATGACGAGGTCGTCCGGTGTCCCGTATTCCTTGCAAAGTATCGCTTTCAAACTTCATTCTCCGTTAAGTTGCAGTCAGGCTGTCGAGTTTATTGTCATCGCCTTGGGTTTTGCAACAAGACCAGACTGGCCGCTTGCCTTATATATGGAGTATTCTGCGGCTCCAATCTCTAACGCCAGTCACTGGGAAGTTTTATGGATTTTGAATACACGCCGAAAGTGCATGAATTGCGCGAGCGAGTCAGCGCATTCATGAAGGATCACATTTACCCAGCCGAGTCAGTGTATGCCGCCTCAGTCAATGATGGCGATAGCCGCTGGACTATCCCGCCAGTGATGGAAGAACTAAAGGTGGCGGCAAAAAAGCAGGGTTTGTGGAATCTGTTTTTGCCGGAAAGTGATGATGGCGCCGGCCTGACCAACCTTGAGTACGCGCCGTTGGCTGAAATTATGGGCAGGTCGCTGATTGCATCCGAGGCGTTTAATTGCTCGGCACCGGATACTGGCAATATGGAAGTCCTGGTTCGTTACGGATCCGCGGAACACAAGAAAAGATGGCTTGAACCATTGCTCCGAGGTGAAATTCGATCTGCGTTTGCAATGACTGAACCCGAAGTGGCCTCATCGGACGCGACCAACATTTGCGCCACAATAGAAAGAGATGGCGACGAATACGTCATAAATGGCCGTAAGTGGTGGACCTCCGGGGCCATGGATCCTCGTTGCCAGATCCTTATATTCATGGGCAAGACCAATCCCGAGGCCGGCCGCCACTCTCAGCAGTCGATGATTCTGGTGCCGATGGCAACGCCCGGCGTAAAAGTGGTAAGGCCGTTAACGGTCTACGGCTACGATGATGCGCCACACGGTCACGCCGAAATGTCCTTCAAGGATGTGCGCGTACCGGTCGAGAACTTGTTATTGGGCGAGGGCAGAGGGTTTGAAATTGCCCAGGGCAGGCTGGGGCCAGGCCGAATTCATCACTGTATGAGGCTTATTGGTATGGCCGAACGCGCCCTTGGTGACATGTGCGCGCGTGCAAGTTCACGTGTCGCATTCGGCAAACCACTTGCGGCACAAGGCGTCGTACGGGAAGCGATTGCGGATTCGCGAATTGAAATCGACCAGGCGCGGCTGCTGACGTTGAAAGCGGCAGATATGATGGACAAGATCGGCAACAAAGGCGCCCGAAGCGAAATCGCGATGATCAAGGTCGTCGCACCGTCGATGACACTGCGGGTACTTGATCGTGCCGTTCAGATTCACGGCGGAGCCGGTGTTTGCGGTGATTTCGGTTTGGCTGCGGCCTGGGCCGGAGCGCGAACATTGCGCCTGGCGGACGGGCCCGACGAGGTGCATCGTGCATCAATTGCAAAACTGGAACTCGGCCGGCAGGCAGAGATCGCATAACAAAGCCGGTATATCAATGCGTTATGGTTACGTGGGGCTGGCGATATACCAAGCATGTGGTATTCTTCGTCGCAAGCAAGGCGGGACCCGACAACTTAAGACTGCTTTCGCAAAATAAAGTGACAGCGGTTTACGTGGTCCGAAAATTAAATATAAAGGGTCAAAAATCAGAATTAAACGCCACGGCGTAAGTGGAGAGGGTCGTGAGCGCGGGGGGCGGATCGCAATCAGTCGATTGAGGTCTTCTCGTCGTTTTGTGCAGGTATTCAACAAAATACAGCGCATCCTTCTCCCATAACCTTAAATAACTATTACAACTCGATCTTAAGGAGTGTCCATGAAACGGTGCAAAAGAAGCAGTCGCAAAATAGCTACCGCTGCCATTGCCGCAGTTGTTGTTGTCGTGACTGGCAGCGTCTTCGCGCAGAGTGTTGATGACGTCTTAAAAGCGGATCAAAGGCGAATTTCCCTAGCCCAGGAGTCGCAAGAGCGCATTAATAACGTGGTTGAGCGCAAGCGCTCTCTTGAAGACCAATACAGGTCCATCAACAAGGAAATTGATGGTCTCCGCGTCTATAACCGTTTGATGACGGCGCAGACCAACGGGCAAAAGGCAACGCTGGAAGACATCGCATTGTCAATGGACCAGGTCGACATAATCAATCGGCAAATCTACCCGTTGATGGAAAGAATGATCGACGGTCTGAAACAGTCAATCGCGCTGGATATTCCGTTCCTCATGGAAGAGCGCAACAATCGCATGGATACTCTGGACGAGATCATGGAACGTTCCGATGTCAGCGTTGCCGAGAAATTCCGCAAGGTGATGGAGGCTTATCAGATCGAGAATGATTACGGTTCGTCCAGCGAATGGTATCTGCACGAAATCGAGCTCGACGGCGTCCCGCGTGAATACAAGATGCTGCGAATTGGCCGAATCGGCCTTTACTTTCAGTCCGACGATACAAAGATCACGGGTTGGTACAACACCAGTACCGGACAGTACGAAGAAGTGGACAGCGAAAATCGCAGCGAAATTCGCAAAGGTCTGCGTATCGCCAGACAACTGGTCGCGCCGGAGCTGGTACTGATTCCGCTGCTTGTGCCTGATTCAATAGGGGGGGCGTAACAATGAAACGCATAGCATTGGTAATTACTACCGCACTCCTTTTTACAGGAACGGCACTCGCCCAGGACAACGCTGGCAGCATGGCCGAATTGCTCAAGCAAATCGAACAGGGCCAGGCGCGCGATTCGAAAGAAGCGCGTGCCCGGGAAGCGCGTTTTGCAGCAGATAAAAATGCGCAACAAAACCTGTTGAACCAGGCCCGCGCCGAACGCACTCGCCAGGAACGCAACAGTGAGCGTCTTGAGCAGCTGTTTGAGACTCAGCAGGCCACGATTGTTGCCGCTCGTGAAGCCCTGAATGAACGCCTCGGATCGTTGAAAGAACTGTTTGGTGTACTGCAAACAGTAACCGGTGATGCGCAGGGACGTTTCAAGAGCTCTCTGACGGACATTCAGTTCAAGGACCGATCTGCGTTCCTTGTTGCCCTGGGTGGAAAAATGGCAGGTGCCAGTTCTTTGGCCTCTATCGATGAGATCGAACAGCTCTGGTATGAACTGCAAAACGAGATCGCGGAGTCCGGCAAGATCGTGCGATTCAATCACGATGTTACGACCGTCGGTGGCGATGTCGTCAATATGGAGGTAACTCGAATTGGCCTGTTCAATATTGTGGGGGAAGGTGGTTATCTCGAGTACAACCCGGCTACTGGCTCGATCAAAGAGTTGTTGAAGCAGCCACCGCAGGGACGTTACACGAACTCGGCAAAAGAAATGGCCGTAGCATCCGCAGGCAGCATGGTCCGATTTGGATTCGACGGCACACGCGGCAGCATCCTTGGACTTCTGGTTGAGTCGCCAACGATTGAAGATCGCATTCATCAGGGTGGCATCGTCGGTTACTGCATCATCGTGCTTGGTATTATTGGCCTGTTAATCGCCGTCTGGCGCTGGATAGGCCTGTCGAGTGACGGCCGTAAAGTGGCGGCACAACTCAAGCGCGATACGGCCAGCACCGACAATCCGCTGGGCCGCGTTTTGGCGGCCTATGAGGCGAACAAGGATGCCGATACCGAAACAGTGGAACTCAAACTCAGTGAAGCGGCGCTGAAAGAAATGCCGGGGCTCACCAAGGGCTTGCTGTTCATCAAGGTAATTTCGGTGGTTGCGCCATTGGCGGGACTGCTTGGTACGGTTACAGGCATGATCAAGACCTTCCAGGTCATCACGCTGTACGGTGCCGGTGATCCGAAGTTGATGGCCGGTGGTATCTCACAGGCGTTGATGACGACGGTATTGGGCCTGGTGGTCGCTATTCCGATGGTACTTATTCATACCCTGGTTAGTGGGCAAAGTCGCAAGATCGTCAATATCCTCAACTCTCAAAGCGCTGGCATCATCGCGACGCATTCAGAGCAGCATCAGTAAATCTGAAAGGAATCATTATGCTTTGGCTAACAGATGCATTTGAGGCGATTCGCGATTTTATGGAGCTTGGCGGTTGGGTTTTGTCGCTTATCGCATTTACGATTTTTGTCATGTGGGCTCTCATAATCGAGAGAGTGCTGTATTTCCGCATACAAATGAGGGGCATCGCCACGGAAATCCAGAACGTCTGGGAAGAACGATCGGAACGTCGTTCCTGGAACGCCCATCAGATTCGTGAAGGGATGATTTCCAGGTTTTCAATGGCGACCAATCAGGGCATACCCATGATTCAGACTCTGGTGGCTTTGTGTCCACTGCTGGGTTTGATGGGTACTGTCACCGGCATGATCAAAGTGTTTGAGGTCATGGCGGCGTCCGGGTCCGGAAATGTTCGAGGCATGGCAGCCGGTGTGTCACAAGCCACCGTGCCGACAATGGCGGGAATGGTGGGGGCACTCTCCGGAGTGCTTCTGGTTACAATTTTAAGCCGCCGAGCGGCACGGGAAGTCGAGTTTCTTGGAGACTCGCTCACCATGGATCACTAAGGAATCAAAAGATGCGTAGAACACACGGAGGAATGGAGGTTGAAGACGAAGACAATGAAATCAATCTGACGCCGATGTTGGATGTTGTTTTCATCATGCTTATCTTCTTCATCGTAACAGCGTCATTTATCAAGGAGTCCGGCATCGACGTAAACAGACCGGACGCGCCGACAGCGGAACGGGTGGAAGATGCCAATATCCTGATAGGCATCAGTGCTACAGATGAAATTTGGATTGATCGACGTCTGATTGACCCGCGTGCGGTCCGGGCCAACATAGAGCGTTTGCATGCTGAAAACCCGAAAGGATCAGTGGTAATCCAGGCCGACAAGAAATCGACGAATGAAATGCTGGTAATCGTAATGGATGCATCGCGCGCAGCCGGTGTTAAAAACGTTTCTATCGCCGCAAACCCATAATGATCTGAACTGAGGCGGTTTTGGCCGTTCAGGAGACCTGAAACATGATAGGCAGATATGTAGTTTCCATCTTTGCTGGCGTAGCCGTCACATTCACGCTGCTGTTTCTAATGCAGTTGCTGATCAAATTGGGCGAAAGCGCCTTAACTCAGGACAGAGTACGCCATACGCTTGAATTTGTTCGCCTCAAGCGCAATGAAAACCTCAATCTACAGGATCAGACGCCGGAGAAACCGGACAAGCCACCGGATGTTCCGCCGGAGGTTCCACCGCAGGACATGGATACAATTGATCCGAATGCGCCGACGATAAACATACGGCCACCGACTGTTAGCAATATTGTGGATATTGGCGGTCCCGGCGGCATGAACGTCGCGGAGGGCGATTATTTGCCGATCGTCCGAGTCGCTCCCATCTATCCGGCGCGAGCGCTGTCCAGAGGTATCGAGGGATATGTTGACATGTCATTCACTGTGACGGCGGCGGGAACCGTCAAGGACGCGATCGTATTGTATTCAAGCAGCGGATTATTCGAGCGCGCGGCGACGAGAGCTGTTCTCAAGTTCAAGTACAAGCCCCGGGTAACCGATGGCATTCCGGTTGAAGTGTCTGGCGTCAAAACCCGAATCACTTTCAAGATCGAAGACTAGCGTGACTTCTTGTAAGTCGGCCGACCAGAATCAGAGCGCCGGATCCAAGGTAAGGACATCACCAACATGACCAAAGATATCAAACCATTGAGCCGAATTCTGGCAGTGCTGGTGTGCGGTTTGCTCGCTGTGGGCACGGTACATGCACAAAAGGATGACGAAAATCCTCAGCGCAACGTGAAGACCAAGAAGGCAGAAGCGGTATCTAAAAAGGTCTACGACAAAATTCAGGCGGCGCAAGAGAAAATTGATGAAGAAGATTTCGCAGGTGCGCTGAAAATCCTGGAGGCGATGCGCAGAAGTGACAAGCTGAGTAATTACGAGCGCACGAACATCCTGAATTACATCGGTTACGTTTATTACAGCACGGACGATATGAAAAAAGCGGTTGACGTCTACAGAGAACTGTTGACGATCCCGGACCTCGAGCTGCAGCTTCGCAAACAGACTGTGTACACGATGGCGCAGTTGATGACGATGGAAGAGGATTATAAGGAGGCTATCAAGTTAATCGAATTGTGGTTTACGCTGGAAACCAATCCGGGACCGCAACCATTCATCTTGTATGCCCAGAACCTGTACCAGGACGATCGACATGCCGACATGATTAAACCGATAGAGTCGGCAATTTCGGTCGCGACAAGCCGCAAGACCGAAGTAAAGGAAGATTGGTACGTACTTCTTAACTTTGCCTATTTCCAGCAGGAAAATTATTACATGGTTCGCGACATTCAAAAGATCCTCTTGCTCAACTGGCCGAAGAAGCGTTACTGGTTCTCCCTTGCAGGCGCATTTACAGAGCTCGGCGAAGAAAAGAACCTGCTGGCATCCTACGATGCGGCCCATACGCAGGGCATGCTGGAATCCGAAGCAGAATTGATCACGATGGCACAGCTGTATATGCAAAGCGAAGTGCCTTACAAGGCCGCCACATTGATCGACGAGGAAATGGCTTCCGGGCGTATAGCAAAGAGTGGCAAGAATTACCGGTTGCTGTCGCAGGCATGGAGTTTGTCCCAGGAGGACGCTAAATCCGTTCCGGCGTTGAAAGAAGCAGCGAGACTGTCCGATGAGGGCGAACTTAACTTGCGACTGGGCAATGCCTATCTGAATCTTGGGCAATATGGAGAGTGTGTTTCGGCTGTCCAGGCGGGAATCCGAAAAGGTGGCATCAAGAGTCCGGACAACGCTCAAATTTCATTGGGAATGTGTCAATACAATCTCAAGAAATACAGTGAAGCAAAGAAAGCTTTCGTGCAGGCAGGAAAAACTCGCCGTTCCAAGCGCATCAGTATTCAGTGGATCGCTGTTATTAACGCGGATCTGGAAAGAAACCGACAAATTCGTTTTGCCGAAAAAGCGGCCCGCGAACGCCAGGAAGAACTGGCGCAGCGCCGTCGGGAAAGCGCGCGATTCTGACCCATTGAAGTTCAATATCGGCATCAGCTGTGAAGGCAGCTGGTGCTTTTTTTATGTCCAGGGACGGACGGTATGCCGTGGGCGCATGGATGCGCAGGAGTGGCGAATTACGCAATACACCACCCACGATCAATAACCAGTCGCGACAGCAATTGACTCGCGACCCGCGCATTCCTTAGAATGGCGCGCCTTTTCATCACAGGATCAAACAATGCCCAAAGTCATATACATCACCAGCGATGGCGAACGCCATGAAGTTGAGGTCGAGAACGGTTATTCAGTGATGGAGGGCGCGATCAACAACAATATCGACGGCATTGTCGCCGAATGCGGAGGTGCTTGTGCATGCGCGACCTGCCATTCGTATATTGACGAGGCATGGCTTGGCAAGCTGGTCGAAATGGACGACATGGAAGACAGCATGCTTGACGCGGCTTACGAGCGAAAAGACAACTCCCGCTTGACCTGCCAGATCGAAATGAGCGATGAACTTGACGGCCTGGTCGTGCACGTAGCGGACAACGAGGCTTAAGCTTAGCGCAGTCCCGTTACGAGCCTGCCAATCACCATTCTTTGAATTTCGCTGGTGCCTTCATATATTTCCGTTATTTTGGCATCGCGAAAATATCTCTCAAGTGGCAGCTCTTTGCTGTATCCCATGCCGCCGTGTATCTGCAGTGCCTGATGGGTCACAAACATCGCTGTCTCTGACGCAAACAGTTTCGCAATGCTGCCGTTCAGTGTGTTCTTGGCGCCGGTCTTGCGGCATTCCGTCTTGGACCAGGCTGCCTGATACACCAGCAGGCGAGATGCTTCGATCCTGCACTTCATGTCGGCCAGTTTCGCTTGAATTGCCTGGAATGAGCCGATAGGGGAGCCAAACGCTTTGCGCTCACGCGAGTACTCCACAGCGGCATCGAACGCGGCTTGCGCGATACCCAAAGCCTGAGCAGCGATACCAATGCGACCGGTATCAAGCACCGTCATCGCGATACGAAAACCCTTTCCCTCATCTCCAATGCGGTGCTCAACAGGGCATTCATAATCCGTCAGTTCAATTTCACAAGTGGCAGAAGCGCGAATACCCAGTTTTGGCTCTGACTTGCCGCAACTGAATCCGGGTTTCTCAGTATCGATAACAAACGCGCTTATTCCGACAGACCCGGCATCTTTCTGGATAGTTTGGGCGAAAAAAATAATGTATCGTGCGACCGGCGCCGACGTAATCCATGATTTTTTCCCATTTAACACATAGTGGCTTCCGTCTGCTGAGAGCTCTGCGCGTGATCGCATAGCGGCCGCATCGGATCCCGATTGCGGTTCGGTCAAGGCATACGCACCGTTGACTTCTCCGGACGCAACCGGTGTGAGAAATTCTTTTTTCTGCTCGTCCGTACCGAACTCCAGAAACGGAACACCGTAGAGGGAGTTGTTGACAGAAACGATGGTGCCATGAGCTGCATCTGCTGCCGAAATTTCTTCAATGACCAAGGCATAACTGATCGTATCGAAACCGGATCCGCCGTATTCCTCGGGTACCTCAACGCCCATGAAGCCGAGTTCACCGGCCTTTCGAATGGTCTCCACCGGGAATACCGAGCGCTCGTCAAACTCCGCGGCAATCGGGGCGATCTCATTTTGAGCAAATTCACGCGCTGCCGCCTGAATCATTTCCTGTTCTTCGTTTAACCTGAAGTCCATGCTTTCTCCTTTGAATCTATTATATCCCGACAGTGCTATGCTGGTATCAATTTCAGGGGGAGCGAATTTATGGCGATTCAAGCAGGCGAAAAAATGCCGTCCGGTGCTTTTGGCGTAATGACAGAAGCCGGACCCGGCGCAATCTCAACGGACGAATTGTTCGCTGGCAAAAAAGTAGTACTCGTCTCTGTGCCCGGCGCATTTACACCGACTTGCTCTGCCAAGCATCTTCCCGGTTTTGTTGAGCAGCTAGCTCAAATTAATGGCAAGGGCGTTGATACAGTTGCTTTCATGGCCGTGAATGATGTCTTCGTGATGGATGCCTGGGGCAAAGATCAAAACGTCGGTGACAGCATTGTGATGCTTGCGGACGGCAATGGCGAATACGCAAAAGCGCTGGGTCTGGAAATGGACGGCACTGCCTTCGGCATGGGCCAGCGCGGCCAACGTTTCGCGTTGATCGTCGATGACGGCACGGCGACACACGTTGCCGTCGAAGCGCCCGGTCAGTTTGAAGTTAGCAAAGCAGAAGCGATACTCGCCAGCCTCTAACCCACAAGCTCCTGCAACTCGGGAATAATCTTAAACAGATCGCCAACCAGTCCAATATCGGCGATTTCAAATATTGGCGCTTCTTCGTCTTTGTTGATGGCGACAATCGTGCCAGCGTCTTTGATTCCGGTAAGGTGCTGGATAGCGCCTGAAATGCCAATTGCGATATAGAGATCCGGCGCAATAATTTTTCCGGTTTGACCAACCTGCATTTCGTTGGGCACGTAACCGGCATCAACGGCCGCTCGTGAGGCGCCGACGCCTGCGCCCATTTTGTCAGCAAGCTTGTATATAAGGTCGAAATTCTCGGAACTTCCGAGTGCTCGGCCACCCGACACTACCTTCGATGCAGATTGCAGGTCCGGACGCTCCGAATCACCCGCTTTCAGTTCGACGAAACGAGTGTGTTCGGGGATTTCTGCATCCACGGCAATCGATTCAATTGCGGCAGCGTTTCCGCTGGCGACCGCTTTGTATGAGGCGATTCTCACGGTTGCGACTACCGGTTTGTCGGCAGGGGCCTCGACCGTCAAGATTGCATTACCTGCATAGATCGGTCGCTTGAAAGTGTGGGCGCTGACAACCTCCATTACGTCACTTACCTGATTCACGTCGAGAAGAGCCGCTATCCGCGGCATCAGGTCTTTGCCAAAGGTACTCGACGAACCAAAGATGTGGGTGTAAGCACTGGCGAGTGCAGCCGCCTGTGGCGCTATGACAGCGGCGAGCGCGTGCTCGTTAGAGGCGTGATCAATTTGTAGAACACGGTTCACGGATGCAAGCTGTGCAGCCTGCGCGGCGACACTGGCACCGTCGGCCGCAAAAATGGCCACATCAACTTCTGCGCCGGGAATACTTGCGGCGCAGGCCACTGCTTTCGCCGTTGCCGGGTTTAGCGTCGATCCGTCATGATCGGCGATCAAGAGTACTTTTGACATCAGAGCAATCCTTTATCTTTCAATGCAGCAACGAGTCCAGCGGCGTCCTCAACCATAATGCCTTTCTGCCGTTCCTCGGGTGGTTCATACGCGACCTCAGTGAGTTGCGCGGTAACTTCAATGCCGAGATCTGCCATTGGTATCTGGTCCAGGGGTTTCTTCTTGGCCTTCATGATGTCCGGAAGTTTTACGTACCGCGGCTCGTTTAGTCGAAGATCGGTCGTGATGACGGCCGGCAAATCAATTTCGATAGTCTCGAGTCCAACATCGACTTCGCGAGTGACCGTTGCTTTGTCGCCATTGAGTACGACTTCAGATGCGAACGTTGCTTGCGGGCGACCCCAGAGCGCGGCGAGCATCTGGCCAGTCTGGTTGTTGTCATTGTCGATCGCCTGCTTACCCATGATCACTAAGCCGGGTTGTTCACGCTCTACCAGTGCGTGAAATATTTTGGCACCGGTTAACGGGTCAACGGGCTCATTGCATTCAACCAATATTGCCCGGTCGGCGCCCATTGCAAGACCTGTTCGAAGTTGCTGCTGTGCCTCCGCGCCACCGACCGAAACAACGATCACTTCACTGGCGTCGCCCCGTTCCTTTATACGTAGCGCTTCTTCCAGGGCAATTTCGTCAAACGGATTGATGCTCATTTTGACGCCATCAGTCTCGACGCCGCTGCCGTCTGCTTTAACCCTTACGCGCACGTTATAGTCGACAACTCGTTTGATGCCGACAAGAATTTTTTCCACGAATCTGGTCTCCTGCTTTGAACCGTCAGTGCCCACGTGTGCGGGCAGGCCGCGTATTGTCTCCAAGCTCACCACCGTACACAAGCCCCGGAAGGGTTGAATTTTGGGCACAAAAGGAAGCCCTGAGGGCAGCAATCCCGGTCGATTCGGTTGCGGATACCGGGTGAACTTAATACAATTTGATGGCGTCCAATGCCTTGGAAGTCAATTTTGTGCTTGCCGCGTTCAACGCCAGTGGAGCGATAAAAAAAGGATTATGAAAACCGTTATATTACAACTAGCTATGATGCTTTTCTTATGTAGTATAGTAACTTTAAGCAAAGCCGATAATGACGAAATCGAGACCGAAAATGACATCGATTACAACGGTTCTGATTGCATATGGATACGGAGTATCCGAGACTATACTCCTCTGGACAGGCGTACACTCCTGATCTGGGGCGGGTCAAGACCCTATTACGTCAGACTGGCGACACCGGCCCGCGAAATGGAATCCGGCATGAGCGTAGCGGTACATTCCCGCGACGATCGGCTATGCCCATATGGCGGTGATGGCTTGATTTTCAGCCATTTTAACGGTCGCCCGATAACAGTCCGTTCCATCAGCAGGATTTCGAAGGAACAGGCCGAGGACATATTGGTTCGATACGGCAAGAGCAAGTCGGCCGAACCGCAGACTCCGGCTCCGAAAGAACTCGAAGGAGCTGAAGTTGAAGAGCTAGGGTGAGTCGCATCAGCGATTTATCCGCGCAATCCGCAATCTCCGTGCGGACCCGCCCGGCCAATTTAACGATTGGCCGGGTTTTTAATTAGGGAAGACAGATTACGTGGCAAACGGACCACTGCATGGCATCAAGGTACTCGATCTAAGCCGCGTGCTTGCCGGTCCCTGGGCAAGTCAGCTACTTGCTGATTATGGCGCCGATGTTATCAAGGTTGAGCGTCCGGGCAGCGGCGATGAGACACGACACTGGGGCCCGCCGTGGGTGAGCGACGAGCATGGCGATGCAACGAGTGAATCTGCCTACAATCAATCGACGAACCGCAACAAGCGATCTATTACCGTCAATCTCAGCCACCCACGTGGCCAGGAGATCGTTCGCGATATTTGTGCGAAGTCCGACGTTCTCATCGAGAATTTTAAAGTGGGGGACCTCAAGCGATACGCTCTTGATGCGAGCACGCTCTGCGACCTGAACCCGTCACTTATTTATTGCTCGATATCCGCCTATGGCCAGGACAGCAGTCGCAGCAACCAGCCTGGCTACGATGCCATGATCCAGGCGTCTGCAGGTCTGATGAGCATTACCGGACCAAAGGACGCCGAGGGCGGCGGGCCGCAGAAAGTCGGTGTAGCAGTAAGCGATATCATGGCCGGCATGTATGCAGTAACAGCCATTCTGGCAGCACTGCATGAACGAACAGCTTGTGGCAGGGGCCAGTCTATCGATATCCCCTTGTATGACAGCCAGGTTGCCTGGCTCGCAAATCAAAACATGAATTTTCTTTTCAGCGGGGAGTCTCCGGGCAGAGAGGGTACCGCGCATCCGAATATCGTGCCCTACCAGGCGTTTGATGCGGCGGATGCCCCGTTCGTACTTGCCGTGGGCAGCGATACCCAGTTTCGCGCTTGCGTAATCTGCCTGAACTTGCCGGACCTTGCTGACGACCCGCGTTTTCGTAGCAACGCGGCGCGGGTCGAGAATAGACAGGCCCTCGTCGAAATACTGATGAACGCGTTCACGAAACAGCCTGCCCGCCACTGGTTACGGCTGTTCGGCGACAACAACGTACCAGCAGGACCCATCAACTCAATTGAAACGGTCCTGACTGAAGATTACGCCATCGAAAGAGGGCTGGTTAAACGGCTGCCTCATGCGCTGGCAGGCGATGTACCTACCGTTGCAAACCCGGTGAGATTTTCAATGAATGAAACGGTGTATCAGAGGGCGCCGCCTCTTTTGGGAGAGCATACTCACGCTATTCTTGCCGATGAATTGTCCTACTCGCCCGAAAAAATTGATGAGCTCGAAAAGTGTGGTGCGATTTGAACCGCCGTGTCATTCTTCAGGGCAATAAATCATGTCATCCACTATCCAGATAAGTCAGGCGCTGGCTGGCGTCAAATATGAAATTCGTGGTCATTTGTCTGCCAGGGCAAGTGAGCTCGAGAGACAAGGTTACGAAATTGTCTCTCTGAACATCGGAAATCCCGGCTTGTTTGGTTACCGAACCCCGGAAACGATGCGTCTTGCGATGATCGAAAACCTGGGTCAGGCAGAAGCCTACAGCCATCAAAAAGGCATTTTTCCCGCCCGCGAAGCAATTGTTATGCAGCAGCAGGATCGGGGTATTTCGGGTATCTCGGTTAACGAGGTTTTTATCGGCAATGGTGTCAGTGAACTAATCGATCTGTCGTTACGCGCGTTGCTCAATCCAGGCGATGAAGTGCTGATTCCCAGCCCGGATTATCCGCTTTGGTCTGCAACGGTGACCCTCAACGGCGGCAAAGCCGTGCATTATCCATGTCCGCCGGAACGCGATTTTCAACCGGATATAGCCGCTATCGAGTCTCTGATTACGCAACGGACCCGCTCCATTGTCATCATCAACCCCAATAATCCGTCCGGTGCCGTTTACGACAGGGGTTGTCTTGAACAACTGGTGCAGCTAGCGGAACGACACGACCTGATAATTCACGCAGATGAAATTTATGACCAGATGACGTATGACGAGGCAGAATTCGTGCCATTGGCCACGCTTGCAGGCAAGACGACCTGCCTGACGTATTCCGGTTTATCAAAAGTCTATCGTGCCTGTGGTTACCGTGTTGGCTGGTGCGTTTTCAGCGGTGATCTGGAACGCTCGGAGCCGTTCGTGCATGCCATGGAATTGCTGGCGGCGCTGCGCTTGTGCAGCAACGTTCCGGGCCAGTGGGCTGTGCAAACTGCACTGGGCGGATTCCAGAGTATCGAACAACTTGTGCGCCCGGGAGGGCGTTTGTACCAGTCGCGACAGGCCGTTACTGTGTGCAGCAAAGTCCTCTCTTGAGCATGACGAAACCGATGGGTGCAATGTATGCCTTCATCAAACTGGCAGATTCCATTTCGCGCAACATTAGCGACGAAGCATTTGCCATGGAGTTGCTGGAAGAAAAACACGTGTTAGTAGCGCCTGGCAGCAGTTTCAATACCCCTTATTCCAATTACTTCAGGATTACGACGTTACCGGATCCGGATGTGCTCAATGACGTTTTTTCTCGCATTGACGATCTTTTAGAACAATATGCATGAGAGCTAGATACCCGTGGCTGGATGAAGCACTTGCGGACCATGGCATCGTTGTCACCGCAAATCGGCGGTTGCGCAGAGAGCTCGGAAAAGTGCATGGTGAAAGGCAGCTGGAGGCGGGCAAGACCGCGTGGCCAACACCCGACATTCAGTTCGTCACAGACTGGCTGGGACAGTTATTCGAGGACGGTCATGACGTATCAATGCCGATGCGAATTAATTCACATGCCAGTACGGTTCTCTGGGAGCGTTGTGTCGAAAGCACGCTCCGTGAACCACTGCCAGGTCTTTCCGGCGTTGTTCGTCAATGCAAACAGGCCTGGGTGCGGCTACAGGAATGGCGAGTTCCGCTCGACGAAGTCATCCGTCGTTCTTTCGGGCCCGAGCAAAAGCAGTTTGCTGCCGCAGCAAGAAAATACTGTGAGACCTTGTCGAGCAATAACTGGATTGACGACAATGGATTAGTCGATGAGATCGCGAAAGGTTTGTCACAGTCCTCGTCACGAATGATCGAGAATCTTCCACCACGAGTCTGTCTGGCCGGATTCGATCGTATTTCACCCGCTCTTGAGGTCTTACTGGAATTATTGAGAGCACGAAACGTCGGGATTTCGGTTGCTGCCGGAAATGACAATGCCGCCTCGATAGTGACCGTATCGAAAAGCGATCCGGCAGCAGAATTGCGCGCCGCAGGATCGTGGGCGCGAAAGGAGTTGCTGGCCAGGCCGGATATACGATTGGCGATCGTTTGCCCCGAGCTGGAATCCAATGCGTCGCAGGTAGTGCGCAATGTGCGTGAAGGATTTGTACCCGGCTGGCAGATAGCCTCTCAGCAACACCGTGATGCTGTCGATATCTCCTATGGCAGGCCGTTGGCAGATTATCCGGCGATACGCATTGCACTACTGTTATTGCGCTGGGTGCATCAGGGGCTCAAGTCGAGAGAGCTGAGCATCCTGCTTCGCAGCAGATCCATTGACGCAAGTTCGAGTGCCGCAAGAAGCCGCCTTGAATTGAATTTGCGCCGGATTCCCGATCGTCTGTGGAGTCCGGCGGACATGCCAGGCGTGTTGAAGGGCTCGCGCGACGATGCAGAGTCAAGTGCCTGGGATCTAAGTGTAAGCAAAATCGCCGACATCAAAAAACACTATCGGGAAAGCGCGAGTCCGGCCCAGTGGGCGCAGAGATTCGACCATCTGCTGACCGAGGTTGGCTGGCCCGGAGGTCAGTCGCAAGACAGCCATGAATTTCAATTATTGAATCGCTGGCGAGACCTGTTGAATGAGTTCGCAGGGCTGGAACGGGTCGAGCCTGCACTCCGTTTCGCCGCGGCCGTAGCGCGCCTGACACAGTTGGCAAGCGAGAGCCTGTTTCAGCCTGAAGCGGATCACGAAGTACTACCTGTACTCGGCATTCTGGAAGCTGCAGGGATGGAGTTCGACAAGATCTGGCTTAGTGGCTTTGATGCCCGGCACTGGCCATCGGCGGGCAATCAACTGGCTTTCGTGTCGCGCCAATTACAAAAAGACTACGGCATGCCGCATGCGACTCCCCGGGATACTCTCGAATTCAGCCGGCGCGAACTGGGCCGGCTAACACGCAGCGCCAATAATATCGTGCTGAGCTGGTCCTTAACTGAAGATGATGTGCCATTGCAGGTCAGCCCGTTGCTGGAGGAGCTTACCGATACAGCAAAAGCCGACGAGAGCGATCCGGGCCGGTTTGCGGCCACCATGCTAACGAGTGAGCTATTGAATACAGTCTCCGGGGATACTGTTCCGGCCGTAGCCAATAACGAGGACGTCAGTGGAGGTGCTTATACCGTACAGCGCCAGGCCAGTGACCCGTTTTCTGCATTCGCTTACGGTCGCTTGCGAATTAACGATCTACAGGCGTTTCAATCAGGACTGTCGGCCAGAATTCGTGGCAGCGCGATCCATGCCGCTTTGAGCGATCTGTATTCGGGGCACCCGTCGCAAGCCGATCTTCGCGATTGGAGCGAGAGTGACTGGCGGAAAAGGGCGGCTGTCTCTGCAAAGAAGTCGCTTGCGTACCTGGAGCGAAATGCGGATTCCGCTCTCCGGCGAATCATCGAACTGGAACAACGCCGAATTGAAAATATTATTTTCAGCTTTGCCAGTGAAGAACAGTTACGCGAGAATTTTCGTGTTGCCATGACAGAACAAAAACTCGAGTATTCGGGGCACGGCATTCGCCTTAATCTGCGGGTTGACCGCGTAGATTTCACGGACGACAACAGCGTCTTGATAATCGACTACAAAACCGGCGGCGAAAAGGGATTGACGAATCGCGACGACGGACTTTATGACTTGCAGCTAATGGTCTACGCGCTTGCACTGGAGAAAGAACATCCAATTGGCGGCATCGGCATTATCAATCTCGATAGCCGAAAAATCAGCTTCAAGAAGGCAGTGCGAGACGACAAATGGGATGAGCGCTATGCACGATGGAGCTTCGAGACGGATGCCGCTATTGAAGGCATAGCAAGTGGCGATGCGAGCATCAACCTGCGCTTGAAAGCTGACCAGACAAGACCTTTAAGCATTCTGAGTCGCATAGAGGAGTTACGTCGTGGCAGATGATCTCCTGCGTGCAGACCAGCAAGCGCGCGTTGCGGCATTGGACGTTACTCGCTCTTTCATCGTGCAGGCTCCGGCCGGCTCGGGAAAAACAGAGTTGTTAATTCAACGCTATCTGCACCTCCTGGCCGTAGTGGCTGAACCGGAAGAGGTTGTTGCAATCACGTTTACCCGGAAAGCTGCCCAGGAAATGCGCCAGCGCGTCGTTGATGCGTTGCACATGGCACGTGACGGCATCGAAGCAACCGAATCGCACCAGATCGTCACGCAAAAAGCGGCGGTCTCTGTTCTCGAGCGTGATAAGCGCCTGGGCTGGTCTTTGCTCTGGTCGCCACGTCGCATGCGTATTCAGACACTCGATGCATTTAACGCCGGCATTACCCGATCGCTACCCGTCAGTTCCGGTCTCGGCGGCATCAGCCGCACCATCGCCGATGCTGAAATGCAGGCGTTGTACGCGGAGGCCGCGATGGCTACGGTTGACTGGCTGGGCAGCGGTGAAGCAATGGACGCGGTCGTAGAGCTGGTGTTATCGCATCTGGATAACAATACTGACATCTATGTAATGCACCTCGCACGAATGCTGCAAAGCAGAGACCAGTGGTTGGCGCTTCTTGGCAGCGGTCTCGACGCCGACGGTCACTTTGACGATGCTCGCGCAAAGTTGGAGCATGGGATCGCTCACGTGATTGGCGAAGAACTGCGTCGTGCAGATGAATTAATGCCACCCGAAGTCTGGCCGGAACTTCTTGCCCTCATGAATTTTGCGGCAGAGAACCTTATCGAGGACAACAAGCCCGATGAGTCAATTACCAGTCTTCGTGGTTTGTGGGAGCAGCCCGATAGCAACGTCGAGAGCGTTCAACTCTGGATGGCGATTGCCGACTTGCTGCTGACAAAACAGGGCGGGTTTCGCAAGAGTTTGAACAAGAACATTGGCTTTCCTGCCGATGCGAAAGATGAAAAAGAGGGCTTTAAGCGGATTCTGGAGCGGTTCGGCCAAATTGCAGGCCTGCAAGCATGCCTGCAGCGCGTTAAGTGCCTGCCACCTGCTCGATACAGCGACGAGCAATGGGATGTGTTGACCGCGTTGTTTCGTCTGTTGCCGCAAGCGGTGGGCGAACTGCGTCTTCTGTTTGGGCAGCGATCTGTTTGTGATCATATTGAAGTTGCTCTCGCTGCATCCGCCGCACTGGGCAGTTTCGAATCGCCAGGTGACATTTCGCTGGCCCTGGACTATCGAATTCAGCATTTGCTTATCGATGAAATGCAGGACACTTCGCTGCGACAATATCAGTTATTGGAAACGCTCACGGAAGGCTGGACGCCGGGTGACGGGAAAACCCTGTTTTGTGTTGGCGACCCGATGCAATCGATTTACCGCTTTCGCGACGCAGAGGTTGGCCAGTTTGTGGTTGCTCGCGAAAATGGTATTGGTGTGGTCCGGCCCGATTTTCTTCTTCTTCGAAGAAATTTTCGCTCGGGCGAGAACCTGGTTCACTGGTTTAACACGGTCTTCAGCCAAATCATGCCTTTGCAGGACAATGTAGCAGCAGGTGCCATCGCCTATGCCGAGTCGGTTCCGGTTGAAATGCACGCTGGCAATGGCACTGTCAATCTGCATCCGTTAATTGATTATGACGCAAGGTCCGAGGCATGCTTCAGTGCAAAGCTGATTCGTCAGTGCCAGGACGAAAATGCAGGCGATTCGATTGCCATATTAGTGCGAAGTCGCACGCAACTTACAGAACTCCTGGTCGAGATCAGGGCACAGGGGATTCGTTTTCAGGCGATAGAAATTGACCGGCTCACGGATCTGCCGGAAATTATCGATTTGCTTGCGATCACTCGCGCTCTTTGTCACGAAGGTGATCGCCTTGCCTGGCTTTCGTTGCTGCATGGGCCGCTAACAGGACTTTCATGGCAAGACGTTCTGGCGTTGGTCGTTAATGACTCACGAAGCACAGTGCTTGAATTGATGGCTGAGCCCCAGCGGGTCGCAACCTTGTCAGCAGATGGCAAAAAGCGACTCTCTGCTTTCGCAAGCACGATTGCTGCGGCACAGAGTCGAACCGCCGTCGATTCACTGCGCGATCGTGTAGAGCGATATTGGTTTCAGCTTGGCGGCCCGGGCTTACTTCAGTCGGACGATGAGCTTGCGAATGTTTATCAGTATCTGGATGTGTTGCAAAAAATTGAGGGTGCGGGAACGCTGGCAGACGTAAGCGAACTCGCCAGCCTGCTGGACCAGGAACGGGTTTCCAGTTCGGCAGACGAAGATTGCAATATTCAGATAATGACAATGCACAAGTCCAAAGGACTGCAGTTTGATCATGTCTTTGTTTATGGATTGGGAAGAGCGACACGAGGACAACAAAAGTCGGTCTTAAGCTGGCTGACCATCCCGGAAAGCGGCGAAGTCGATATGATCATCAGCCCGATCGGGCGGCGCTCTGATCTTGAGCACGATAAGTTGCACCAATTCATCGAGGCCACTGAAAAGGACAAACAGCTTCATGAACTCGACCGCCTGTTGTATGTCGCCTGCACTCGTGCCAAAAAAACCTTGCACCTGATTGGCAATGCCGCGACCTCCCCGAATGGTGAGAGTCTGCGCGGGCCAACCGCTGGCAGTTTGCTGCACCGTTTGTGGCCCGCCGTCGAATCGGCTTACCAGAATGCATTTGCAGATAAACTGGAGACAGAAAACGACCACCAGGTTGGCGGGAGCGATCAGTTTCAAGATCCTCAGTCCAGACGATATTCCAGCCCATGGCAGCCAGAGGCCATTCCGGGTATCCCGCTGAGAATAGCCGACACAATGGTTGCCGAGCCCGAGCACGAGGTGCAATTTTACTGGGTCGGCGCATTAGCCCGGCATGCAGGCACCATCGTGCATCGCTGGCTACACCATATGACGACCAGCCGTGATTTCGAAAGCGCGACCGATGATGTCCGGCGAACAGCGTTGAACACGCGCTGGGCACGGCAGCTGGGTGTCGCCGACGGTGACCTGGACGAAGTTAACAAGCGTGTTGCACATGCGATTAAGGGCACACTAAATGACGATAAAGGCAGATGGTTGCTTGAGGGAGACGGATTTTCTGAACTACCGCTGACCGGTTTGTGGAACGGGCGGGTGACGTCGATCGTAATAGACCGCGTGCGAATCGATGACGCTGGCGTTCATTGGATCGTCGATTACAAAACAAGCACCCACGAAGGCGGGGATCTTTCGACATTCCTGCAGCATGAGTCCGTTCGCTACCGGGCGCAGCTCGAAAAGTATGCGGCGATCTATTGTGCTATGAGCGGCTCGCCAGTCAAAACGGCATTGTATTTTCCGCTGCTGCAGGAATTTCGTGAAATCTGACTACAGAGAGCCTTCAAACCTGAACTGTCGCTGCCCGTTTGCATCCGGCGTACCCAGAAAGCGCAAATTTTGGCCTAAGGCGACCGGTGTCTGATTGTTTGGTGCCACATTGCCAATGAGTGAGTAGCTGCGATCGTCCGACAACCTAAGCGTGCCGGAAATGTCGAGCACAGCACCGGCATCCTCAACCAAACCAACAATTCCGCTATCCCCGGTCGTAATTTCAACACGGAAATTTCCCAGCGGATCCGGTCCTGCCGCCGCTGCAACAAGATTACCGATGCCGATGCTTCCTTCGGCTTCCGCCGGCCAGCCATTCTTGAGCACCAGGCTTTGCATCTGTATGTTGATCATGCCATCGATACGGTTCGCTCTCAGCGCCGGATGAATCGCAGCCAAAGACAAACTGGCAACGATATCGCTCATTGACACGTTGCCGCTTAAGCCAACGCCAGCGCGCAAACTGATTTGTCCACCTGCCGCGTTGACGCTGGTATCGAATGCAATCTCACCGACCAGCAACGACAGTGGTTTGAACGACCAGTCGAGATTCGTGAAATAAATACCCTCGACCAGCCCGGCGTTCGCTTTTCCGCTCCAGAGGGATCCACTAATGCCATTGAGCTTGATCTCCACCGGAACAAACCAGAGATAAGCGACCCTGGCTGGAAGCAACAGGACCGTGCCGACCAGGAATGTGACGACACCAATCGCGATTAACCATTTGCGGCTCATTATTTTATTTGTCCGGGCAGAGGTGTCAGCTAGCGACCGAGCGTCATCTGGGCGTTAACCCGACCCTGATTCTCGGCGCCCGTCATGCTGAAGCTCCCCGACTGAACGTGCAGCGCATACTGCGTACTCAGGTCTCCGAGCCAGACCATTAGTTCGTCAAAAGAGACGTTCTCGAATTCGACGCGAATATTGTTGCCAGTGGGCTGGCTTCGCTTCAGTGCAGTGTTCAACTTGCGAACACGTAGTGTTGAATCAACCACAACGACCAGCGGCTGATTGAGATTTTGTGGGCTTACGCGCGAGTTGCTGCTGTTGGCACTGCCTTTCAACGGTTGCAACATTTCCAGCGACGATTCCCAAATACCAACGGCGGCCAACACGCGTTTGTGACCGTTGCTGAGCGGCATCCATATCGCCATATAGAGTACGGCAAGGACCACGATAACGCCCGCGGCCAGTACGAACTTCTGTTCACGCTCGTCCAGTGATTCAAACCATTCCTTCATGCACCAGCCCCTTGAATCTGAATGCGGCTGTTTACTCTGTCGCCATCCTGATCCGTCGACTGAATGGTGGCTTTAAACTGTCCGCTTTGTGCGATTGCGCGCTGAATGCTGTCGAGCGTCGCAACATCGGGGGCCGTCAATCGAACATCAATGACGCCGGCGCGGAAACTGATCGCTTGAATCGATGCAGAATCGTTCTGCCTGATCGCAAGGCTAAGTTGTTCAAGAGAGCGTAGAAAGATCTGCGGGGCCTGCGAATTGCCCGTTCGTGCGAGCAATGACTGCACAGCAGCGGATGGATCTCGAGGCAGGGCAGCGCCGGGAACCAGCTGTTGGTATTCCAGTTGAAATTGCTGTTGCAGGGACGCAAGTTGGTTCTTGAGGCTGAAATAACTGGCCGCTTTTCCACCCACGGCAACGACGACGAGCGCCAGCAGCAGCATCGCAACATACTTCCACGGCTGCAGGACACCCGAATAATTAATCTTGCGGCCGAATTCTCCCTGCAGAAGATTAATGCCGGCGCCTGTCGCCACCGTTACGGCCAGTCTGGGTAACACGCCATCTGACAACAGTTTGACATCGAGACTGTCCAGTTCCTCCCGCATGGCGATCCAGTCATGCTGGTATCGCTCTTCGTCTTCCGGGGCACAATAAACCAACACGTGGCGCGGTGTTCCTATGCTGGTGAGGTCGTCGTCGGCATCATCGCCTGCGCTTTCGGCAGTGCCATCGTCAAAGGCACCGATTGCAGCCAGCGCATCGCCGGGACTAACATCTTCCATGAGCAGTGCGACATCGGCGCCGTCGTTTATCACTACCTGCTGGTCCGCGACCAGCAAGCTGATGGTGCCCGGTATGCTTGCGAGGCCGTAAATATCCGCAATGATCGAAGTGGCCTCAATGCCTGCCTTGTCAAGCCAGGACATCCACTGCTCGAGTTTTTCCTTGCTGACGACAGACACCGGAACGAGCCCACTGGGATGGCGAGTGCCGGCCGCAAAGTGCAGCTGGTCTACATCATCGGCAAGAGATTCTTCGAGCGCGTAGGGCAAGGCGGCCTGCAACTTCGAGCCACCTTTTATGGGCATGTCCACTGTCGTTGTCAGTACTTCCGCGCTCGGCACCAGCACAATTACGTTACGGTCTCCCACTTCGGTACTGGCTTCAGACAAGGATCCGCTAACAGGCAAGCCGTGCCGGGCGCCACTGGAATCCACGGCGATCCAGTCTGCCGGCGCATTCTCGTTCTCGCCCAATCGAATAACCAGATAATCTGTCATCGTCAGTAGGTCCCCAGGCTGCGCAATATGGGCGTTACATCGCCCTGCGGCCCACGCTGAAACGTGCTGTACATGGTGATTCGAACGGTATCGATGCGCACGATGACCTTCAACTGGAAGTAATTGCTGGACTCATCGAGTGTATTTAACACATCCGGAGTCACCAGTGATGAGAATGCGGTCTGAATATCACTGAATCCTGATGATTCCCGGTCGCTTACGAGCCGTTCAACATCGCCCACCGTAATTTCCTCGTCGAGCGACTGTAATACCGCGGGCGTCGCTGTATTGACGTTAATCGTCGTTCGGCCCGGTAGTGCCGTTATGTGGGGTCGCAATAATTTGAACGTGTCCCTGTCCATACCCTCAAGCGCTGCCATTTCGCTAATAGTGGTTATGGTCTGATTCGCGGTCTTGTACGGCGGGATGAGACTCGTGTAAATAGGGTCCTCGGCTCCGTCAGGAAAGCTCGCATCCTGGTCCGAATCGAGCCAGTCTGCGGCAATGCCGGCGAAACGGGGGTCGAGTGCAAGGGCGTTCAGCAAGCGCCGAAACTGTTCGAGCGATTCCTCGTGAATCCGGCCATTGTCGTCAATCAGGTTATTGATATTGAAACGTCCCTGGAGATCGACAATGACACCGAATACCTCACCGCCCTCAATCGGCAGTCCCGGAAGCTCCGATGCCCAGATCTCGCCGAGATGGTCGGTCTGGCCGTCTTCCAGATCCTGTCGAAGAATGTCCATGATCCAGCTTTCGGCACCGAGCGCGACCTGAACGGCCTGATCCCGATTAAGCAGCACCATTGCCCTTCGAACGTCCAATGCATTGTCCCAGGCAAGGTTAGCGGCCACGATTCCGGCGAGGGCCGAGATCAACATGGCGGTAATCAGGGCGACGCCGCGTCGTCGTGAATGAGCTGTCCGGTGACTATTCACGGCGCAACCTCGATCAAACGTACTAATTCACCTTCCCCTTGCAGGGTCAGCACCATCTCGACCGCGCGCGGGCGCAGCTTGAAGCCGGTCGGACCGGGAGTATTGGCGGGCGGCCAGGTCGCAGTCCACTCGCCATTCGTTTGCAGGAATCGAAACACAATGCTGTCGACGCCATCGATCAGGGCAACGGCAGAAGGCACATTACTCAGGGTACGATCGAGCACGTTCCAGTGATAACGAATGAGCTCGTTCTCTTCCAGACGATAAGCTACTCGCTGCAAGGTACTTCTCGGCAGCACCAGCAGGTTATTCCAACCACCGCGTGTTAGCTCAACCGCATACACAGATTGAAGGTTGGTCGAAAGTGCGGCACTGAATCCTTCTCCGAAATCTGCCCGCACGGGTCTGGGTACCAGTTGCATAAAATCGTCACTGATTACCCGCACTGTTTTTTGAATGGCTCGCAGTCTGTCCATTCGGTCGCTGAGTATTTCGGAGTTAAGCAGGGTCTGGTTCAGTACGCCGTAAGCAAGCGCTGACAGCACAGCAAAAATTGCCATCGCCACCATGAGTTCAATCAGTGTAAATGCGGCCGTACGGGTCTTCATTTATCTTCCCCGGCTGCTTGCGACCCTCTTGTCCACGCCAGGTTCGATTGTCCGGGAATGCCGGGTTCGCCAATAAAGCCGGTTACGGTTCGAACGACCTGTTCAGTGCCGGCATAGGAAACGGCAACATCGACTCGATAAAGATTCTCTACGCCCGTTTCAGATATTGTCGTTCTGAGCGCCCATTCGACACTGGCGAAGGTCACCTGGTCGTCTGTCTCACTGACCTCTGGCGTAACATTGGACAGGCGAATCGCACTAATCTTGTTCTGTGCTATCCAGCTGGCATAGGTGCGTTCCTGCACTGCCGTTGCCGCTTGAACCATTTGACTGACGGACGCCACGACTGCTGACAGTGACAGTGCGACAATTGCGAGCGCGACCATCACCTCAATCAGCGTGAAACCGGCCTGCGGTTTAAGAGGCCTAGAATTCCTGGTCATGGTTGACCGTCTCCAGCTCGCCACCGACATCCAGTTTCAGGCCAACCGTCATGTCGTCGGCCAGTCGCACAATCTCGAGGCTAAAAGGCGTGATGTCGCCACTGGCCAAAATTAAAACGTGTGGCAAGTAATCATCGGTGAGATCACGCTGATCATCGTCGGTATCTGCTTCTCTGGCTTGTTCTTGTAGCAGGATGCGGCGATCTTCGAGGATGAGTTCAATAATCATTCCTTCGCCGAGCGCGCGAGGGATCAGCAGGTCGTCTCCGATGACCTCGTTCCACGACTCCAGGTAGGGATCGAACTCAACGAATCGATATCCACCGAGCATAAATTCGAGCCCGTATTCGCGGCCCTGAATCTGTGCCTCCTCGCTGACCATATCGATCAGGGTTGAGAGTTTCAGTACCTGTTTCTGAACCTCGCGATCGTCGCCGATGAGATTAAAAGACATGACTGCGATCGTGACCAGGATCGCCGCAACGGCGATCACGACCAACAGCTCTATAAGCGTAAAACCGCTCTTTATGGCGCGGCGGATGGTCACTGAGCGGAGCTCTGCTGGCACCGCGTTGTCTAGTCCAGATTCCAATTTCCGATGTCCGAGTCGACACCTTCACCACCGGGTTGCCCATCGCGACCCAGTGTATAGATATCGATTTCACCGTTCGTACCTGGATTCAGGTACAGATATTCATTGCCCCAGGGATCCTTAGGTATGCGTGGAATATAGCCTCCGGATTTCCAGTTCTTGATATTCGGATCGGCCGGCCTGTTCGCCAGGGCATCAATTCCTTGCTCCGTAGATGGATAGGTAAAATTGTCGAGCCTGTAGAACTTCATCGAGCTTTCCAGGTTGCGGATCTCGGTCTTGGCTTTCGTGATCTGAGCGTCATCAATGCGGCCGATGACATTTGGCGCAACAATTGAGGCGAGAATGCCCAGAATGATGACCACAACCATGATCTCGATCAGGGTAAAGCCATGCTGTTGATGTGCCCCTGGTCGCACTTGCAAGTGCCGAATTCGATTTTCCACTATGTACTCCGTGATACACGCAATAAAGTCATCCGAACACTTCGACGACGGATGCGTTGACTGACTGACTGATTAAACGTAAGTATAGCAAACATGGGGTTACATCTTGATCGCAAAGTAAACACGAAACGAGGACACAGGCACTGGTTTTTGCCAGCCGCTATCGTCGCGCTAAGCGCTCTTATCGAAGCGGGTGGCGATCCGGCTCGCGAGTGGCTGCGCTACGACCGGGCCGCTATCGAGGGCGGCGAAATCTGGAGGTTGCTGAGCGGGCATTTTGCGCACCTTGGGCTCACGCACCTGGCATTAAATCTTGCCGGGCTGATTCTCGTGTGGGCGCTTGTCGGCAGCCGTTTGCCGGGCACGGTGTGGCTGGCCATTGTGTCCTTCGTGGTGGCGTTTATCAGTGGCTGTTTTTGGTTCTTCGATCAAGGCCTGACCTGGTATGTTGGTCTGTCCGGGCTCCTGCACGGTCTTTTGATCAGTGGCGCATGTGCGGGCTTATCGCGCTGGCGGGCAGAATCCTTCACGATTCTCGCGCTGGTGTTTGGCAAAATCATATACGAGCAAATTGCGGGCCCGTTGCCGGGATCCGAATTAACATCTGGCGGATCGGTCGTCGTGAACGCGCATTTGTATGGTGCAGTTGCCGGTTTGATTATTGGATTGCTGCGCTGGCATAGAGTCGAACGAGGCAGCGATATATAATGCCGGCCCGCACATCGGAGCATTAATTTTGACACTCGCATTAATATTTCCCGGACAGGGTTCGCAATCTGTCGGCATGCAGGCAAATCTCGCGGAAGCATTTCCGGAGGTCGAAAAAACCTATGCCCAGGCCAGCGAGCGACTGGGCTACGATCTTTGGGAACGGGTGCAAAACGGGCCGGCCGAGAAACTCAATGAAACGACCATTACCCAGCCCGCGATGCTGGTTGCGGGAATTGCAGCATGGAATTGTTGGACAGCTGCCGGGGGCGCAAGACCGGCCCAGGTAGCCGGCCATAGTCTGGGTGAATACACCGCGCTGGTAATTGCGGGGTCACTTGAATTTGATGATGCGGTTCTGCTTGTTCGGCGACGCGCGGAACTCATGCAGGAGGCCGTGCCTGCCGGTAGCGGGGCAATGGCTGCCATCCTGGGACTGGATGACGACGTCGTCGGCCGTGTTTGCGATGATGCCGCGCAAGGAGAGGTGGTTAGCGCTGTCAATTTTAATTCGCCGGGACAAGTCGTCATTGCAGGTTCGACGGCGGCAGTTGAAAGAGCTGCGGAGGGTGCGAAAGAAGCCGGAGCAAGACGCGCGTTAATGTTGAGCGTCAGCGTTCCTTCGCATTGTGCCCTGATGAAGCCCGCAGCGGAGAAGCTTGCCGAAGATTTCCTTAACATCGATTTCAAGACGCCGACAATGCCGGTGATCAATAATGTTGACGCAGCCCTCTACCAGGACGCCGTCGATATTCGTGACGGCCTGACGCGGCAAATGTACAGTCCCGTTCAATGGGTGGACACGATTCAACAAATGCTTGCCGGTGGCGCTTCGCAACTGATTGAATGCGGACCCGGAAAAGTGCTGACGGGACTCGCGAAACGCATCGATAGATCGTTGCCCGCTATTTGCATTGAGTCGCCGGAATCAATTACTAAAGCGATGACAGGATAAAAAATATGAGTGGATTATTAAGTGCAGACAGTTTGTCTGGTCGAGTCGCACTGGTAACGGGAGCATCAAGAGGTATCGGTGCATCTATAGCTGCGACACTGTCAGCTGCTGGCGCAACGGTAATTGGCACGGCAACAAGCAGCGGTGGCGCCGATGCAATTAGTGAAGCACTCGGTGATGGGTGTCGCGGCGCGGTGTTGGATGTTACCAGTGAAGATTCGGTTGTCGATCTCATCAAAGATATTCAGCAAAACGAAGGCGTACCGACGATCGTTGTTAACAACGCAGGTATCACCCGAGACAATCTGTTAGTGCGCATGAAAGCGGATGAATGGGACTCCGTAATTGCGACGAATCTATCCGGCATTTACCGGGTCTGTAAGGCGAGCATTCGCGGCATGATGAAGGCAAAAGGCGGAAGAATAATCAACATCGCATCCGTCATCGGAATAATGGGTAACGCAGGCCAGGCCAATTATGCGGCGGCCAAGGCCGGCATCATCGGCTTTTCCAAGTCATTGGCACGAGAAGTGGGCTCCCGCAATATCACCGTAAACGTGGTGGCGCCCGGATTTATCGATACCGATATGACCCGGGTTCTGCCAGAGGCGCAGCGCGATGGAATGCTGCAGCAGGTGCCACTCGGCCGATTGGGTGCTGTTCAGGAAATAGCCGATGCGGTCGCTTTTCTGGCCTCGGACTCCGCAGCCTATATTACGGGCGAAACCTTGCATGTTAATGGCGGAATGTTGATGGATTAAGCCATGGGATTGGAGCCATTGGGGCATCAATTAGTGTAGATTGCCCCATTATTTTCACATACAATACGCTGCCACGGCAGGGCCGGGGTTTAAATATCAATCACTTACGTCTCTTGAGCAGTGTCTTGAACGCGCAAGAGCGAGGCTGGAGAAGCAATTATTATGAGTAGTATCGAAGAGCAGGTAAAAGCAATTGTCGCCGAGCAGTTGGGTGTTAAGGGCGACGAAGTTACAAATGACGCGTCTTTCGTTGATGACCTGGGTGCAGACTCACTCGACACCGTCGAGTTGGTTATGGCACTTGAGGAAGAATTTGAAACCGAAATTCCCGACGAAGATGCCGAGAAGATTACAACCGTACAGCAAGCAATCGATTTCGTAACTTCTCGTCAGAAGAAAGACTGATTTTGCAGACGCGGCACTTTCCAGGTGCCGCGTCTCGTTTCACGCTTACGTTAAGGTTGGCAGTCCTGCCACCCGATTTCGGATGAATACTTGAGTAAACGACGCGTTGTAGTAACCGGCATGGGAATCGTATCCCCGGTTGGTAGTGAGCTCGAAACCGCCTGGAGCAACATCCGCGAAGGCCGGTCCGGAATAACCCCGATTGAAGATTTCGATGTCAGCGCATTCGCGACTCGAATTGCTGGCAGTGTCCAGGGCTTTAGTGTGGACGATTATCTCGCGCCCAAGGATTCTCGCCGAATGGATCGATTCATGCATTACGGAATCGGCTCAACCGAAATGGCGATCGCTCACGCCGGTTTGGAAATCGAAGAATCAACAGCGGAGCGAGTCGGTGTCGTAATGGGTTCCGGCATCGGTGGCCTCGATACGATTGAAGTAAATCACAACGCCTACCTCAAAGGCGGACCCCGAAAAATTTCACCGTTTTATATTCCGGGCAGCATTGGCAACATGGTGTCCGGGCACGTCAGTATCCGCCACGGCATTACCGGGCCAAACCTGTCGGTTGTAACCGCATGCAGCACATCAACCCATTGCATCGGAATTGCCGGCCGGTTAATTCAGTATGGCGACGCAGACGTCATGATTGCCGGTGGATCTGAATTTGCCACGACCCGGACTGCTTTGGGCGGTTTTTGCTCTGCAAGAGCCATGAGTACACGAAACGACGATCCGGAGGCCGCGAGCCGGCCATTTGACAAGGCCCGTGATGGCTTCGTTTTGAGCAACGGCGCTGGAACATTGATTCTCGAAGAGCTTGAATACGCGAAGGCGCGTAATGCCACTATTTATGCAGAGCTGATTGGCTTTGGCATGAGTGGCGATGCCCACCACATAACCTCACCACCACCGGACGGTGAGGGCGCACGCAAGTGCATGGCCGCGGCAATGAAGGATGCGGGCATCAATGCGTCGGAAGTGGACTACCTCAATGCTCACGGCACGTCCACGCCGGTGGGCGACCTGGGCGAGACGGTGGCGATCAAACGCGCTTTTGGCGACTCGGCCGACAGTCTCGCCGTCAGTTCGACCAAGTCGATGACCGGACACATGCTCGGTGCCGCTGGCGTCGCAGAAGCCATATTCTCGATTCTGGCCATGCGAGACAACGTATTGCCGCCAACCATTAATCTCGATGATCCGGATCCACAATGCGATCTCGACTATATTGCGCACGTCGCCCGGGATGCAGAAATTCGTACCGTCATGTCCAATTCATTCGGCTTCGGCGGTACCAACGGCAGCCTGGTCTTTCGTTCGCTGAATTGAGCACGCCAGCGTGAGTCGCTTATCGTCTGACAGCCCCGGGCAATGCCTGACTCACACGCTAAGCCGGCCATTCGACTTTCGGGCGTTGCACAAGTCGAATCCAGACCGTTATCCGTTCTTGCTGCAAAGCACCGCAACAGGAACAGCGCTCGGACAGTACGACATCCTGTTCGCATTCCCCGGTGATGCCCTGACGCTATCAAACTTGCACGATTTGTCGGGACCGGGCAGCGAAGGTCAGAATGACTTTCTGACCGCTCTCAATAATTGGTGGCGCCAACAGAAATGCGAAGACCTGGGACGAACAACGGAAACACCATTTCACGGCGGCTGGTTTATCTATCTTGGATACGAGCTCGCGGGGCAGGTCGAACCATCACTCCAGCTCAAACCGGATGAGACCCTGCCGACCGCGTTGGCCGTACGCTGTCCGGCTGCATTTGTGCATGATCATGAAAGTGATCAACAGTTCATCGTCTGCGAGGCTGGTAACGAAAATATCCTGCACTCGATGATTAATGATGCATTGGACTTGCCTGAGTCCGTCGACTCGAAGCAGACAAATAAACCATTAAGTGCCACGGAAGACGAGCCAGGACAATACATATCCGCGGTTCAGCAAGCAAAAGAATACATCGCTGCCGGGGATATTTTTCAGGCGAACCTGTCGCGGTGCTGGTCTGCAAGTCTCATCGGTGACCGGTCCGCCGACGACGTATATGCGCGCTTGTGCAAGTCGAACCCCGCGCCGTTCGCCGGAATTGTACGCTGGCAGAACGTCGCTATAATTTCGTCTTCTCCGGAACGACTGGTCAGCGTTCGCGATAACGAAGTATCAACCAGACCGATTGCCGGTACCCGCCCACGGGGCAATAATGAAGCCGCGGACAAAGCCCTGACCCAGGAGCTGATTACTCATCCGAAGGAACGCGCAGAACACGTGATGCTTATCGATCTGGAACGAAACGACCTGGGCCGCGTGTGCCAAGCAGGTACGGTTGAAGTGAACGAGCACATGGTGCTGGAAAGCTATGCGCATGTTCATCACATTGTTTCGAATGTGCGCGGTATTTTGCGCAAAGGACTGGGTCCCGCTGACGTTATTCGTGCTGTGTTCCCGGGAGGAACAATTACCGGTTGTCCGAAAGTCCGATGTATGGAAATAATAAATGAACTGGAGCAGCAACCGCGAGGCGCGTATACCGGTTCGTTCGGATACCTGAATCGCGATGGGAGCCTGGATTTGAACATTCTGATTCGAACGATGGTGATGACTGAAAATAAAATTGAATTTAAAGCGGGATCAGGCATCGTCGCCGACTCGGACCCCGATGCCGAACTTGCAGAAACCCGGGCCAAGGCGAAAGGCCTCTTGATGGCATTGGCTTAATGGCACGCTGGTTTAAAGACGGCTCTGAGATCGACTCGATTTCCGTTGATGATCGGGGCCTGCAATATTCAGACGGACTGTTCGAAACCATTGCGGTGAGAGCGGGGCAGCCCAGGCTTTGGGAATTGCATTCCGAGCGAATGCAAACGGGGTGCAGACGGCTCGGTATCGAGCTACCCGCTGCAGACAGGATATTGAGTCAACTGACATACGCCATCGGCACCAGCGGCCATTCAGACCAGGATGCGCTGCTCAAAATTATCGTCACGCGAGGCGAGGGCGATCGCGGTTACGCGCCGCCTCCCGACTTAAGCCCAACGATCTTGTTTGGCGTTTTTGATGCAACGCGCCATGCGGCAGAGCGCTATCAGAAGGGAGTTAGCATTCGATTTTGCACTGCGCGGCTGGCGACACAACCACAAACTGCCGGCATGAAGCTACTGTCCCGTCTGGACCAGGTGCTTGCGCGCAGCGAGTGGCAGGATCCAAACATTGCAGAAGGCCTGATGCTCGATCAGGATGGCTTTGTGGTTTCTGGCACGATGAGCAATATCTTCGTGGTTCGGGACGCCAAACTGGTCACTCCGGAAATAACGCGATGCGGCGTGTCCGGCGTCATGCGTCAGCATATACTTGCACTTGCTGAGAAAAATGATGTGCCCTTTGTCGTCGAACGGGTTTCACCCGACGATGTCCGGAACGCAGATGAAATATTTTTGTGCAACAGTCAGTTCGGCATCTGGCCAGTCTCTCATTGTGGTACGAGACGCATCACCGCATGGCCACTGACGAATAGATTACGGGCGTTACTCAAAGCCAGTGGCGTAACTGAAGGACCTGAATGAAGTACTGGAAGACAATAACAATCTCGATCATTGCTGCTGCCGTCGTCATGTCGGTACTGGCGAGTGTGGCGTTCAATCGATTCATGGACAGTCCCGCAGCGATTGACGACAACGGCATTTCGTTTGAGATAGCACCAGGATCATCGTTTACTGCCGTCAGTAAGAACCTTGCAGACAAAGGCATCATTTCCCATGCTGCCTGGCTGCGGTGGTATGCGCGTTACACGGGTGAGGCCAGCAAGATTCATGCAGGGCAATATCGATTGGCAGCAGGCGATACTCCAGCGGAGATCCTGCAGCGATTCGTTAGCGGTCAGGTTGAACTCTATTCGTTTACGATCGTGGAGGGATGGAATTATCGTGAGTTGCTCACGGCAATGTCAGCCTCCGAAGTTATCGAATCCAGCATTGTCTTCGAGGACTGGCCCGCGGTACTGGAATCGTTCGGCGACGCTCATCAACACCCGGAAGGACTGTTCTTACCCGAAACGTATCGATTTCCGAAACATACGAAAGATATTGATGTATTGCGGCAGGCTCACGAGCTGATGCAGAAAACGCTTGATGAGGAGTGGCAAAATCGAGCGGAAAACCTGCCTATTGCGAATCCCTATGAAACACTGGTGCTGGCGTCCATCATCGAAAAAGAAACCGCCAGGGCAGACGAAAGATCAAAAATCTCCGGTGTTTTTGTTCGCCGATTGCAAAACCGTATGCGACTGCAAACAGACCCGACGGTTATTTATGGTATTGGCCTCGACTATGACGGCAACATCACGCGCAAGCACTTGCGCACCGACACACCGTACAATACATACACGCGACACGGATTGCCGCCAACGCCAATCGCGATGCCAGGCAAGGCAGCTATTCATGCGGCGTTGCATCCGGAACCAGGGAAGGAGCTTTTCTTCGTGGCAACAGGCCTCGGCGATGGCAGTCACAAGTTTTCGGAGACCAAAGCAGAACACGACAACGCGGTACGGGAATATTTGGCACGCCTTCGGGCAAACAGGAACAAGGCACAGGGAACCTGATGGCACAAGGCATGTTTATTACGGTTGAAGGCGTCGAGGGAGTCGGCAAGTCAACCAACATCGAGTTTATCGCTGAGCGCATCACAGCAGCCGGGTTTGAAGTGCAGCGAAGCCGTGAACCCGGTGGTACGCCAATGGCGGAGCGCATACGCAAGATGCTGTTGGAACACGGCGACGAACCACTGCCAGACCTCGCCGAATTGTTGCTCTTTTTTGCTTCGCGTACGCTCAACATCGAAAACGTGATACGCCCGGCGCTCGATGCCGGCACCTGGGTGTTATGCGACAGATTCTCCGACGCAAGTCGGGCCTATCAGGGCGCAGGGCGAGGCCAGGGTATCGACAGGGTCAATACGCTTGCCGAGTGGGTTCACGGCGATCTGAATCCGGATCTGACGGTGTTGCTGGACGCCCCCGCCGAAGTCGGGATGGGAAGGGCGAAAAAGCGGGGCGCAACCGACCGGCTGGAGTCGGAACAGATGTCTTTCTACACTCGCGTTCGTGAACAATATCTTGCTCTTGCCAAGGGTGAGCCGGAACGATTCGCTGTAATTGATGCGAACCAGCCGCTGATTGATGTGCAAAGCGAGATCGGGATCGTGATCGATGCGCTACTTCAGTCCTCGAGACAATAATAAGTAACAAGCGTAAAACATTGAATAATTACGAATTATCCTGGCTTAAGCCAATTTCCGAAGCCTGGCTCGGAAGACTGGAGCAAGGGCGCGTGCCACATGCCGTCCTGCTGCTGGGTTCTGTCGGCACCGGCAAACGGGCGACAGCAACCTGGATGGCGAAGCGGCAGCTTGGCCTGGGCGATGATCCAATGCCCGTGTATCCGTTTGAAGTGCCGGCCCACGCCGATCTCCGTTGGTTAAGCATTCCGGACGATAAAAAGTCGATCGGCGTGGATCAGGTTCGTACGCTCATCAACGAGCTCAATCTCACCAGTTATGAGGGTCACGGCAAGGTAGCGATCATCGAGTCGGCGCACGCAATGACAGTCAATGCATCCAACAGCCTGCTCAAAACGCTGGAGGAGCCTCCTGGAGACGCCCTCATCATACTGGTCGCCGATCGGGTCGCGGGATTGCCGGCGACTGTGTTCAGCCGTTGCCAGAGAATCAATTTCCGGCGTCCAGCGGCATCAGAAAGCCTCGCATGGCTGGATCGCTTCCAACCGGGCACAAACTGGCCGAAACCACTGGAAACCGCTGGTGGCGCTCCTCTGGAGGCTCTAAACGCACTGGAACGCCTGTCAGACACCGACTCGATGAGCCGCGAGTTTGCTGACCTGGCCGAAAAACGTGCAGCGCCTCTCGCCGTTGCGGCACGTTGGGCCAAATATGAACCGCGATTCGTCCTCGACTGGCTCTCATCACAGGTTCAATACTGTATCCATCGTCATTCCGGCAATGCAGACGGTGCCGCTGGCAGCAATTTGCATGATCTGCCTGATTCTGTGCTGCGCCGCATAGACAGGCGGAATCTGTTTTGCTATCTAGACATAATCAATCGCTTGCGCGGGCAGGCGGCCGGGTCTTTCAACGTTCTTTTAACCTTTGAAAGCCTGCTTATCGACTGGGCAGAAGGGCTGTCAGACGTGCAAAGACCGGGTAGTATGCGGACTTCAAAAATGTCGTTTATGCGTGGGTAACGAACACAATGACCAAACCAGGATTACTGACACTGACCATCAAGGACAAAAGTGCCTTGTACCTCGCGTACATGCCTTTTGTTATCAATGGCGGCCTGTTCATCCCCACCAACAGCTCCTACAGGCTGGGTGACGAAGTATTCATGTTGCTTAACCTGATGGGCGAAGACGAAAAAATCCCGGTTGCCGGCACCGTTATCTGGATGACGCCGAAGGGTGCACAGGGTAAACGAACGGCGGGTATTGGCGTGCAGTTCAGTGACCAGGATCAAGGCAACACGCAAAAGAAGATTGAAAACTACCTGGCGGGTGCGCTGGGTGGGGATAAGCCTACTCATACGATGTAGAGCAAGCTATCGGGCTAGTAGCTTGCTTCGTTCAACGGTTTAATATTCCGCGGACTGCTTTCGGCCACAACCAGCCGTTCAAGACAGTTAAACTTCCTTGTATTGGACATCGACTTTGTCTCCGCAAAAGAACGCCCAATCGTCCCTCTTTGAGTACGTAATCCCTTTCTCGATTGTTACCTCAAGGTCTTGAGAGTCGAGCCAGCGAGCGGAGACCTTTGCGCCCTGTTTGGTGAAGTAGAAGACCGATCCGTCGCCACCGTTGCCCCACATCATGGTCGCACCTGTATGGATGTATTTGCCGTTGGAATATTCCTCGCTGACCGAAAACACTTTCTTGCCATCTGGTGCAGGGATCTCGACAAGTGTGTCCGTACGAAAGTCGAACTTCGGTCGCCTTCGCCTCTTCTTCGATGGGCGCGGAGTCTGCAGCTTTTTGAGGAACGAGGACAGCTCAGATGCCCGTTTTTTAAGTGTTTTCGAGTCCGCACCTCTCTCTTCCCAGTTCTTATGGTCAGCGCCGGACTCGATGTATTGCTCGGCTATCTTCAGCAAGGTTTGCTCTAAAGATTGTGTTTCCCACTGTGCAAGAGCAAGCGCGAAATGAGCGTCATACTGATCGTCATGTTCGACAAAGTAGTCACCAAGTTCGGCACGGACGGCGGCTGCCGCAGCTTGAGCAGTGGCTCCGTTGTTGTACTCGTCGAAGAATTGATCGTAGACGTCAGCGAATGTATCGCTCTCGCCTACCTTATGGCCCCAACTCCCCAATATCTGGCTCCTGATTCAGTGAGTTTTGGTGCGACTACATCGGCTCATGAGGCCGAAAATCGGTGCTTATTTGAACAGCTGCAAAGGGTCACTAGCAGAGCCCCAAGCCTGTATCATCTCAACGACTGCTTCCGAGTGCAAAGCGGCCTCCCAGGCGTAGTTTTTCAGAATCAGAAATCTGAGCGTCTGCTTTCATCAATACCGGCCGTTCAGACTACAAGGACACAATGATTTCGATCGGCAGGAAACGGCCAGAAGCGGACATTGATGGCGACAAGTACAACGCAGCGTTAGGTGGTGCCTTCTAATGTCTTCTGAACATCATCGAGATGTTG
>SMVB01046295.1_pt1 | contig 50240 bp, 48 predicted proteins | sample 2456461 | NCBI WGS metagenome assembly SMVB01 (sample SAMN11095934, study PRJNA526329) | marine sediment metagenome | biome: Marine sediment; feature: Surficial sediment; material: Deep marine sediment; isolation source: Hadal surficial sediment | place: Pacific Ocean | collected 2014-05 | depth...
AATAGGCGTTGTAGAACGACGAGCCGTAAGCCGTCCGGCTCGTCGGAACGACGGCGGTCGAGTACGAGGCCAGTGCGTCGAACGAAGCATCTGCGAGATCGGACAGGGCGGTGACGAGAGCCGCCGAGCTGTTGGCCGTCCGGTAGATCCCGCCGCCGTTATCGGCCATGCGCTGCAAGTTGGAGTCGTTCGTGTCGAAGCCGATCACGTGGGTGGTGACGTTCTGCGTCCCCTCGAGGCTCGTGTTGAAGTCGCGCTGGAACATCTCTCGGGTGATGTCGTCGGTCCATTGGACATCATCGACACCCACGTTCGCCAGATTCTCTGTGCCGTTCTCGCCGACGCCGCCATCGCCGTCGGAGTCGCCGATCGTGTCCCAGAAGCCGCCGATCGCGATCGCATCAATGCGCGGATCACCGTCGGTGATCATGACGGTAAAGCTCTGCCGACAGCTGAAATCGAAGGGATTCGTCACCGCCGGCTCCGACGCGTCCGCGGCGCCTCCGCGCGTTCCCCAGTCCTCGAGCGTTCCCCAGCTCTCGTTGGCTGCGAAATACCGGCCCACGTCCAGAATCGAGCCGCTCAAGGGCGTACCGACCGAGGACGTCGCGTGGGACTGAATTGCATTCACCACGGCAGCTGTATTGCCGGAGGTAATCGACTGTTCGAGCAGCCCACCCTCGACCCTGAAGGTGAAGAGCCCGAATCGAGCGTTCTCTTCGTAGGTCGTCCCGCTGATCAGTGGATTGACCGAGGTCACGAGGTCGACGAGCGCATTGATCGCGATCGTTTTCTTGCTGTCGCTTCCGCCGCTCGACGGCAAATCCCCCATCGAGCCCGAACTATCGAGAAGAATCATGATATTCGGTGCGAGGGCGTCGCCCCCCGCGAAGAGATTGATATCGGACTGCCCAGCGATCGCCGCATGCGGCCCCACCCACGCGATCATCAGGACGACGACCAGGATATGAATTCGATTGAGTTTTCGCATCAGTAGGCTCCCGAGTTAGGCTGAAGTGATCCGAGTTTGGCCTCGAGTTCGGAGACCCCGTTATTCGAGGCAACCGCGGTCACATTCACCTGAAACAGCTCGTTTATGTACCCCCCCCCGATATTGATCGAATAACCGTCGGGCGGCGCGCCGAGGCCCGCCGTCGCGATCGCCTGCGCCGAACCGTCGGTTCGTCGACGACTCTGAACCTGTGTGCCATCGCTCATCGTGAAGCTGAACGCGCTCAGGTCACGCGGCAATTGAATCCGCTGCATCGTAAGGTGGATGCCCGAGTCGGCTGCGTACAGATTCTTCTGAGCCGCGCGTGCGCGCGCACTGGAGGCCCGTTCGGTCCCCGAATAGTCGATCAGATTCACGACGACCGCGCTCACGAGCAGCATGACGACCATCGCCGTGACCAACGCAAATCCCGATCGAGCTCGATCCCCCGGTACTCCCGACATTCGTTTCTCCATTGCGATCATCCTCATTGAAGATTCCGAAGCTGCGTGTCGCCGATCGCGCGACGTCGCTTGAAATTGTCCGCCGCCACGACCGTCGTGCGATTGGCCACGATCGGGAACTGCCCGGCAAAGCCGTCGCTGGCCCGCAGGTCTCGGGCGGTCACGAAGATGCGAACGTTCTCGATGAGCTCGAATTCTTCGCCCGTCAGATCATCGATCGGAAATTCAGCCCCCTCGACGGTGCCATTGCGATCGGCATCGACTCCGAACTGAACCTGCAGGTCCTCGATCTGATTGGAGAGGACCGTGGTATTGCGGGTCAACGTCGTACCCGTGACGCGATACACCAGAGCCGGCACCACGGTGTCGTCCGTCGTGACCGTGAAGCTCGTCGCGGTCGCTGGCGTGAAGCTGATGGTGGACCCGGAGAGTCCGGTCACCACGCCGCAATGAGAACTCGTACCGGTCCCGATGATGAGGCCTTCGCCGATGACGAAATCGTCGTCGCCGTCGGAGTCGATATCCCGATTCGCACTCGCAACCGACACACCCGAGGACGCACCGGAAAACCCACTCGAAATCGGCGCGCCCGGGAATCGCGAGGAAGCGCCCGAGAGGACCGAGTCGTTGATGACGCTCGGATCGCTCATGCAGAGCACGTCCGCACCGTTCGTCCCGCCATCGATACTTCCGATCGCCGCGAATTTCGGAACCATGAAGCCCGCCATCCGCAGATCCGAAAGGATCAGGTCGGTCACGATTCGAACCTCTTCCTGAAGCTCGATGACACGCTCCTGCGCGACGGCCGTCGTATGCTGGCGTGAAAACGAAGAGAGCAGCTGTGTCGTCACGATGGCCATGACGGCGACCGCCACCATCAGCTCGACGAGCGAGTAGCCACTTCTCAGGTGAGTCTGATCTCGTCTCATGATCAAAGCTCCGACTTGAAGGTTTCGATTGACACGGTCTGCGCACCCAAGGCACCCGTCCAGCCGACGGTCACGAGAATCGTGTAGACGTTGTCTTCCGGCGTATCGCGGGCAATCGTCCAACTTCGGTTGTAGGTCTCGCTGTTCGCGTCGTTCGGATCAGGGTCGATCGGGTTGAGCGGATCGGTCGTGACGGCACCCGCGATAATCACTTCGATCGCGGTACTTGACATCGCGTGAAAGGTTTCGATCTGCTGCCGCGCGAGGGAGTGTGCGACGATTCGTTCGCGCGACGTATCCGCCGAGCGAAATGCCGCGATCTGTGCGGCCGCAGCGCCAAGCATCCCGAAGCCGAGAATGGAAAGCGCAATCACGACCTCGATCAGACTGACGCCGCCAATCCGCTTTGCCTGCCCGATGATCGATCCCCCGGTTTCAGTCTTCGCCTTCAGATTCCCCATTGCGCACTCCCCGCATCCCAGATTCGAACCCGCGTCGTGCCGAGTGGACGAAGCGCCACGCCGAATTGACGCGTTCCGTTATTCAAGTAGATGCCCCCCGCGCCGGTCCCGATATCGCCGATCGTGCAACTGGAATCGAACGCATGCGCGGTCCCCGATGGACGAAAGAGCACCCAGCTCGCCGGGTCATTATCGGGTTCGGTGAAGGTGGAGCCGCTGGTGCGATTCCCGTTTCCGACGTCTTCCGACATCTGCGTCACGCTCGCGAGCACGCCACCGACGACATTTTCGGCCGGTGCGAGCTGATAAATCGTTTCCCCCGAATCGATCAGGCAGTTCTGGTTCGCCGAACCCGGAGCGCCGTCATTGACGACGACCACGACTGCAGGCGTTCCGTTGAAGTCGGGCAGGTTGGCACCCGTCGCATCCGTGCCGACAAATACGAGATGATTATTTCCGGAACGCACGGCTTCCGACCGCGCCAGGGAGAACGCCGAGGCGACTCCGCGCGTGGACGTCTTGAGTCGCTCGTTGTCCGAGCTTCCGATCATCGAAGGAACCGCCATCGCCGCGATCACGCCGATGATCGCGACCACCACCATCATCTCGATCAACGAGAAGCCGGCGACTCTGCGATCGACGTCTCTTGCTCTCAGTCTTCCGGTCATGGCCATCCTCCGCTGACGGCAACGACGGGCTCTGCGTCCGCCGTCTCTTCGGGGGTTCGCAAGTGCCGTGCCATCTGAACTCGTTTCGGCAAACGCCCGGTAGTATTGAGCTTTCCCGAAAACACATTTTCCGGAGCGAACGCGTCTACACCGCATTTTTCTGCGCACTCCGCAGTCTCGTGCGGAGTTTGTTGCGTGCGCCTGAGCGCTGAGCTAATCCGAAGACATCCACCGACGGTGGAGGGTGTTCTTCCGGTCGTGCGTCGAGTGACTCGCGATCGGAGAGCTGGGACGAGCGGCGAGCTTCCGTTCTCATTCGAAACAATATGAATCGAATTCAAATGAGACTGGAATCAAGCCCTTCGGACCTGCGGGAAGCCGGTGAAAATCCGGCGCGAGCCCGTCGCTGTAACCGGGGACGATCTGCACAACTAAGCCACTGACCACAGCCCCACGGCTGCCGTCCACTTCACGGACGATGGACGCGGCATCGATTCCGAAAAGGGAACGTGCCCGGGGAACGTACTTAGTACCGCGTACGCGTACGAAGGTTGGGAAGGCGTGCAGAATCGGCTGATCCGGGAGCCAGAAGACCGACCCTCCAGCGGCGCTACGACTCTCGGGAGCAGAGGGCGTGGGGCGATTCGGATGGGGTGCACGGCGCCCTGACGCCACCGGTTCATCGAGATCGAGTGGAGTCATGAAAGGGGCGGCTGGATTCTCACGCAAGTGAGAAAAGCAGTCGGCACGCGACCCGAACAGGCTCCCGTGCGCGTTCGAAACCCCGTTCCTGATCCTCCTGCAAACTCTGCAATCCGGTCGCCGGCCGAATCGAGCCCAGGCTCGACGAAATCCGCTTGCGCTCTTCCGGGATTCGACGCTGTACGCCGTCCTCGACCGGGTCGACCCACTGGGTTGGCCCTGGGGCGTCCGGTTTCGACGCCCCGAGGAGTATGCATGTCACGCGAAAACCCGAAGAGCCGCCTCGTGCGGTTCACTCTCCGCTCACTCTTTCTTGCGAGCTTGACCCTTTCCACCCTCCCCTCCGGCCCGGCCCTCGCGGGACCTTTCAACGAGGCGGGACATCCCGCCGGCTCGATGACCGCCTGGGCGACCTCCGTCCTCGAGGTCATTCGCGGCCCGATCGACATCTCCCAACCCGACGGCGAACTCGCCTTTGCCGGCCTTCCGGAGAACGTTCTCGGTGCCGCCACAGGGGACCCCGGGGATACCGTGTCGCTCGGCGACGGCGGGTCCATCACCGTCTATGTCGAAAGTGGCATCAGCAATGGCCCCGCGGATGACTTCGCCGTTTTCGAGAACGGCTTTTTCGACGCCTTCGGTCTGTTCGCTGAGCTGGCCTTCGTCGAAGTCGCGAGCAACGGCATCGACTACGCGCAATTCGAAGTCGATGCGATGAATCCGTTTCCGGTCCTGTCCTTCGACACCCTCGATCCAAGCGAATATTTTGGAGTCGCCGGTCGACACGCCGCCACTTTCGGAACCGGTTTCGATCTCGCCGATCTCGCATTCGATCCCCTCGTCCAATCGGGTACGGTCGATCTGACGGATATTCATTATGTCCGATTGATCGACGTGATCGGGGATGGCTCGACCGTCGATGTGCTCGGGAACGCGATCTACGACCCCTATCCGACTGCATTTGGTGTGGGCGGATTCGATCTCGACGCGGTCGGTGTGATCCATGTTCCAGAGCCGGCGGTGGCGGCGGGTTTCTGCTTCGGCCTACTCGGACTACTCGTAATCAGCCGGCGTGAATCGCGTCGCACTCGAAGCGCGCGCCGCTCGCCGGCGTTCGCTCCAATCCTGGCCGGCCTCGTCCTTGCGCTTGCCAGTCCCGCGGCCGCCTTGACCGCCACCTTCGACGACCTCGGTCTCGGCGTCGAGGCGTTTGAGAACGGCTCCGGGCTCTCGGGGGGCTACGACAGTGGCGGCATCTTTTTCGAGAACGTCTACACCGCGTCCTTCGACGGATTCACCGGGTTCGCAGCTTCGACGATGACCGACACCACCACGCCCGGCTTCGGGAACCAGTTCAGTAACATCACAGGTGGCGGCGCCAGCGGCAGTAACGCATTCGGAATCTACTTCCTGACGGGCAGACTCATCCTTCCGAACGTTCAGACGGTGCTGGGAGCCGAATTCACGAATACCACCTACGCCGCGCTCTCGATGCTAACCGGCGATTCATTCGCCAAACAATTCGGTGGCGACAGCGGAGATGACGCCGACTTTTTTCGACTGCTCGTCGAAGGAATCGACGCGGACGGCGGGTCGACGGGTGTCGTCGAATTGATGCTCGCGGACTACCGGTTCGGGGACAATTCGCTCGACTTCATCCTCGATCAGTGGACCCACCTCGATCTGGCGGGACTCGGTGCGGTCAAGGAAATCACCTTCAGCTTCGAATCGAGTGATGTCGGCGCTTTCGGAATCAACACACCGCAGTATTTCGCAATCGACAATCTGACGACCATTCCTGAGCCGGGAACGGTGCTCTTGTTGGGCCTCGGCCTGGCAGGCCTCGCCCGTCGATCGCACGAACGACGTTAGTCAGTTCCCCCGTATGGCCTCCTCTCGTTTAGACTTGCCGTCGCGGACCCGCGATCCGGGACGTGTTCTGAAAATGACGGTCATGGCCTCCGCCCTGCTCGCCTACCCGGCGTGGGGAGCGGAGGCCGAATGGCCGGCGGATGAATCCGTCGAGGAGATGCTCGTGGTTGGCGAGACGCGACCCGCGATGGATGTCCTGGCGGGGGCCACCACGACCCGGATCGAAACGGACTCACGCTTGATCGAAGGAGCTCAGATCGACGACTTGCTCGCCGAAGTCCCCGGCGTGCAGATCCGACGTTTCGGGGGCGCGGGCGACCCCTTCGAGATTTCGATTCGGGGTTCTCGTCCCGAACAGGTGCCCGTCTTTCTCGACGGCGTGCGCCTCGACTCTTCGCTCACGGGTCGCAGTGATCTTTCCACGATTTGCCTCGACGTCCTACAGGAGATTCAGGTAACACGAGGCGCGGGGGCGGGACGAGCCGGATCAGGTGCCATCGGAGGCGTCGTCAATCTCGTTTCGCGCGGCGCTCCCGAAGAACCCGAGACCCGGCTCCGAATCGCCGGTGGCAATTTCGGCACGATCGAAGGCAGCGCTCGACATGCTCGGCGAATCGACGCTTGGGAGGTTTCACTTTCCTACTGCGGCTTTCACACCGACGGCGATTTCAAGTACCAGCGCTCCAAACATATTTCAGGTGGTGTCCCAATCGGGTCCTCGCCCACCGTGACCCGACACAACAACGAAGCAGATCGACACACCGCCTTGGCGCAGGTGGCCCATCCAGTCGGCGAGGGCCGATTGAAGATCACGCAGCTCTTTTCCTATATCGACCGCGGAACGCCGGGCCTCGAACGCGACATTCGCAGTCATGCACACGAGAAGAATCTCTCGCTCCTCACGAGTGCCGCATTCGAATACCCCATTCGTTCATTGCCTGAAGGGGAGTTCGAATGGCTCCTCTCGAACCGCACCGAACGCAACGACTTCGAGGATCTCGATACGGACCCGGCGGCCGAACCGATCGATACCGAGACCGTCGTCCAGAGTTGGTCGACTCGCAGCCGCACCGGGTTCGCCTTCGATGCACTCGAGGGCCGTCACGAGGTTTCGTTCCTCGCCGAGGCTCGACTCGATCAACGCGGCTCGAACGAGGCCAAGAGCAAGACCCGCGCGGGCGTGGCGCTGCGCGCCGAGATGTCATCCGCCTGGTGGGACGAGCGGCTTCGGATCTCGCCTTCGCTTCGCTTCGAGCGGATCGGCGGGCTCGACGAAGAGTGGATTCCGGGTCTCTTCATTCAACTCGAACCGCTCGAGTGGATCGAGTTCAAAGCGGCAGCCTCGAGAAGCTACCGAGCACCGTCCTTCCAAGAACTGTATCTGCCCGACAAGGGCTTCCAACGCGGCAACGAGAACCTGAAGCCCGAAGAGGCGTGGAACTTCGAAGTGGGCCTCGTTCTGCGAAGCCCCTTCGAGTCCCAATGGCTCGATGGCGAAATCGAAGCGACCTGGTTCACGAGCGAAGTCGACGACTCGATCGCCTTCCAACTGATCAGCCCCTCCGTGGTCGCACCCGTGAATACCGGGCAAGCGACGATCCGCGGCTACGAGTTGTCGCTCTGGTGGCGCCCTCATCCGTGGCTCCGCCTCTCGGGCTCGCGTACGGTCACCGATGCCGAAAACTCGCAGACCCACGACAATCTTCCGGGCATCGCGGTCTCGCAGGTCGACGGGCGATTCGAGTTCGGGCCACGTGACCGGTTCAAGCTCGTTGGGGAGGTTCACTACACGGGCCGCATCCCACTCGCTGACAGGAACCTCAGTGAGCTGCGCTCCCGCGTGTCGTTCGATGCGAGCGCAGCCATCAATCTGACGCGGCTGCCATTCCCCTTCGCCCGCAAACTCGGTCGTTCGCTGTGGCTGAGCGTCCGCGGACGCAACCTCTCGGATGAGGCGATTCGAGACACCCAATCCTTCCCGCAACCGGGCCGAAACTATTCAGTCGCCCTGGAGAGTGTATTTTGAGAACCCGAAACGTCGTGTCCCGGCTCACGCTCGCGCTCATTCTCACAGCGAGCCTCGGCTGCCCCGGCGACGGAACCGGAGGCGGAGCTCCACTCATCATCAATCACTCGACCCCCGAATGTGTCGTCTTCGGCAGCGGCTTTCCCTCCGGCTTCGACGTCCTCACATCGGATGGCGGAGAAGCCGCGGTGGCCCAGTTCAGCCCGTCCGCCGTTCTCGGCCTCGATCTGGAGAGCGAGCCACCCAGGCTGCTTGCAACCCAGGGCATCCCCGATCTGCCCGAAGTCCCGAGTTCGGTCCCGAACGTCATGCGCGTGGATTCCGATTCCGACGGTCTTTCCGACGGTGAACTCAGCGCGGCCCTGGGATTCAACGACCAGGATCCCCGAACTGGCAATCTGCGGACGGTCTCGCCGGACCGGGTTTTACTCGTCACCTCCGGCTACGAACAGATCCTGTTCTTCAATCCTCGGGACGGCCTCCTGCAGCTGGCCCAGCTATCGACGCCACCCGTGAGCGCCGTCTTCGACCCCGCCGACTGGCCCTTCTGGCCGCCCGTCGGAAGCACGCCGCGGAGGTCGGGCTTCTCGACTCGCGCCTGCGTCTACGGAACGGGCTTCACCGATTCCAATGGCGACCCGATCGGTCCCGAGCCCCGATGCGACGGAATCCGCGATGGATTCTTCACGGGTTTCACCGCGGATGTTCTGCCGGTTGGAGACCAGATCTTCGTCGCGACCTCGAACCTGCTGAGTTCCTCCCGCGCACAATTTGCACCGGGCACCGTTCTCGCCTTCGTACTCGATCGCTCGGCCAATCCTCCCATCGTACAACCCAACCCGGTTGAAACGATCATCCTGACATCGGAATACAATCCCACCTCGCTGACGCGGTACACGACGCCCTCGGGACGAGACTTGCTGCTCGTCGGCCTCACAGGTTCGATCGCGCTTGGGACCGGACCCGATCTCGTGCGCACGGACTCGGCGATCGACGTCATCGACGTCGCGACACGGGAACTGATCGCAACGATCCCCCTCGGCCCCGCTGGAATCGGTTTTTCGGGGATGGCCATCGACCCGACACAGCGACTTGGATTGCTAGGCGCGGCGACAAGGCGTGCACTCTTCGGGATTGATCTCGCGGCCCTCGATGACCCGGACCTCGGCCTCGGATCCGAGACCCTTCCTATTCGTCTCGATGGATCGGTAGCCGGCTATCGTGACGCGCGTGTCTTCGAGGCATCGAATGCATTCGCGCTCCCGAAGCGGCAGGATGGACCGTCCGACAGTATCTGCACGACCCAAACCTCCGTTGCCATACAGGGGGCCGGCCGCTTCGTCGCCGCGACCGATTTTTGTGATGGCACGATCAGCGTCCTCGATCTCGAGCTACCCGCATCGCGCAGTACACCGATCGATCCGACCCGGGTCTTGACCCTCGACCGTGTACTCAACGCGACGGATCCAATCATCGACACCGCCACCGATCTTCGCGCGATTGGTCGAATCGTGATCCGCCCGGGCACACCGGGCATCGACTTCAACGGCCCAGACGTGCATTTCACGGCGGGCATTCCGAAGGGAGCGATATGTGGCATTCGAATCGACGCCCTCTGATTGCAGTGATCCTGGCGGGCATGATCGGACTTGCGCTCGTCGCTTCGGACGCGTCCGCCCAATCCCTCGCGGAGAATCCCCCCCCGCGCCTCGAAACGCCGACCGACCTGCGCGGCCTGCAATCATTCCGCGCTCGAGGGAGTGATCCGAGCCCCCCGCGCGAACTCGAGCTCTGGAGTTCGGAGGGCCTGGGGTTTCGGCGTATGGGCGCGACGCGGTCGACGTCCGACGGGGAGTTCGACTTCGGCGAGCAGCCGATTCCGATCGGAACGAGCGAATTCTACGTCGTCGTAGCGGGCGAAGAGCCCGATCGATCCCGAGCGATGCTGCTCGAATTACGCCTGCCCGGCCCGGTCGTCGTCGCGACCGATTCGGAACCGCTCGAGATCACGCTGATACCGGCCCTCTTCGAAGGCGCACTTCGGATCCACGACGCCCATTCCGGAAGACTGCTCTTCCACCGGGTCATCGATCTCCATTCCCCTCGTGGTCAGTGGATCGATCTCGAGGCCGAAGGGCTCAGCGCGCAGAGTGATTGGTTCTCGATCGAGCAGATTCTCGACGACGGGCGCCGGAGCCAACCGACCCTTCTGCGCCTCCCCGATCCCTGAAGGAGTCGGGTCAAGCCTTCGTCGTCAGCAGCCCCGCCGCATGAAAACACACGAGTCCCGCGGCGACGGCCACGTTCAGCGATTCGAGCGGACCGGCCATCGGGATGGCTAGACGCTCATCGACCATGCCACGAACCTCTTCCGAGAGGCCTGTCGACTCGCTCCCGAGGATGAACACACCGCGGTGTACCGGATCGACTTCGAAGAGCGAACGCGTGGCCCCGGCGTCGAGGCCAAAACTCGAGAAACCCGCCGCCTGCAGTGACGCAAGCCCGGCCGTCAGGGTTTCACAACGCACGATCGGACATTCGAAGACCGCCCCCGCCGCAGCCCGAACGACCAGTCCATTGACCCACGGTTGTCCCACGACGGGCCACAACAAACCGTCGAGCCCCGCGCCCACGACGGAACGAACCACCATCCCGACGTTCTGCGAGTTCGTCACGCCGTCGAGCGCGAGCAATCGGGTCGGTTTGCGGGCCGCGCTTCCCTTCGCCCCGTCGACGATCGACTCGACCTCGGTCACGCGCAAGAGCCGCACACGTGCAGCGATTCCCTGATCGTGTCGGGGGGCGCCGGTGTAGCGGTTCATCCATTCGCGTGAGATTTCTTCGAAGCCGATATCCGCCTTGGTTGAATCGATCCGGACACGGAGGTCGTGGCGGTCCGCAGGCGCAATACCCTTCGCCACTTTCACTTCCAGGACCTCTGCACCGCCCGAACGGAGGGCCTCCTGGACCGGGTGGCGACCAAAGATCACGATCTCGGTCTCGCCGCGTTCTCGGTCTGTTCGATTCATCGCCCAAGCATGAGCGATCCCGTGCCCGACTTCACCCTCGATATGCCGGCAGGCAGACCCGACTGCGCGTCTCTTCGTCCATTCCGGATCCCGCTTCCGCGACGCGGAGGACCACGTACTCACGATCGTCCCGAAGCCCTTCGGCAGCCCGCCGCCGGACTTCAGCGCACGCCGAGTCGAATGCAGTCGAAGTGGCCCGGCCTCAGACACGCCAGACGGCGCGCAGGCGTCCGTCGAAGCGCTTGTTATTCATGCGCAGGCAGATGATATCGTTCAAGATCGGCGGAAATCGTGGCTCGGCCCGGAGCGCAATTTTCAAGACCTCCGCCAGATCACGGGTCAGTTCGCAAAGCGGCCGCCTGGGATCCGTCGTCTGGTCATCGTCCCAGAGCACCAGCGCGAGATCGCAAGCGGGTGCCGGACCCAGAAGTCCTCGATAGATCTCGCGGTCGAGGACATCGAAGCGCCGCGGCCGCGTCAACTCGATCAGACTCGACAGGGCACGGAGCAGAATCGGGTACGCGCTTTCGGTCTCCAGATGCTGAGCGAAGCCGAGCACGGGAAAGGGTCGGGACTCGCAGGTGACCGCCGCGTAGTCGATCAGACTCGCGGCAGCGTCCGGGGGAGAACTCGCGGGCCCCTCGTTCGAATCGCATTCTCGAAAGCTGAGCTCTGTCGCAAGACAGGTAAAAGAGCAGCCGTCACCCCGGACAAAGAGCTCACGCGAGGGATAGAAGAAAGCGCTCTCTTCCGCGCCCCCGTCGGTCTCGCTGGCAGCGCCCGAAACGAGTTCGACTCGTCGCGACCCGGGTCGGCCCGGGCCCGATCCGGCTTCGCGAATTTCGGCCACGCTGCGCAAGAGATCATCGATGGCGAGTTCCGGAGACTGGAGCAGGTCGATGCACTCCACCATCTGGCCGTCGAGGGAAAGCCCGCGTGTCCGCTCCTCGAGCTGGCGCAGGCTGGTCTCCGCGGCCGCCTCAGCGGGGGGTTGGATTTCGATCATTTCATTCGGCTTTGCCGCGGCGGACATCCGGCCCCCAGACAGTCGGGAATCTGCGAAACCCATCGGCTGTCCACGCGGTAGGGCTGAGCCCTGCCTGCCGTGTTCGCCCCAAATTCGAGCCCGGGAACGCTCTCATTCCGCGGGTCGACCTGATCAGCGAGGCGCTAGATCACGCACAGCTTGATGCAGATCGTCGGCATGTAGGATCGCGAGTGCGGGGGTCGTCACGCCGGCGTCCCGGTAGCGCTCGACATGCTCTCGGCACTCTTCCGGCGATCCGTGGATCACCAGTTGATCGACGACCTCGTCCGGAATCGCCTCGAGTGCGGCCTTGCGATCGCCGGCTTTCCAATGGGCCCACATTCCTGCGAGCTGATCGGAACGACCCAGCCATTCGTGAAAGGCGGCATAAACGGGAACGTTCAAATAGGCGGCGACTGCACGGCGTGCGATCGCGCGCGCCTTCGCTCGATCGGCAGTCGGGATCACGAAGAGTCGCGCCACGATTTCCTTGTCCTTGCCCCCCTCGTGGACATAGGGCGTGACCGTCTTCACATCTTCGACGGAGAGCCAGTTCAGGATCGCTCCGTCTCCGACTTTTCCGGCGAGCCGCAACATCCCTTGGCGGAGCCCCGCCACCAGAATCGGGGGCTGCTGCGCGAGAGGGGCCATCTGAAGCCGAAACCCCTTCACCTCGAAGCTGTCGAATTTCGCGTCGACCTTTTCGCCCGCGAGCGCCTTGCGCAAAAAGAGCACCGAATCGCGCACCCGCTTATAGGGCTCTTCGAAAGCGATTCCGTTCCAATTCTCGACGATCACGTTCGACGACGTCCCGATCCCCATCACGAAGCGACCGGGCGCAGCTTCCGCAAGACTCGCAACGCTCTGGGCCAGCAGCGCCGGTCCGCGCGTAAAGGCCGGAATGATCGCGATCCCGAGCCGCATCTCGGGCGCCCATGCCGCCGCAAGCGCCAGCGGCGTAAAGCCGTCCTGCCCGCCAGCTTCCGAGGACCAGAGATCGGTATAGCCGAGATCGACCATCTCGCGATACCAGTCCCGGTGTTCGTTCAGGGGGATGCCGTTCATCGGGATCGTCATTCCATAGCGGTTCATGGCCTATCCCTCTGCCTCGTTCTATTTCCTGTTCTTGTTGAGCTTGTTCGGGTTCTTCTTCCCGGGCTTGCCAGCTCTACCTTTCGCGCCGCCCCCCTGCTTCGCAACCTTCGCCCAGGTATCGCGAAGGGTCGCCGTGCGATTCAGTACGAGCTGACCCGGTTTGGTCTCGAGGTCTGCGCAGTAGTAGCCGAGGCGCTCGAGCTGGATCCGGTCGCCCGCCAAAAGATTCGCACAGGCCGGCTCGAGCTGAGCCGCCTCAAGAATCTCGAGGGACTCGGGATTGAGACTGGCCGCGAGCCCTCCCTCGCCTTCCGGGTTCGGCTCCTCGTCCTTGAAAAGCATTTCGTAGTGGCGCACTTCAGCGGAGATCGCGTGGCGCGCCGACACCCAGTGGAGCGTCGCCTTCACCTTTCGGCCATCCGGAGCGTCGCCACCCCGAGTGGCCGGATCGTATGTGCAGCGCAGCTCGACGATCTCGCCGGCTGCGTCCTTGACGACTTCCCGACAAGTGATGAAATACGCATAACGGAGCCGGACTTCGCGCCCCGGCGCGAGGCGGAAGAATTTCTTCGGCGGATCTTCCATGAAGTCATCGCGCTCGATATAGAGCTCACGCGAAAACGGAACCGAGCGTGAGCCTGCCGCAGCGTCCTCGGGATTGTTGACCGCGTCGAGAAGCTCTTCATGGTCTTCGGGGTAGTTCTCGATCACGACCTTGAGCGGCCGCAGGACACCCATTCGCCGCTCCGCTTCGCGATTCAGGACCTGCCGGACGTGAAACTCGAGATTCGAGAACTCGATCAGGTTGTCGCGTTTGGTGACGCCAACCGCTTCGCAGAAGTCGCGAATCGCCTGCGCCGGATAGCCCCGCCTTCGCATCGCCGCGAGCGTCGGCATCCGCGGATCGTCCCAGCCCCGCACATGCCCTTCTTCCACGACCCGCCGAAGGGCACGTTTACTCGTGATCGTATACGAGACGTTCAGCCGGGCGAACTCGATCTGCCGCGGACGGCTCGGCGTATCGAGCTGATCGAGCAGCCAGTCGTAGAGGGGGCGATGATCCAGGAACTCGAGGGTACAGAGCGAATGTGTGATCGACTCGAGCGCATCCGAAAGACAATGTGCAAAATCGTACATCGGATAGATGCACCAGGTGTCGCCCGTTCGATGGTGTGTCTTCTTCTGGATCCGGTACAGGATCGGATCACGCATCGCGACGACCGGCGAGACCATATCGATCTTCGCTCGCAACACGCGCGTGCCGTCGGCGAATTCTCCTGCTCGCATCCGCGCAAAAAGGTCGAGGTTCTCTTTTACGCTGCGACCGCGAAACGGACTCTCTGTCCCGGGCTCCGTCAGCGAACCCTGGTTGGCGCGGATCTCCTCCGCGCTCTGATCGTCCACGAAGGCCAGGCCCTTTTCGATCAGATCGACGGCATAGCCGTAGAGCTTTTCGAAATAGTCGGAGGTGAAGTGGAGATGATCATGCCAGTCGAAGCCGAGCCAGCGAACATCTCGCTTGATCCCGTCGACGTACTCGGTGTCTTCGGTCGAAGGGTTCGTGTCGTCGAAGCGCAGATGACAGCGGCTGCCGGGAGTTTCGCTCGCGAGTCCGAAGTCGAGACAGATCGCCTTCGCGTGTCCCACGTGGAGATAACCATTCGGCTCGGGGGGAAAGCGCGTGACGACCCGCGTGTGTTTGCCCGAGGCGAGATCCTCCGCGACGATCGTTCGGATGAAGTCGAGACCGCTCGTCTCGGCGGCACCGGGTGCGCCCTTTGCCGACTCGCCTGCCGCTCCCGCGGGCGTTCCCGATCCTGTCTCGTCGTCTACCGACACCGTCCCTACCCCTCGTCCCGATCGCTCCTGCGGAAATCGCAGCTCGGCTGGGCCGGGAGTCTCGCATGAGTCCGCCCATCGGCAAAGTCCGACGCTGCTTGATCTTCGGGAGGGGTCCGATCACCCGACCGGCGCCGCCGGCTGCTATGCTGGCGCCCGTTCGATTCCAGAGCACCCGACCCATGCAACTTTCTTGGTCCCGATTTCTCGGAACGCGAACACCGCCTACCCCTTTGCAACACAACGACGCGCCCAGGAGCCAGCGGCCATGCGATTTCTAGATGGAGCCCAGATCGAGCGGATCCGGGAACGATTCGGGACCCCCGTCTACGTCTACGACCAGGCGACCCTCGAAGCCGCCGCGGACCAGGTCCTCGCCTTTCCGGCGCCCTGCCGCCTGGTCGGTCGCTTTGCCATGAAGGCGCTCCCGACCGCCGCGGTACTCCGGATCTTCGATGCCAAGGGCCTCCACATCGACGCCAGCAGCGGCTTCGAAGCCGAACGCGCGCTGCGTGCCGGAATTGCGCCCGAGCGGATCCAGATCACGGCCCAGGAGATCCCCAAGGACCTGAAGGGCCTGGTCCAGCGCGGCGTCCTCTACAACGCCTGTTCCCTCCATCAACTCCGCCGCTTCGGCGAACTCTTCCCGGGTCGCGATCTCTCGATTCGCATCAATCCGGGCCTGGGCTCCGGTCACAACAACCGGACCAATGTCGGCGGCCCCTCCTCTTCGTTTGGAATCTGGCATGAAAAGCTCGAGGACGTTCTCGCGATGGCACGCGAATTCGATCTGACGATCAGCGGCCTGCACACCCACATCGGATCGGGCGGCGACCCGGAGGTCTGGAAACGATGTGCCGCGATGACCCTCGAGATCGCCACGCGGCTGCCTAACCTGAATCGCCTCTCGCTCGGCGGCGGATTCAAGGTCGCACGCTTGCCGGAGGAGACGGGCGCCGATCTGCAAGCGATCGGCGAGGCCCTTCGGCCCGCACTGGCCGCCTTCATTGGCCAGCGCGTAATTGCCCAGCGCGAGAATTTCCAGCTCGAGATCGAGCCGGGCACCTTCCTCGTGGCCAACGCCGGCGCGATTCTCGCCGAGATCATCGACGTCGTGGACACGCATCCCGCCACGGGATCCAGCGCTGACGGCAACACCTTCCTCAAGATCGATTCAGGCATGACAGAACTGCTCCGGCCCTCGGTCTACGGGGCTCAACACCCGCTGACCGTCGTCGCCCACGGCCGCCCCGCCCCCGCCGAAGAGTCGGACTATCTCGTCGCAGGCCATTGCTGCGAATCGGGCGACATCCTCACACCGGCCCCCGGCGATCCGGAAGGTCTGGCTGCCCGACGACTCGCACGCGCCGAGATCGGCGACACGCTCGTCATCGAAGGCGCCGGCGCCTATGCCTCGGGCATGTCGGCCAAGAACTACAACGCCTTCCCGGAAGCGGCCGAAGTCCTCATCGACACCAACGGAGAAGCACGCCTCGTTCGCCAGCGCCAAACCCTCGAGCAGGCACTCCAGAACGAACTTTGATTCGAGTACTTGGCGTCGGCACCTAACGGCTTCCCAACGTCTTTCCGACGCCTAATGTCGGCGCTGGGGCCTTTGGCGAAAGCCCTTGCGGGCCGCCTGGCCCTGACCCGCGCGGTACTGCGCGGGCGGCTTTTCGAGCTGAAGCCCGAACCAGGCCATCCCGAAGCGCTTCATGTTGAGCTTCTTGCCGTTGCGCAGGCGGCCGATGTTTTCCACCGTCGACTCGTTGCCCTTCTCGACCTTCTCGGCTTCGACAAGCTTGCTGATCGCAGCCTCTCGATCCCCGTCTTTCGCCAACATCCACGCGTAGACGTGGTAGGGCATGATCTGCTTCTTGTTGGCGCGAATCGCAATATCGAGCGCCTCGCGGGCCCGGTCCTTGCGACCGTTGCGATATTCGAGGGCGGCGTGCGCGAGCTTCGCCTCGGTCGCACGCATCCCGGCCTTCGAAAGATGCTCCTCGGCGCGTTTCTCATCCCCGCTCGAATAGGCGAGCAGTCCGATCTGCGCATGAATCTGCCCCTGCAGCAGGACCTGCCAGCGACTGAGCGGCATCATCGCCTCGAGCTGCGAGATCGCGATCTGGATCTGGCCCGCTTCGATCTGCTTCTGAATCGCCAGGAAATGCGGCTCGATTCGCTTGGCCATGACGCGTGAAATCACGATGAACGACACCAGCGAGACCAGCACGAAGAGGACGATCCCCATCTGCCAGGTCTTCCACAACTCGAGCGCGGTCCAGACCGCCCCGCTCGTCGCTCCAATCAGCATCGAAATGAGAATCGTATACATCGGCCCGGTCTATTCCCCTGGCTCCACCCCCACCACCGGCGGCGAGCGCGCGCGATCGTAGCAGGCCGAGCGGGCGACCGGGCAGAAGCCTACGAGTCACGCACAGACGAGGATGCCGCCCCTCGCACGAATCGAGGGGCGGCATCCCGAGAGTCCAGCGGTTCAATGGGCGGCTAGAACTTGTACCCCAGGCCGATCGTCGTGTTCGTCTGCGTCTTGTTGATTCGATCCGGAACCTCGTTGGTGTATACGATCACGAAGCTCGTCCGAAACGACCAGGCCGCCGTCAATGGGACACCGATGATCGCCTCGCTTCGAACGAAGTAGTTGCTCAACGAGTTGGCCGGAAGGGCGATGGCCGCCGTATGGGTGAAATCGATTTTGTCGTCGAAGAGCATGTTCTTGTACTCGAAGCTCGCCACCAGATCGGCGTAGTTGGCGAAATCCGTCTTCGTGCTCTCCACGCCAGGCGCGCCGATATTGTTCTTGTTGCCATCGAAGACCTCGTAGCGATAACCAATTCCGGCCGTCACGTCGAAATGGCTCTTCGCTTCGTCCTCGCCTCGCCAGACGCGATAACCAGGCCCGCTGTTCACCATGAACCGAATCCGCCGATCCTGTGAGCTGTCGCGTGAGAGCAAGGTTCGGGATTCCATGAAGAGTCGATCGATCAACGTACGCCTCCACGACACGCGGAGTGCCTGATTGTCCTGGATCGTGTCCTTCGAGCCGCCCGTCTCCTTGGAGGTGCCGTAGGTCCCCGTGAAGCGAAAGGTCACTTCGTCCTTTTCCCAGGTGCGCGTAGTTGACGCATCGCCGGTCACGGCCACGGTGTCGACGGTCCCCGTCTGCGCCGCAAACGAAGCGCTGACCTCTCCGGACCAGCCCGTCTTTATCTCGTCTTCGGCGACCGCCTGCGAGGTGCCGAGGCCACACGCGAACGCGAAGACCGCCGCCCCCATCGAGAATTTCCGATTCATTCTTCCCCCTTGAACACCCTCGCTCCCTCGCGGGAGCGTTCGGATGTGTCTATTGCCGGGCCGCTTCGAAGGGCACGGCGCGAATCGAGCAGCGCACCGAGTCAGCGAACGTTGAGTACGCCTGCGCCGGAACTATCTTGCCGGAAACTCGACCACGTGTACATCCGTCTGCGGGTACGGGATGTTGCAGCCCCCGGCCTCGAGGCCTTCTTTGAGCGCTCGGGTGAGGTCCCGGCGAAGGGCCCAGTAATCGCTCGTGTTACACCAGGGACGCACGATCAGGTTCACCGAGGAGTCGGCGAGCTCCGTGACCGCGATGGTCGAGGCGGGGTCCTTGAGTGTCCGGTCGTCGCTCGTGAGGACTCGCTCGATGATCTCGATCGCGCGGCCGATGTCGTCGCCGTAACTGATGCCCATCACGAGATCGACTCGGCGGGTGGGGTTGAACGAGTAGTTCTTGACGACATCGCTGGAGATCTGGGAATTCGGAATGATGATCCGCACGTTGTCCCCGGTATCGAGAAGCGTGTTGAAGATCGCGATCTCCTTGACGGTACCAGCGTGCCCGGCGACCTCGACCCAATCACCGACGCGGATCGGTCGAAAGATCAGGAGCATCACGCCGGCGGCGAAATTCGAGAGCGTCCCCTGGAGTGCCAGACCGACCGCCAAGCCGGCAGCACCCAGAACGGCGATCAAGGACGTCGTCTCGATCCCGAAGAGATTCAGGACCGCGATCAGGACCACGCCGACCAGGACGTAGTAGAGCATGCTCGCGAAGAAGGGAATCAGCGAGGCGTCCGTGCCCGCCCGGGTCAGGCCCTGCGTGAGTTTCGTGCGAGCCCAACTCGCGACCATCCGGCCTACGACAAAAAGCACGATCGCTCCGATCACGCTCATCCGTATTCGATCAGCAGACCACTCGCGGATTCGACGGCGGTCCGTAGGCCTTCGCTCATTTCGTTCGGATCCATTTTCGTGCTTCCTCCCGGCGGGTTCCTGGCGGGGCGGACCTTGTAAGGCGCTTCCCCAACTAAACGGGACGCCGACTCTAACCGCCGCAGTGGGGCCATGCACACAAACCAGGAGGACGGAGCCGATTCGTTCTCATGGGCAACCTCGCAGGAGGGATATGAAACGTTCGCTCCCCGAGCAATGAAGCGTTCACACCCCATCGCCGAGGCGGACACGCCGGACACGCCGATCGGATCCAATCGAGACTTCCGTCGGGTCGAGCCCTCGACGCCCAACAATCCGGCTTCGACCCCCACTGTTGAGTACCGGTCGTCCTCGACCGGGGTGGCAGGACCGGCTCGAGCCTGGATCGGGCTTCCGGGGCGACCGGGGGGGCAGCACGCGGCAGGCTGCCGGAGTCGCCCGGCCTACGGGAGAGGCCGCGGCGGCTGCTATTCTCCCGGCGGTCTCGAGAGGCTCGTCAGCGACGGGTTCCTCGGCAGTTTCGAGACACCGAACGCGCCGCTTCCGGCGACAACCTGATGCAGCATACATCGAGTAGGCGAGTACACGACGCATGAGCAATGACGGCGCAAATCACGAACAACCGCGGAACGAGGAAGACATCGAAAAGAGCAGTTTCGCAGAAGCCGAGCACATCGCGATCGTCGCCGCTCCCACGCCCAACGCGCAAGCCGCGCTCGAAGCCCTCGAATCGGTCCACAGCCCGAAGCCACCGGCGGATGCCGATGTGATCGTCGCCCTGGGCGGCGACGGATTCATGCTCCAGACGATCCACCGATACATGTCTCACGGAAAGCCGATCTACGGGATGAACCGCGGATCCGTCGGATTCTTGATGAACCCCTATTCGACCGAAGATCTGCTAGGCCGGATTCATCGCGCCGAATCGGCACGCTTGCACCCGCTGCGAATGGCCGCTCAGCTCGAAAGCGGGGCGCAGGTCGAGCTCCAGGCAATGAACGAGGTCTCGATGCTTCGACAGACGCGGCAGGCCGCCAAGCTGCGGGTGTATATCGACGGAATTTCTCGACTCGACGAGATGATCTGCGACGGCGTGCTGGTTGCAACACCCGCCGGAAGCACCGCCTACAACCTATCGGCCCACGGCCCGATCCTGCCGCTCGACGCGGGCGTTCTCGCCCTCACCCCGATCAGCGTCTTTCGTCCGCGGCGATGGCGCGGCGCGCTGATCCCACGCTCGGCGGAGATCCGAATCGAGGTCCTCGAAGCCAATAAACGGCCGGTCAGCGCCGTCGCCGACTCGACCGAGGTTCGAGAGGTCATCGAGGTCCTGATCTCCGAGAATCGGGACGTCGCCGTCGAGATCCTCTTCGAGGAGGGCCAGAGCCTCTCCGAGCGCAACCTCGCTGAACAGTTCAGCCTCTGAGCGGCCTCGAATGACCGATTTCCTCCTCCTCTCCTATCCCTGGATCAAGGCCCTGCACGTGATCGCCGTGATCTCCTGGATGGCGGGTCTCCTCTATCTGCCCCGGCTCTTCGTCTACCACTGCGAATCGCCGGTCGGCAGCCCGCAATCCGAGACCTTCAAGGTGATGGAAGGCAAGCTCAGCCGATTGATCATGCGGCCCGCGATGATCGCCAGCCTGGTCTTCGGCCTGATCATGATCGCGATCCCCGGCACGCCGGGCTACATCCTCCACGCGGGCCTCTGGCTCTGGCTCAAGCTGCTCTTCGTCGTCGGACTTCTCGTGGCCCATTTTTGCATGATGCGATGGCGCGATGATTTTGCGAAAGACGGCAACGAACGGCCTCAGCGCTTCTTCCGCATCATGAATGAGGTCCCGACCGTGCTGATGGTCGGGATCGTGATCTGTGTGATCGTCAAACCCTTTTGAGTCGAATTAGAGTCGAACGTCCCAGCCGCGGACCCAACCCGGCGAATTCGTCCCGACCCGTCAGTGAGAAAACCCGATGAAGATTCTAGTGCTCGGATCCGGCGCCGGCGGCGGCTTTCCCCAGTGGAATTGCAATTGTCCGAATTGCAGCGGCTTGCGCGCGGGAACGCTCCAGGCCAGCCCTCGAACCCAATCCTCACTCGCGATCTCCGATGGCAGCGAAGACTGGCTACTCGTGAACGCCTCCCCCGATCTGAGGGCACAACTCGAAACCTGCCCCGCGCTACAACCCGGACGCGCCGTCCGGGACACGGCGATCGCCGCCGTGCTGATCGTCGACGCCCAGATCGATCACTCGACCGGCCTGATGACCCTGCGCGAGCACACCCGGCGACTCCCGGTCTATTGCACGCCGAGCGTCCACAGCGATCTCACGTCGGGCTATCCACTGCTCAATGTGCTGGAGCATTATTGCGGCGTCGATTGGCATCCGATCGATGCGATCGGTGGTGTCGCGTTCTCGATCCCCGAGCTGCCCTCGATCGAGATCCTCCCGGTTCCCCTGGCGAGCGAAGCCCCACCCTATTCCCCCCGCCGCCACCAGCCGGCCGCGGACGACACGATCGGACTCAGCTTGCTCGATCGCGAGAGCGGACGACGTTGTTTCTACGCTCCCGGGCTCGGCGAATGGACGGATTCGGTTCTTGCCGAAGCCGAACGAGCGGACTGCCTGTTGATCGACGGGACGCTCTGGAAGGATGACGAGCTCTTCGAGCGCGGCGCCGCACGGAAGACGGGCCAGGAGATGGGCCATCTCGCCCAGACCGGCCAGGGCGGGATCCTCGACCGACTCTCGCCGCTCAAGGGCCGCAAGATCCTGATTCACATCAACAACACCAACCCGATCCTCGATGAGACTTCCCCCGAGCGCAAACGCCTCACGGAAGCGGGAATCGAAGTGGCCTATGACGGCATGGAGATCGACCTCTAGATGGCCCCTGACTCGAACCCGACCTCGGAAGCTCCCAAGACGGCCCAGAGCCCCGCCGACTTCGAAGCGCGACTACGCGGCATGGAGCGCTTCTACCATATCCATCACCCCTTCCATCTCGCGATGAACGAGGGAGGGCTCGACGCCGACGCGGTGCGCGGCTGGGTCGCGAATCGCTACTACTACCAGATCCAGATTCCGCGCAAGGATGCCGCCATCCTGTCGAATTGTCCCGACCAGGACGTTAGGCGACAATGGATCCAGCGAATTCTCGACCACGACGGTCGGCGAGGAGACGAGGGTGGGATCGAGGCATGGATCCGGCTCGGCCAGGCGGTCGGGCTCGAGCGGGAGGAGATCGTCGACCTCCGCCACGTGCTACCGGGTGTGCGCTTCGCGGTCGATGCCTACGTGCACTTCGCGCAAACCGCCCCGTGGCAGGAAGCCGCCGCGTCCTCGCTGACCGAGCTCTTCGCACCCGGAATCCACCAGAAGCGCCTCGATAACTGGCCCACGCTCTATCCCTGGATCAACGAAGAGGGCTACGACTATTTTCGTCGGCGGCTCGGCGAAGCGAGAAGGGACGTCGAACACGGACTGACACTCACCCTCGGTGGCTTCTTGACCCGCACCGCGCAGGATCGCGCGGTCGAGGTGCTGCAGTTCAAGCTCGACATTCTCTGGACGATGCTCGATGCCATGTGGATGGCCTACGTCGAGAAACGCCCGCCGTACGCCGGGTGTCCGTCTATCGCCGGGGCAGAAAGCGCTGGCGGAGGAAACGCCGCGGGAGGAATGGTCGAGGGCGGGACGGACGCGCCGTCATGACCCGACGGGAACGACGGCCCGAAGCCCTGATCCTCGATCCGGGGGTGCTTCGAGAGGGCCCCGTCTGCGAGTTCGGCTCGGATCTCGCCGTCGAGGCTCAGGGCGGCACCGTCGTCACCCCCTGGCGCGACCGCTTTCGCGCCGCGGAAGCCGCCGAGCGAGAGGTCGTTCCCCACGCACGCGATCTCCCCGCGGCGTCCTTTCCCCAGGTCATCGTGCATCTCCAGAAAAGCCGCGCCGCGACCTTCGGAGACCTCGCCGAAGCCTGGCGGGTTCTCTCCCCAGCCGGACAGCTGCTCCTCACCGGAACGAATTCACTCGGCGTCGTCTCCGCCGTCAAGCAACTTGCCAGCCAACTCGATCAATCGGGGATCGTCGTCTGTAACCGGGCGCGCGGACGCGTCGTGCGATTCAAGCGCGACGAGGGGCCCGGTCCCGAATCCGAATCGACCCCCTCGTTCGAGGCAAAGATCAGCGCCTTCGACGGCAGCTTCCACGAACTCTCGATTGAAACCCGACCCGGCGTGTTCAGCGCGAAAAAACTCGACGCCGGAAGCGAAATGCTTCTCGACTCGCTGGCCCGATTCGTCGGCTACAAGCCGCCCAAGCGCATCCTCGACCTCGGCTGCGGCACGGGCATTCTCGGCATCGCCGCTGCGACCCTCTACCCGGACGCCGAGTGCCTGCTCGCGGATGCCGATGCGCGCGCCGTCGAATGTGCCCGCGCGAATGTGGAACGCCTGGGCCTCGCAGATCGTGTGCGCGTCGAGTGGTGGGACGCGCGCGAGCCGCCGCTCGATACGCGCTTCGATCTCGCCCTGGTGAATCCGCCCTTCCACCATCACGGCCCCGAGGTCGACCTCGGCCCCGCACTCGCGATATTCGAATCGCTCTTTGGCTGGCTCGGGCGCAACGGCCGGGCGCTGCTGGTCGCGAACCGCACACTCCCCTACGAGTCCCCGCTCGAACGCGTGGGGGTCATCGACATCCTCCGATCGACCGGGGGCTACAAGCTGCTCTCGCTCAAGAGATTTGCGCGTTCACCGGGTTCGAGGAGACGCAGCGCGCCGGGATCGAGATCCGCGGGCAGATCGAGGGCGCCGAACCGGTCTCGGTGAAGCCCGACGACTTCGCCTCCGAGTTTGTGGATCATGCGGCGAACCTGATGCGTACGACCCTCGCGCAGCACCAGCGTCGCTCGGCCCGCGCCTTCGAGGACGAGCTTCGCCGGAAGCGTCAGTCGACCTTCGGCGCCAAGGGGGATCCCTTGCAGACACTGCTCGACCGCGTCCTCGACGAGATCTCCCTCGAAGGTGATCCGGTAGCGCTTTGGCACCTTGCGGCGCGGGTGGGTCAAACGATGGACGAAATCCCCGTCGGTCGTCAGCACGAGCAATCCCGAGGTCGCGCGATCGAGGCGACCCGCAATCTCGAGCCCCCGTCGGCGTTGGATCTCGTCGAGCAGATCGAAGACCAGCGGCGACTCGCGCTCATCGTGACTACAGGAGAGCCCGGTCGGCTTGTGCAGCAGGAAATCCGTGTGCTCGGTAGGCGACGTCACGCCCGAATCACCGAGCGTCACGCGCTCTCCGGTAATGCGGCGCTGGGAATCGCGACACACGTAGCCTTCGACCTGGACGTCGCCCTTCCGAATGAGCGCTCGCGCCTGCTTGCGCGACACCAGGCCCGCACGCGCGAGATAGGCATCGAGGCGCATCCCCCGCGATTCCTTCGAGTTTCGAGAAGCCATGCGAAGCCGAGTCTATCCGAAGCGAGCTGCCGCCCGCTGGGCCGACGGGTTTTTCGAGCCGGCGGGCTGCGCTTTCGGGAAAAGGGACGGCCGACTACACTGCGCGGCCAATTTTGCCGCGATTTCGGTGGCCGTAGCCAGCGGGCAACGTGCGCATCGCATACGAACGGGACCGAGGAGAGCATGGGGATCCGAGTCAGCAAATTCGGAGGCAGCAGCGTGGCCGACGCCGGCCAATTGCGAAAGGTCCGCGCCATCATCGAAGCCGAGGCCGATCGACGCTTCATCGTGCCCTCGGCTCCGGGCAAGCGCGCGGCGGACGACATCAAGATCACCGACCTGCTTTACCGAACACACGATGCGGCGGCCTCGGGTGAATCGATCGATCCTCTTTTTGATCGGGTTGCCGAGCGCTACCGCGAAACCGTCTCGGACCTGGGCCTCCACTTCGATCTCGACGCCGAGCTCGCGGAGGTGCATGACCGGATCCGCGATGGCGCGGGCGCGGATTACGCTGCGAGCCGCGGCGAATATCTATCCGGCGTCGTGCTCTCAAATTATCTCGATCGTCCGCTGATCGATCCGGCGACGATGATCCGTTTCGATGCGGATGGGCAGTTCCTCGCAGAGGAGACCCAGGCGGCGGTCTCGGAACGGCTGACTTCGGAGGCCACGGCCATCGTCCCGGGCTTCTATGGCGCCCTCCCCGACGGCTCGATCAAGACCTTCTCCCGCGGCGGCAGCGACATCACCGGCGCGATCGTGGCGTGCGGCGTCGGAGCCGATATCTACGAAAACTGGACCGACGTGAGCGGACTCCTGATGACCGACCCGCGGATCGTCGACTCCCCGCGCACCATCGATGAGCTGACCTATCGCGAGCTGCGCGAGCTCGCCTACATGGGTGCAACCGTGCTTCACGACGAAGCGATCTTCCCCGTTCGCAAAGCGGGCATCCCGGTCCATATCCGAAATACGAACGACCCCGAGGCCCCGGGCACACGGATCACCCCCGGTGGCCTCGATGCGGCTCCGACCGGACGCATCACCGGAATCGCCGGCCGCAGGGACTTCACGATCCTGGCGCTCGAAAAGACGCTGATGAATGCAGAGGTCGGCTTCGGTCGACGGTTGCTCGGGGTGCTCGAAAAGCATGGGATCAGCTGGGAACACATCCCGAGCGGAATCGACACGCTCTCGGTCGTGATCAAGAACGAGGGCGTCGAAGGAAGGCTCGAGGCGCTCGTCGCCGAAATCCAGACGGAATGTCAGCCCGATTCCCTCGAGATCCAGCCGGGGATGGCGCTGATCGCGACGGTGGGTCGCGGGATGAGTCATGTGCCGGGTACCGCTGCGCGGCTCTTTGGCGCTCTGGCCGATGCGGGTATCAATATCCGCATGATCGATCAGGGTTCGAGCGAATTGAACATCATCGTCGGCGTCGAAAACGAAGACTTCGAACGAACCGTGCGGACGATCTACTCGGCCTTCGAGAAGAACGACTGAGGCGGGACCCTCGTCGTAGATTCCGCGAACTTCGTGCATCACCACGATTCCTGGACGCTCGCCCCGGCCCCTCGCTCCGGACGAAGAACCGCCGGGTCGATCCAGCGTGCTCGAACGTCGTTTCAGCGCATGGATCGAGCATCCGGGGGACCTACGCGAATCCAGAATCACGGGTCCTCCCGACGTTCGAGACCACGACGCGCGGAGCGCATGCCCGTGGGGCCATTTGCATGTCCGTGAGCCCTTGATGACTTCCTTCGTGCGAATTCATGGACTCGTCCCTATCCTCGCGTCCATGCATGGATATCGCAGCCGAACGACGACCTTTGGGCGAAACATGGCGGGTGCCCGCGCACTGCTCGTTTCGGTGGCTGACCTCACGCTTCGACGGCAGGCGATGAACGAGCGCGGGGCCGCGGCCTGGATGCCCAATCGCAAGCGCGAGGTATCCACGGCACTGCGCGTCTACGGCATGATGGCGACGAGCGCGGCCAAGGGTGCGGTGCGCGATATCGACCAGCTCGTCGAACGCCACAAGCTCTGAGGACTACTCCCATCGAGAGTCAATCGAAACGGCCGTCGAAATCCGTCGTGCTCGTGGGCGGCGGTCACGCACACGTCCAGGTGCTCCGCCGCTGGGCGATGGATCCGCCGCCGGACATTCGGCTCGTCGTCGTGCTCGACCGATCGGTGGCGGTCTATTCGGGCATGGTTCCCGGCTTCGTGGCCGGCGACTACGCCCACCACGAACTCGAGATCGACGTATTGCCCCTCGCCCGCCGTGCCGGGGCGAGCGTCATCCTGGCCGCCGCGACGGACCTCGACCCGGTTCGACGAGAGATCGCGCTCGAGGGCCGTCCCCCGATTCGCTACGACGTCGTCAGCCTCGATGTCGGTTCGACGGTTCGCGGGCTCGACGGTCCGGGCGTTCACGAATACGCCCTGGTCACACGACCGATTGCCAGCTTCGTACGCGAAGTCGACTCCCGCACCCGGGCTTTGGCCGAACTCGGCCGCCCGCCCCGGGTACTCGTGGTCGGCGGCGGTGCCGCGGGGGCGGAAATCGCGTTCACCCTCGATGCGCGCCTTCGCACCGCAGGCCTCGCCCCGCACATCCGCCTGATCACTTCGGACGACGAGTTCCCGAGCGGCGCTCCCCCCCGCGCGCGTCGAGCCCTCGCACGCGAAGCCTCGGCACGCGGAATCGAAACGATCCTTCGCGAGCGGGTCGTGCGAGTGGACGAGAAGGGCGCCGTCACCTGCGCGGCCTCCGGTTCTGACAGCGATCTCGCGCTCGCGGCGGACGGCTCGTCCGAGCAAACCCATCACGAGGCTGATCTCGTCGTCTGGGCCACGGGCGCCGCGCCGGTGGCCTTTCCGATCCACGCGGGCGCTGGCCGACTCGCCACCGACGAAGCGGGATTTCTCGAGGTCCGCGACACCCTCCAGGCCGTCGGTTTCGACGATGTCTTCGCGGTGGGCGACTGCGCACGACTCGTCGATCACCGCTGGATCCCGCGCGCTGGCGTTTACGCCGTGCGCCAGGGCCCGATCCTCGAGCAGAACCTGCGGGCCCGCGTCATCGGCCATTCGATGCGCCGCTATCGCCCCCAACGTGATTTCCTGGCGCTGCTCAACCTGGGAGGCCATCGCGCCCTCGGTGCCAAGTGGGGACACGCCCTCTCGGGCGAATCGGTCTACCGCCTGAAGGACTGGATCGATCGGCGCTTCATGAGTCTCTTCCAGATCCTGGATGAGAACGGTCGACCTCGCGAGGCCCTCGCGAAGCTCGGGAACATGTCGGCAGGAGGCGGAACCGGCAACGACGCCGAATTCCAGGAGATGGCCTGCGGTGGTTGCGCGGCGAAGCTCGGCGCCCTCCCGCTCTCGGCCGCCCTGGCCGCACTTCCGCCGCCGCCCGCGGATGCGTCGGTCGTGCTCGGACTCGATGCCCGGGACGACGTCGCCGCGACGCGCGACGCCCACGGCCAGACCACGCTGCATAACATCGACGTGATCCGCGCGTTCTGCGATGACCCCTGGCTGGTCGGCCGCGTCGCTGCGAGTAACGCGCTCTCGGATCTGCACGCAACGGGCGGGCGACCGCGACATGCCCAGGCGATCATCGGACTTCCCGACCTGCCACCGAACGTCGCCCAGGAGATTCTCTTCCAGACGCTCTCGGGCATTCGCGAGACCCTCGATGCGCACGGCGTTTCGCTACTCGGCGGCCACACCACGATCGGCGACGTGTTGATGGTGGGCCTGTCGGTCACGGGAGACGCCCCTGACGAATCAGCCCTCCTCACCCAGGCGGGTGCCATGCCCGGAGACGTTCTGCTCCTGACCCAACCGCTCGGAACCGGCGTGGTGCTCGCCGCCGACATGCAGGGTCTCGCGCGAGGCGAGTGGGTCCAGGCGGCCTACCAGGTGATGCAGCACACCAATGACGTCGGCGGTCGGATCGCGGCTGAATCACGGGTTCACGCCGCCACCGACGTGACCGGATTCGGCTTCGCTGGACATCTCCGAACGCTGCTCGATACGGCGGGCCTCGCCGCCGAGATCGAACGCGGTTCGCTCCCCCTCCTGCCCGGCGCACACACGCTCTGGGAGGGAGGACTTCGCAGCACCGCCCACCCGGCGAATCGAGACGCCTTTGGCGGCCAGATCAGCGGGGCGACCGAATCCGACGAAGCCTGGCTCTTCGATCCCCAGACCGCCGGCGGCCTGCTCCTGGCGGTCGACCCCGAAGACGCGAGCGCCATCCTCGAGGCCTTCTCGAAGGCCGGCGAACCACCCGTCGCTCGGATCGGGCGCATCACGGGCCGGGTCTCCGGCCCCTCGAATAAGCCAGGGGTCGGACGGATCGACGTCGTCGGCTCGACGACAGGGTCGGCCACGCGATCAACTACACAACCAACTACGCGATCGACCAACCCCGCTACACTCGCGCGTCCATGAAGGGCATTCGACAGACGTCTCTCGAAGAATATTTCGCCGACCACGTCGAGGGGTCGAAAATACCACTTTCGTTCTCGATGATCACCGGTGGTCACTCCAACCTGACCTACCTCGTCGAAGATGCGGCCGGACGAAAGACCGTGCTCCGTCGCCCACCGACCGGGTCGGTCCTCGCGACGGCCCATGACATGGCGCGCGAACACCGCATCCTGTCGGGCCTCGCCCATAGCGCGGTCCCCGTCCCCCGGACGCTCGCGCTCTGCGAAGACGAAGCCGTCAACGACGCACCCTTCTACGTGATGGATTACGTCGAAGGTGTCGTGCTCACCTCACCCGAGCGAACCGCCATGGTCGTCCCCGAAGCCCAGCGCGAATCGCTCGGATTCCACGTGATCGAAGTCCTCGCTCATCTCCACAATCTCGAACCCGACGAGGTCGGCCTGGGGACTCTCGGGCGACGCGAGGCCTATCTCGCTCGCCAGCTGAAGCGCTGGAAGACGCAGTGGGAGAAAACGAAGACACGCGAACTCTCGCTCATGGAAGACGCGCACGCTGTGCTCGTCGCAAAGATGCCCGAGCAGAAGGGTGCGGCGATCGTGCACGGCGATTTTCGCATGGGCAATTTCCTCACGAACGGCGCGGCCGGAAGGATCGATGCGGTCCTCGACTGGGAACTCTGCACCCTGGGTGATCCCCTCGCCGATGTCGGGTACCTCATGAACGATTGGAGCGGCCCCGACGAGCGGGCGACGGCGAGCGGGACCGGCCTCTCCGCCGTCTCCTGCGGTGGATTCCCCGACCGTGATTCCCTGCTCGCTCGCTATGAAGAACTCACCGGATCGAGCACACAGGGCATCGACTACTACCGTGCTTTTCAGTATTGGCGTCTCGCCGCGATCGTCGAGGGCGTGCTGTCACGCTACATGAAGGGCGTGATGGGCGAGAATGCGGACACCGACGCCTTCAAGGCACAGGTGGATGGCCTGGCCGAAGCGGCCGTCGAATTGCTCCACTCGGACGCAATCTGATGGCCGGCCGACGGATCACACTGGGCGCACTGACCGCAGTCGCCTTGATCCTGGTCGGGCTGGCGCTGGGATCCTCCTTTTTCGCAACCGCCCCCACCTCGAGCGCCGCGCCGTCGGTCCCTTCCATTCCGGATGGCAGAGCTCCGGGGACGAACGTGGCAGCCGAAATCGCCAATCCGATACCCGAAGGTCTGCTCGAGAGCGAGAAGAATACGATCCAGGTCTTTCGAACGGCGGGGCCGTCGGTCGTATTCGTGACGAATAACACGCTTCGGCGCGACTTCTTTTCAATGAACGTAACGGAGGTACCCCAGGGTACGGGCTCTGGATTCCTTTGGGATACACACGGTCATGTCGTCACGAATTTCCACGTGATCGAGAACGGACAGACCTTCTCCATCACCCTGCCATCGGGTGTGACTCGCGAGGCACGGGTGATCGGCGTCGAGCCCCGCAAGGACCTCGCCGTCCTCCACTTCGACACCGACGGCCTCGAGATCACCGCGCTGCCAGTCGGACGCTCCGACTCGCTGATCGTCGGCCAGAAGGTGCTCGCGATTGGCAACCCCTTCGGGCTCGACCGCACGCTCACCACCGGCATCATCAGTGCGCTGGGCCGAGAGATCCCGACGCGGGGCGGCTTCGTGATCGAGGATGTCATCCAGACCGACGCCTCGATCAACCCTGGAAACTCGGGCGGTCCGCTGATCGACTCGGCGGGTCGGGTGATCGGCGTGAACACCGCGATCTACAGCCCGAGCGGGGCGAGCGCGGGCATCGGTTTCGCAGTGCCCATCGATACGGTCGCCCGGATCGTTCCGCAGCTGATCCGTTTCGGACAGGTGCGAAGGGCTGGGCTCGGAGTGACCGTCGTCTCCGACCACATCGTACGCGGCTGGGGTGTGTCCGGCGTCGTCGTACGCGAGGTCTTTGTCGGATCGGCCGCGGCACGCGCGGGACTCCGATCGATCGGCGTGGACCGCCGAGGAAACATCGTCTCCGTCGACATCGTGACGGCGATCGACGGCCAAGAGGTCGACAGCTTCGCCGAATTTGCAAACGCACTCGATGGTCGAAAGCCGGGCGAAGAAGTGGTGCTCACGGTCGTGCGGGGAAACGAAACGCTGCGGATCGAGATGAAACTCACGGAGATCGGGCGCTAACAAGAGTGCTCGGGAATGATACCGGGGCAGGCCGCGGGAGATACCGAACACGATGTCAAAACGGGAAGCACTCATCGCGGTCTTGATCGCCTTCGCCGTCGGTCTGCTCGCCGCCGGATCGCTGGGTCGAGACCGTCCCGACCGATCGCTGCTCGCGCGTGAGCACGGACAGGACGGGACCCGCCCGAGCGTGCCCATGCTGAGATGGCGTGTCACCAGCGCGTTTGGCACCCACCTTCCGAGCCTGGGCGAAAATCCCGTCGACATCGCCACCCGCTTGCGCGCGGCCAGCGGAGGGCGCATCGATTGGACGATCGACGATCCCGGCGAGGTCGTGCCCGCCTTCGCGATCGTCGAAGCCGTGCGCGCCGGCAAGATCGAAGCCGGCTATACCTGGCTCGGCTACGACCAGGGCCGGCTGGCCGCCTCGGTGTTATTCGGTGCCGTTCCCTTCGGCATGACGCCCTGGGAGTATACGGCCTGGTGGGTTCGCGGGGGGGGAATCGAACTCGCGCGAGAGATCTACCGCCCGCTCGGAATCGAGCCGATCCTGTGCGGGATCATCGGTCCGGAGACCGCAGGCTGGTTCCGAACCGAGATCGAAAAGCCCGAAGACCTCGAGGGCCTGAAGATCCGCTTCGCAGGACTCGGGGGACGCGCGCTCCAGAAGCTCGGCGCCTCGGTCACGATGATGCCCGGCGGTGAAATCTTCCAGGCGCTCGAAAAGGGGGCGATCGATGCAACGGAATTTTCGCTGCCCGAGGTCGACTCGCGACTCGGTTTCGACCGCGTCGCACGCTTCAACTATTTTCCGGGCTGGCATCAGCCTCATACCGCCTTCCATCTGGTCGTCCACAAGCCGACCTGGGATGCGCTTCCCAAAACGACACAGGCGATGATCGAACTCGCGTGTGGCAATGGTGTCTACCGCAACCTGGCAATCGCCGAAGCCAGCCAAGGCCCCGTGATCGCTGGATTCGTCGGCAGCGGCGTCGAGACGCGCACGCTCTCACCGGCGCTCCTCACCGCCCTCGAAGCGGCCGTCTACGAAGTCCTCGAAGAAGAATCGGCGGCGGACCCGGATTTCGCTCGGATCCTCGCACACCAGAACGCATTCCGAGTGGAGTACGCCCGCTGGCGAAGGCTCGCCTATCCGCAAGCGGACGCCCCGCAGCCCGACGCCTCGGCGGCGCGTTCTCCCTCGGCTGACGACTTGCGGCATTCGAGCGCGAACGGAGCCAAGGATGGGCGGTGAGCCACGCGACAACGCGAGTCGCGTCGAGCGGGGGCTCGACTGGATCGGGTCCGGACTTTCGTGGGTATGGCTCGCGCTGATCGCGGTCATCGTGTGCGCGGTCGTGCTGCGTTTCGTATTCGGTATCGGCCGGATCGAGCTCGAAGAACTCCAATGGCACCTTTACGCGGTCGGCTTCCTCTCTGGCATCGTCGGCTGTGCCACCCGCGACCGACACGTGCGCGTGGACGTGATCCGCGAGCGACTCTCCCCGCGAACGAATGACTGGGTCGACCTCTACGGAATCCTGCTCTTTCAGATTCCGCTCGTCGTTCTTGTCTTGTGGAGCGCGCTGCCCCTCGCGGTCGAGAGCTTCGCGACAGCCGAGAAGTCTGCCTCCGCGGGCGGTCTGCCCTTCCGTTGGATCCTGCGAGCGGTCCTGCCCCTTTCCTTCGCCTTGCTCGGCGTCGCATCCGGGCTGCAGCTGATCGGGGTGGCTCGGCGACTCTTCGGCGAGTCCCCCGATCCGGGGAGTCGCGGGCAATGAGCGTTCGAGAGTGGCTCGCGGTTGCGATGTTCGTGTCTTTCATCCTGGGCATCCTGACCGGATTCCCCGTCGCCTGGGTACTCGGCGGCGTGGCGGTCCTGTTCACCGCGATCGCCATCATCGTCCAGCGCGATTTCGGTTTCTACACGGGCGTCGACTGGAGCTACACGTCTCTCGTCGCAGATCGAATCTGGGATCTGATGGATAACTGGGTGCTGGTGGCCCTGCCCATGTTCATCTGCATGGGTCTGTTGCTCGATCGCGCGGGAATCGCCGCGGACCTGATGCGGGATGTCTCCCGGCTCTTCGGACGGATGCGCGGCGGCCTCGCCATCACCGTCGCGCTGATCGGTGTCGTACTGGCCGCGAGTACGGGAATCATCGGCGCGTCGGTCGTGCTGCTCGCGCTGATCGGCCTGCCACCCATGTTGGAAGCACGTTATGCACCAAGCTTCGCAGCGGGTACGGTCTGCGCCGTCGGGACCCTGGGAATCCTCATCCCCCCGAGCATCATGTTGGTCCTGATGGCCGATCGCCTCGCGATCTCGGTCGGCGACCTTTTCCTGGGCGCCGTGATCCCGGGGCTGCTGCTCGCAACCCTCTACATCACCTTCCTCGTGGTCTGGCCGCGATTTCGTCCGGAGGTCGCGCCGGCTCCCGAAGAAGCCGAACCTGTCAATCTCGCTCTCGTCTTCTCCGTCTTCCGTGACATCGTCCCCGCCGCCGCCTTGATCCTCGCTGTCCTCGGCAGCATCTTCTTCGGGATCGCGACGCCGACCGAAGCCTCGGGCGTGGGAGCCTTCGGTGCCCTGATGCTCGCCGCCTGGCGGCGGCGCCTCGACCGCGCGGTCCTTAGGGATGTGTTGCGGGAGACCAGTCTCACGACCGGCTACCTGTTCGGAATCTTCGTCGGCGCGTCGGCTTTCGCACTCGTCTTGCGAGGACTGGGCGGCGACGAGCTGATCGCGCGTGCGCTGCTGGATCTCCCCTTCGGACCGAGTGGTGTCGTGCTGACGATCCTCTTCGTGACCTTCCTGTTGGGTTTCTTTCTCGACTGGATCGAGATCACCTTCATCATCCTGCCGCTGGTTGCCCCAGTCGTCGTCGGGCTCGGCTTCGACATCGTCTGGTTCACGGTGCTCTTTGCCGTCTGCTTGCAGACGTCCTTTCTCACACCCCCCGTCGGTTTCGCCCTCTTCTATGTCAAGGGCGTCGCTCCACCGGAAGTCGATGTCCGAGCGCTCTACGTGGGAATCATGCCCTTCGTCGGCTTGCAGCTGTTGGGTCTCGCGCTGATCTTCCTCTGGCCGGAACTCGCAACCTGGTTGCCGGCCAGGGCGTATGGGCCGTGAATCCGGCTTCCGGTGGCAAACCCAGCCGCCGAGCAACGCCCGAAAGCGCTCGATTCGGATCGCCGGTTCAGTTCTGAACGCGATCCCTGGGGACGTAATGCCCATCTTCGAATCGATCGAAGACCATTTCGAGTTGGGGATGCCGGCAAGGGCTGTAGGTCTCGTCGGGAACCAGGTTCTGCTCCGACACGTAGGCGACGTACGTCGAATCCTGCGTCTCCGCGAAGACGTGATAGTAGGGCTGGTCTTTGTGCGGTCGGACCTCTTCGGGGATCGAACTCCACCATTCTTCCGTGTGGTTGAAGGTCGGATCGACATCAAAAATCACGCCGCGAAAGGGTCGGAAGCGATGTACCACGACCTCCCCGATTCCAAACTTTGCCTCTCTCATATCCGCTCCATCGACTGCGCCTGCCCGACCCTGTAATGGGCTGCCGCGAGGCCACCGCACACGATCAACGATAGCCGACCGCGAAGCATTGGGGCGTGCTCGGCAGATCGTGGCGGATCGGCTAGTCATTCAAATATGGCTCGAAGACTGATTCTGATGCGTCACGCCAAGCAAAGCGGACTCGCCGTTCGCGACCATGATCGGCCGCTCACCGACGAGGGGCGCGACGAGGCGCATCGCGTCGGAGAGCGACTCGCCGAGGTCGGCCCGATTCCCGACCGGGTCCTGTCCTCGACTGCCCTTCGATGCCGAGAGACTTGGGCGGCCATCAGTGCAGGCCTCGGCGAGGCACTTGAAGTCGACTGCGAGTCCGGTCTATACAACGCCTCTTCGCACGATCTTCTTCGCGCGATCACCGGAATCGACGACGAAATCGAAATCCTGCTCCTGCTCGCCCACAATCCCGGCATGAGCCTGCTCGCTCTCGAACTGGGTGCTGCAGACGAGACGGCTCTCAGCCTTCTACGAGCCGGCTTTTCGCCCGCCACGACCGCTTGTTTCGAGATCGAGGGGCCCTGGTCGACCGTCTCCGCCCGAACCGCTCAGCTGATTCGATTCGAGCGGCCGGCCCGGGCCTAACGATCCACGTTTCCACATAACCAGCCTCCATCCCCTTCGCGCAGGCTCCAAGCTCGCACGCAGGCGTGATAGTCTATCGTTTTACCCATCAGCGCCCGCTACCGAGGATTATCCATGACCATTCCCTTCTGGTGTCTCGTCGTCGTCATCTTCATCCCGCTCGTGCTCGGTGCCGTCGGCGGAGGCTTCCGCGGAAAGGCCTTCGGAACGGCCGACAACAAAAATCCTCGGGCTCAAGCCGCGAACCTCGAGGGTGCGGGCGCGCGCGCCTACGCAGCGCAGGAGAACGCCTGGGAAGCCGCGATCATGTTCTCGGTCGCCGTGATCACGACCCACCTCGCGGGGCTCTCGGCGTCAGCAGCCGCCCCCTTCACGATCGCATTCGTTCTGCTCCGCGTGGTCCATGCGATCTGTTATATCAAGGACATCGACAAGGTCCGGTCGCTCTCGTTCATCCTCGGGCTCGCCTGCATGATCACGCTCTTCGTCAAGGCGGCCTGAGCCCCATCCGAGTCGCCTCGTTTTCGCCAGCCGCGCAGGTCGATCTCCCATTCATCGACGATCTGCTCGCCGTCGGCCACGTAGATTCGGTCGCCCAGGGATTGCGGTCGTAGCCTCCGGTCCCACCCGCGGAGATGATCTCACCGCCGACATTTGCGTGTGCTGCGAGGAGTTTCTGCATACTGGCCTCACACCCCGCCTCGCGGAAGCCCCACTGAATACAAGGGTCCGCGCGAGCGCGGGCAGCACACAGATCCGGTACCCTTTGGCTCAACGAATCGAAGCCGGAACCCACCCGAAACGAGAGCGGAGATCCCCATGAGCGCAGAACCGAAGACGGCAGATCGCGCGTCCTTTCATCAGATGAAGCACGGAACGCGCGAGGATTGGGCGATCATCGGCCCACACCACGCCCAGCTCTGTGCCGGTCTCGCCGACCGGACCCTGGCACACCTGCGACTGCTCGACGGCGACTATGGCGGCTTCGCCGTCGACCGTCTCACCCACTCTCTTCAGACCGCGACGCTGGCGATGCGTGATGGACGCGACGAACCCTACGTGGTGGCGGCGCTGCTCCACGACATCGGAGATACGCTGGCCCCCAACAATCACCCGGAGGTCGGTGCCGCCATCCTCAAGCCCTATGTGAGCGAAGAAATCCACTGGATCGTGAAGCATCACGGGATCTTCCAGGGCTACTACTTCTGGCACCACATCGGGATGGACCGTGACGCGCGCGAAGAGTTCCGAGACCACCCGTCATTCGACGCCTGTGCGGAATTCTGCGAACTCTACGACCAGGCGGCCTTCGAACCCGAGGGCGAAACCCTTCCGGTCGAGGAGTTCGAACCGATGGTTCGCCGGATACTCGATGCCGAATCCGGAATCGTCGTCGGCGGCGACTAGCAGCTCCGTCCCGCCCTCGCCCATCCGTCTGGTCTCTATCCTGCGCTCTCGTCCCGCGCTTTCGCCCTCTGCACTCATCCTGTGTACCCGCCTGCGGGCCTACGCGCCTTCCAAACAGGCTCGCACGTCGACGTTGGCTTCCTTTGCGTCCGCGATCCGCTGACGGCCGTACTCGATGAGCGGGTGCGAGTGGCCGAGAATCGCTTCCTCGTAGGCGGGCCGTTTCTGGAGACGACTCCAGTACTCCGCACACAGCGGGCGCCGACCCTCGCCGAAGAAGACATTCTCCGCGCTCGCCTGTCGCAGCCGCTCAAAGATCACGAGCCAGCTCACATCGGCCAGCGTGTACACCTCACCCAGGATCCAGGGGCCCCCGCTCTTGGCGAGCTGATTCTCGAGCGCATCCAGATGCACCCCCAGTTGCGCGCGCGTCTTCGCGATCGCAGCAGCGGCCGGCCGAAGCTTGTGAAGATTCTCGATCCCCCGAATCTTGAGAACCATGAACAGGAAAGGGCGAAACCTGTCGAAATGAAAGAGCAGCCCCTCGACGATCCGAATGAAGGGGATCTTCTCGATCATCGCGGCAAAGAGCGGAACCGTCTGTCCCGGGACCGCGTTGCCCGCGCTCTTGTCGCCGTTATTCAAGGGATCCTCCGTCAGCGACGAACGATCGATCCACGCCTCCATCTCCCTACGCAGGGTCGCGTCCTCGGGTACCAGTGAAGGGACATTCGCCGGTGCAAATCCCGCGACATAGCGAATCTGTTCGTGCGACTCGTAGATCGGGTGCCCGTTGTGAAGCAGAACCGGAACGGTCCCACCGGGATTCACCGCCAGAAATCGCGGCCGAATATTCTCGTAACAGCCCGTCTCGATCAGATCGATCGGGTGACTCTTATAGGGGATCTGGAGCTCCGCCAGGCACAGACGCGACTTCATGGAACACAGTGACAGCGCGTTGTGGTAGAGTTCGAAGGGCTCCTCGTGCGGAATCACCCGGTCCTGCTGGAAGCCGGCGGGGACGGGATGGGTCTTGCGCTTGCTCTTCTCGACCACGAACCAGGTGAAGGCCACGACGACGGCCAGAGCGAACAAAGACGGTATGGACATGAGCGCTTCCCCGTTCGGTGTGGGCGAGTTGGACGTACGGCGAGGTGAGTGCGGGCCTGTCCGATTCGCGGCAGGTCGCAAACCGACACACCTCCCGCCGCTTGAAATCTACGTCACCCACGGCATCGGCGCAGAGTCTCTGCTACCTCGATAATCGGAGGTCGGTGACGGATTCTTCCAGCAAACTCCACGCCGCCCCACGAGACCCGTCGAGCAGCCCCCTCGGAACGAAATCAGGAGTGTCCATTGTCCAACCCCATCTCCACTCTCCCCAATGCCAATGCCGATGCAAATGCCAACCCAAACAAGAACGAACCGGTACTCGAGGTCGATGAGTTCCTGGACGGCGATGATTCCGCCACGCCGCTCGAGATCGATCCGATTGAGCCGATCGAAGACGGCGTCGCCGACCGCGAACCCATCCCGAGCGGTGAGGAGTCGGCGAGTCACGAATCCGACCGTTCCACCGATTCCGTAGAGACTCCGAGCCGTGAAGCCAAGGGACGATCCGGCCGGATCGTGTTGATCCTGGGAGTGCTGCTGGTGGGTTCTTTGGCGATCAACCTGAAACAGTCGCGAGACATTGCCGCGCTCGATTCTGCGAACTCGGAATTCGCGCAGGCGCTCACCGCCGCGGTCGAAAGGATCGATGTCGAAACCGCTCGCGCGAATGGCGCCGAAGCCGCCCTGGCACGGGTCGACAGCGCCGTCGACGTCGTGAACGAGAGGATCCTCGGCCTGCAGGATGCCCTCGACGGACTTCGCGAAGCGACTGTTCGTTAAGCGTAGAAGCGGTACTCGCTCATGGGATGGGAGTCGACCTTCTCGATCGACAGGAAGGCGTTGCAGCTTTCCATCATGACCTCGAGGTGTTTGCGGTATTTCTCCTCGTCGCCCACGGCGTCGTAGAACGCCTGGGGATTCGCGAGCGCTTCGAGCGGGAAGCCTTCTTCGACGATACCGCCCCAGGGCGGTGCGCCCTCGGTGAGCGGTCGGACGACTTCATTCCGAACGTACGAGAACGTGCTCTGGGTATCGATGGCGACATCGCGATGAACACTTTCCCAGATTCTGACGAAGTCAGAATGCGAGACGCCTTCCTTGGGCTCGATACAGCCGACGAGGCTGAAGCCGGGCATCCGCTTTCCGATCCCACCCTCCGGCGTCTCGCTTCGAAGCGGATAGGACTCGACGACGAGGTATCCGGCCAGGCGCCCGCATGCGGCCGAGAGCACGTCTTCAGCCGGACCGCGATCCTGGCAACACTCGAGCCAGAAATTCACCAGGGCATCCGGTGCGAACGCACCCAGATGCAGATTTGCGCCCGCCGCGACGTCGCTGTCGATCACGCTGATCTTGAGTCGGGTCGCCCCGCTCTTCTCGAGTGCACCCGGAAGGCCAGCCAGCAATCGGTCGCGAAAGGCGTCCGCGCCGGATTCAGGGGCGTCGTTCCAAAGAAGGTAGGAGAGCTTTTCCATGGGCGAAGCGTATGGGAGTCGCCCGCGGAAGTCAGGCCGGGAGTCGGCCGAGCAGCGAGTGTGAACGCCGGCTGCCCAAGCAGGCCTGACCCCTCAGGCCGGGGCGGGAGCGCGCGGCTCCCGCCCCGAACCCGTCAGCTGATTTTTCTGGACAGAACGCTCGTACCCGATCCCGGGACGAAGAGTCCGCCTGACTTGCCGAGCCTTTCGAGGAAGCCGGAATCGCTGTTCGTCTGCTCCGACGCCTCTTCGAGCTGGGCCAGCGAGCTGCCGTAGGCAAGCCACGAGATCGTCCCGTACTGCCCGAAGTTCGAGCTGATGACGGCACCCGGTACGCCCGTGAGCTTCGACGTGAAATCGGCGAGCTCGATTGCCCAGGCCACGGCTGCGGCGGCCTGGCTGACGTCGAGCGTCGCGCTGACGATACTTGCCGCCGCGGGTGGGCCAACGATCGTGCCCGTCTCGTGGATGATCTGCCCAATTTGATCCTGCGGATTCCCGACGAATAAGTCCGCACCGGACTCCACCTTTTCCATGTATTCGTCGGATTGGAGCAGGCTGTCGCTCTCAGAGGTCGAAGCGGCGTAGGACTCCGTTCGGAACGCAAACGTCAGTGTTCCAAACGGAGCACCCGCCAGAACCTGGAAGAGCGACACTTGCAGTTTCGTTTTCTCGTTCACATAGCGAGTCATCTCGAGTGCCTGACTCGTGCCCGCGCGGACATGGGCGGGGTTCAACAAGACCTGTCGAGTAAAGAGATACATGGGGGGACCTCTGTCGGTTCGAGCGCGGGAGGCGCTCGAAGAGTTGAGCCACAAAGCTCCCATCGATTCGATCGGGAATCAACAATAACATGAACGCTGTTGTCACATTCCGACCGCAGATCCGAGATCCACGGTTCCGTTCGGACTGAGGTATTTCGTACAACGCCATTCATCGCGACCTGTGCGGGCTGGTCAACCGCGGCGACCAAGGGGACGAGGCTTAGAAGACACGATCGCGTGTAGAACGACCGCTGGCGTGCCTTCTCACAAGCAAACTTCAGATGAGGTGGCTAGTCTGCGCTCTTCATGAGGCGCAAAATCGCCTCGTCGATCGATCCGGTCAGCAGCTGCGCGGCGGCGATCGGAGGCCAATAGGAATCGGGCAAGCGTGTGATGCTGCTGGCATTGCGCTCGCCACCCACGAATGCCGTCCAGACGAGCTCGCCCGTGCGGGCATCGTAGAGCAACAGGTTGCCACGCGGCCGCTGCGCCTCGACCTCGGAGCGTACGAACAAGGGCAGGATGCCGAAGAGCGCGTACGTTCTGGTTCGCTGCGCCGCACCGCGAAACGAGAGGGAGAAGAGCACGTAGTCCGCCCCGAAACGCCCGAGCCATTCCGTCGGAAGCGTCGCAGACTCGATGCCGAGACCTCCCGTCGACCTCCGGAGCGTCACCCAGACTTTGGTCCCCATATCGACCCCCCCAATACTCTTTGACTTGAGGAGTGTTCGGCGTTCTGCGGCAGGCTGGTCGTTGATCGGCAATTCGCGGAGGATCCGCGCCCGAATGGTTTCGAAGGCCCGTCGATCCGCTTCGAGGACGCGACGGACCCGATCCACCGGGATGACATCGACCCCCGAAAGTTTGCTGCCCCAAATCGTGCGGGTCGCCCGCTCCCAGCCGGCCGCCGGGCCCCCCTCGCCACGGAACGCGATCGGCGGAAGCAGCGCAAGACTCCGGCCGACCAGATCGGGGCGACGATGCGGCACGCGGGCCGTCAGCGGTACGGTCGGGCTGGCACATGCACCCAGCAGCACGACCGCAGCGGTGCAGAGGAGCATGACCCTGAAATTGCCGAGTCTCGTGTCGCTCATCACGGCGCTCCCCAACCCATCTTCTTGAGTGCGGCCGAAAGCTGACGGCGTGAATAGGGTCTCTCGCTCGCCTTGCCCCGCGCGAGCAGATACGACTCGGAAACGATCTCCGCACGGTCGAGGTCCACGATCCGCATGATCCGCTCATCGTGGAGCACGCCGCTATCGCCCGACATCTGGACCGGGAAGTTGAGCCACACCCAGATGTAGGGAATCGGAATCACGATGATCACGTTCCAAAAAGACGAATGCGATAGCGGCACCACGCGGCGCCACCCCACCGCGGCGAAACGATGACCGAGGCGATCGCGCACTTCACGCAGCGCGGATGCACTCGCGGCCAACCCGTCGGGCTGCTGCAAGAGAAGCTCGAGAGTGGAGGCATCGAGCGGCGGCGACATCACCGGCCCCCCGAGTGCTTCGGCGAGCGCGGCACCCTCGCTGGCCGAAGCCCTGGGTCTGCCACCGTCTGGGCCTGATTCGACCAGCACACCCGCCGCGCCGATGTCGGGCCCGACCGAACCTGCCAGGCCGGCCGGAATCGGGGTCGCCGTTCGATAGCTCGTGCAACCCGCGAATAGCACGGCGAGCACCACGATCAGAAGGCGCGCTGCGACTGGCCACGGCGTCCGCGCTCCCCCGCCCTCTCGAAAAACGCTCGATGTCGAAACCCGAGGGAGCCACGACTTCGACGACGTTTCGTTCATGCGCATATTCGAAACCCTCGAGCCCCTTTGCGATGCGACGTTTCCGAGTTCAGGGAACTCCCGATCGGAGTCCACCCCAGCATATCCCGACCCGATCCCCTTCGCAGAAGTAAACGACGCCCCGAGCCCATGTCCATTACTGTTGGGCAAGACACCCTTTCGGGGGGCGCCTCCGTGAGCATCATGTTAGCCTGCGCCTAAACAGGAGAGACCCCATGAAGTTGAAGAACAGCCTGACGTTCCTTGCGGGTTTCGCAGCTTGCGCGGCGCTGCTCGTGCTTGTGGCGGCGACCTGGTCACCCACCAAGGGCGTCCCCGAATCCGAGCTGGGCGTGTACTACCCCGGCAGCGAGGATCTCAAGCCGGACGAGATGCGGATCGTTGCCCTGGGTACCGGCATGCCGAGTGCTCGGCCCAAGCAGGCGGCGGCCTGCTGGCTCGTCGAGTTGGGCAACGGCGACAAGTTCCTCTTCGACCTCGGGAGCGGCTGCCACGAACGGCTCGCGGCCCAGAAAATCCCCTACGACTTTCTGGACAAGGTCTTCCTCGGGCATCTGCACGTCGATCACATGGGCGACCTACCGACATTCTGGCTCGGCGGCACGGTCATGAACCGCCTCACCCCGCTTCGCGTCTGGGGTCCGAGCGGCGGTACGCCGGAGTACGGTACGGCACCCGACACGCGCTCGACCTGATGAAGCAGATGTACGTCTGGGACATCGGAACTCGCTCCGGCGTGATCGACTTCCGCGGCGGCGAATTGGAGGTCCACGAGTTCCCCTTCGACGGCGTGAACGAGGTGATCTACGAAGAGAACGGCGTCGTCATCCGCAGCATCCCGGCGGTCCACGGCCTGGATGGCGCGGTCAGCTTCATTCTCGAATGGAACGGGCTCAAGTTCGTCTATGGAAGCGACACGATTCCCAACAAATGGTACGTCGAGCACGCCAAGGGTGCGGATGTCGCCGTCCACGAGTGTTTTCTCCCGCCCACCCTGCTCGTGACGAAGCAGGGATTCAACCCGATGGAGGCGTTGATGGTCGGCACGCAGGGCCACACCTCGCCGGAGCAGTTCGGCAAGGTGATGTCGCTCGTGAAGCCGCGTCTCGCCATCGGCTACCACTTCTACAACGACTTCGACACCGAGCCCGAGGTCCGCAAACGGGCCCGCAAGACCTACGACGGGCCGCTCGATCTCGCGTTGGACTATATGGTCTGGAACGTCACCAAAGATGAGATCCGGGTGCGGATGTCCGCCATCGACGAGGAGGTCTGGCCGAGCCCGGCACTCAAGAAGAAGATCGCGCCGGACATCTCAAAGTCGATCGCGTTTTCGAAGTTCACGGTTTCCGGCGTGATCCCCATGCCCGAAGTCGTGGGACCGATCTTCGACGAGATCAATGAGAAGTACGGAACCCACATCGAGCCGCTATTCAAATAGCGGCAGGGCGTCGTGCCATATGCGCTAGGATCTGGGACTGTGCTTTCACGCGTGACGTAGGTGCTTCTACAAAATATCCCTCGGCGCACCCGGCAAGCTTTCAGCAGATTTCTCATACCGCACACGCAGCACAAAAGCGATCGCAGCCAACGCGAACAGAAGGTGTACGAAACATGAGCATACGCGTGATCACGGCGTTCTTCTCTGGAGTGGCCATTACTGTGGGCGCACTGGTTCTCATCGGCGCGGGGGGTACGGTGAAGTCACCCACCGGTACGGCACCCGACCGTTACGCCTACTACCCCGGCACCGAAGAGCTGGCCAAGGACGAGATCCGGCTGATCGCCTGCGGAACGGGACTCCCCGCCGCCCGGCGCGATCAGGCCGCCACCTGCTTTCTGGCCGAACTTGGTAACGGTGACAAATTCCTCTTCGATATCGGCACGGGCTCGATGGCCAATGTCGCGGCCCTGATGATCCCCTACGACTTTCTCGACAAGGTGTTTCTGACTCATCTGCACACCGATCACTGGGGTGATCTGGCGACGCTCTGGGCCGGTGGCTGGACGGCAGGAAGAACCAAGCCGCTGAGGATATGGGGGCCCAAGGGGGCAACGCCCGACATGGGTACCGCCTACGCGATCGAGCACTTCCTCGAGGCCTACAACTGGGACGCAAAGACGCGGAACTTCATCCTCAGCCCCGAGCCGGGCAAGATCAGCGTGACCGAGTTCGATTACAAGGCTGTGAATGCCGTCGTCTTTCAGGAGAACGGCGCGACCATTCGTTCCGTGCCGGCGATTCACGCGGGCGACGGTCCGGTGAGTTTCATCCTCGAGTACGCGGGGCTCAAGGTGGTGATCGGCGGAGACACGTTTCCCAACAAGTGGTACATCGAGCACGCCGCCAACGCCGATCTCGCGATTCACGAAACCTTCCTGACCCCAGCGGATCTCGTGCGACTCTACGGCCAGTCGCCGGCACAGGCGCTCGGCGTGGGGACGCAGATTCACACCTCACCACAGGCCTTCGGCAAGGTCATGAGCACGATCAAGCCACGCCACGCCGTGGGCTATCACTTCTTCAATGAGCAGGCCACGCATGATGACGTTCTCCGGGGCGTCCTGCAGACCTATACGGGCCCGCTGTCCCTTGCGGTCGACAACATGGTCTGGAACATCACCAAGGAGAAGATCACCGAGCGGATGATCGTGTCGCCGGATCAGGCGTGGGCGGTCAACGGGCCCAATCGACCTCCGAAGCCTCCGGCACGAGGCACGGTGCCCGACCCGATCTCCGACTTCATCAAGGCCGGCAGGTGGAAGCCGGCCGAAATGGCCCAGGCTGCGATGATCGACGAGTTCAAGAAGGAACACGATCTCAAATAACGTCCAGGTCGACTCGTCGCGACACCTGGGGGCAGATCACTCATTCTCCGAGTTGGAATTGGATCACGCTACTCTGCAGCCAACTACGAGAAGATCAAGCACTCGAGCGTAGAATGAGGCATCCAAGGGGCTACCCCCTCGGTCCGGGAACGAAGCCGCCCGATCTGCGACAGTCTGCGGGTATGGCCCGAGAAGGATAATCTTCCGATGATTTTCCCGAGAATCCATGCAGACGAACAGGGCGAGACCCATTTCGGCGTTCAGGAAATCCCGGATGTCGAAGTTCCCTTCGGTCCTCCTCCCAATCCAGTGGGTGCCAAGGCCAATTTCGGAACAGTCGAGAGCATGTTTTTATTCTCCGTTCCGGCCGGGACGGAGGTTCCCGCGCACAACGCGCCCCAGCCCTACATCGCGATCGTCCTGTCCGGTGAAGCCGAGGTCGTGGCCAGCAACGGCGACACGAAATGCTTTCGCCCTGGGGAGCTGCTGTTCTGTGACGACCTCACAGGCAAGGGGCATGTGACCCGCGCCCTCTCGGACGCCGTCGTCGCGTTCATCAATCGCGCAGACTCTTGAGGGCTGCCTCTGCCGCCTTGAAGGCTGGCTAGATCGGCGGCAACCGGAACTCGAGCATACAGGGGGTCTCTCTCATGAAGATGGAGCAGGTCAGCAACCACTGTTACGCCGTACTCAACGAGAAGAATCGCGTCTGCGATGCCAACTCCGGACTCGTCAACCTCGGTGGTGGCATGGTGGTCGATACCCAGTCCGACCTCGCGCACGCCCGGCAGATGATCGAACTCTTCGGCAGGGTCTGGCCCGCGATGCCCGGGCGTGTGGTCAATACCCACGAAGATTCGGATCACGTCTTCGGAAACCAGCTCTTCGAGGGCAGCGAGATCATCGGCCACCGCAGCCTTCCCGATCGCATGAAGCAGGTCGCGGAACCCGCGGAGATCCAGAAGCTCATCCGTCTGGCGGGCGGCACGCTAACCGGCGCTCTCCTCAAGTTGATCCATCCGGGCGTCGTCTCGGCGGCGAGGCAGCTGAAGGAGGACTACGACTTCAGCGGGGTCGTCCTGGTTCCGCCGACGACGTTATTCGACGATCGCCTGACGGTCGAACTCGGCGACCTGGAGGTGCATCTCATCCATGTCGGTCCATGCCATCAAGTGGGCGACACTCTTGTCTGGGTGCCCAAGGAGCGCGTGCTCTTCGGCGGCGACGTGATCTTCCGCCTCTGCACGCCGATGGGCTGGGTCGGAACGTTCGAGAAATGGTGCGAGACCCTCGACTTCATCAGCGATGAGCTCAGACCGGAGGTCATCGTACCGGGACACGGACCGGTGTGTGGCGTCGAAGGTGCCAGGGACATGAAGGCCTACCTGCAATACGTTCGGCAGGAGTCGCGCGAGTTCTTCGACGCAGGTACCACCGCCCGTGAAGCAGCACGGAAAATCGACTTCGGCCCCTACTCGGAATGGGTCAGCCCGGAGCGCGTCTACCTGAATATCGAGCGCGCCTATCGAGAGTTCCGGGGCGAACCTCCGGACAAGCCCTGGGATCAAGCGAAAACCTTCGACGAAATCTATGGCGTCGCACGAAAGCAGGGGCTCGCCCCCACCTTCTGAGAGCGCCGGACTCACGCTACGAGGTTCGAATGAGTCGCAGGACTGCGGCCGGCTGCCCGCGTCATGCCGTACCCGGAGCGCTCATATGATGGTGTTCAGCGCGATGGAATCTCGCCCGCCACCTCGATTTGACGCTCGATTGCTTCTTCTGGGTAGATATCTCGACACGCTCCTTGGGGTCATGGACCCCGGAATGTGTCTCTTAGATTAGAGGGCTCTCGAGTCCGAATCCTGCTGACGGGTTACACAAGAAGGGAAGCGACTCACGCCTGCTCTTGGTACCCCCGCTAAAATCCCCTTGAGACGGGCCGCGCAGGTTATGGGCGTATCCGTTGGACGGCAGGCGCCGGCCGGCTAGCTTGCAGCCCTCCACTTGAGACCGGGGCGCTTCTTTGTCTTTGCGCATTCGCGAAGGTAGAGGTTGATGAGCGTCTGATATGGGATCTCGGTGTCTGCCGCGAGATCCTTAAAGTAGTCAAGAGTCGTCTCGTCAAGGCGAATCGTGATCTGCTTCTTCAGCCGCTTCGCATACGGATTCTGCTTTCCCTTCGAAAAATCGTAACGATCTCTCATTTTCGCCACCTCTTGTCGTAGTCGCGACGCTCCTCGCGATGCGCCTTCCGTGCTGAAATGATTCGAATGACCGAGTCTTCCTCGCGATAGCAATGGCAGACGACGAGCATCTTCAGCCCCGCACTCAGTCCAAGTAAGACAAACCGATCTTCGTCATCCTCGTCTGGATCCTCGGCAAGAATCGCCCGATCGTCGTAGAAGACAGTCTCGGCCTCCTCAAAGGACACGCCGTGCTTGCGGCGGTTGCCGGCGTTCTTTCTCTGATCCCATTCGAATCTCAGGTCCGGCATGAATTGGTAGTGTAACTACGATGTAGGGCTACGCAAGCCCGCCGTATAATCAGCCCCTGAACCTGACAGGACTCTGGCGAACAGCAAGAAAGGGATGACCCGAGCTCGATTCAAACCCGCGCCGTTTGCCTCCGATGCGAAGAAACCTTCAGCGCTCGTCTCCTCCTCGTATCAAACAGCGTCATCATCAATAGGATCGAAGCGATCGCCTGCGGACTGACCGCACTCGGCTCCGGTAGCAGGATGGTCCCCTTCCTGAGGTGACCGCGGTGTTCGAACAGGGTGTCGATCTGCTCTCCGCTGACAAGAGTCCCAGTCAATCGTCCAACTGCCACGGGCACGACGCCGTATGCCACAGGAACCCCATCCACCGCGAAGTCCCCTCCCCTGAGCGTGATCAATGCGTCAGCGCCATGAGCGAGAAGCGGCCCCTCGATGACGCCCCCATCGATTTCGAATCGCACGCTATCCCTTGCTTCGACAGCACCACGGATCAGGCCACCCCGAATAGAGGCCCGGACCGTACCCTTCGCACGAACACCGCCTGTCACTTCGCCGCCCGATATGTCAAGGCTCCCGGTGGGCCCACTCGGCACAGAGCCCTCTAGGACCCCCTCTCGTATCCGGATATCGACGTTGTTGCCTCCTCTGAGACTGCCTACGTAGCCTCCGTCGAGCAGGAAGTGTCCGGGGCCTCGAACAGAAACATACTGCACGCGGCCCCCGAGCACGTCGACAGAACCCCCGTCCAGTGTGAAGACCTCCCCGACCGATGCGCCAGAACCAATTACCGCAATCGACTCGTCGAATAACTGGATCTCGGTCGCACGAAGCCAGCCGAGCCTGACCACTGCGCGATCGGAAGCGGTGACACGCAGAATCGCGTCGCTCGACCCCACCCCCTTCAAAGACAATCGGCCATCGCCGGCAGCCTCCACGTATTGAGGCAAGGAAGAGGAGGCCAAGTCGACTCTGGCGTTTCCCGCCACATCGAGACTGAAGCCTATCGACCCACCCTTCGCAGCGACCTTGGCACCACCGCGCGCGACGAGATCACCCGCCACGGACGAGTTCTTGAGTTTAACCGTGGACTTTCCAAAGACGACCAGGCTGCCTTCGATCTGCGAGTTCCAGATCTTGCCACGGGCGTCGCCGTCGTACTCGAGATATCGCACGCGCGTCGCGTCGACATCGACCGACGCGGTACCGCGTACGACGACCTCGCCCTGCGGTGTGGAGAGCTTGACTCGCCCGGCGTCGTAGAGATCGAAAGTGGGTGCAGCCTGAATCAGTTGGACGTTCTCGCCTGGGGTCACCCAATGGTCGACGAATCGTTCGCCCCCCGCGAGACGACCCGAGAGATCTCCATAGGTGTCGGAGAGCGATCCAAAGGGAACAGGCTCGCCGTCGAGAGTGAATTCCTCCCCGTACAGCTCCACGACACCCGAGCCGAATGTCTGGAAATGGGGGAGGTACGACCTTCCGCCGTATCCCAGGAGACTCCCTCCATTGATCGTCACGCGGCCCCGATTTCCGGCCCATCGCGGACCGTTGACGATTCCACGCTCGACCGTGACAACGCCATCGCCGCCGGCCTGAAGCCCCCAGACCGTCCCTCCCTCGACGAGAACCTCTGAACTCTCTCCAACAGCGGCCGCGAATTGTTCGACGCGCCCGCCCGACAGAACGAGAGTACTTCCACGGTAGGCAGCCACGCCGCCCCGAATGAAGCCCCCAGAAATCCATCCGCTGACACCCGCTCCGGAGACGGTGACGCCCGGACGATCTCGAAGGACGGCGTCCTCGGCGGCGCCAACCTGGCCTCCGGTCTGTATGTAGGTGCCGGCATCGCAGACAAGCACCCAGCCATCGACCAGACCGGCCTGAACCTCGAACTCGGCCGAATCGTAGACTTGGACTGTGGGACCTGTTATCTCTTCTAGCTGGATACACTCCTCTTCGCTCGATGCTTGGCGGAAGAATCCTCCAACGGTTCCGCCGGCGAGCGTGAGACGCGAATCGCCATGGAGCCGAATGACGGGATTGACATCTCCTCCGATGATCAAGGCCGTGCTGGAGTCATGGAACTCGACAGGGACCAACGTCGGATAGGCCCCAGGCGGAGAATCGACGCCAATCAATCCCTCCGTCATTTCGAGTCTCGCTGTGTGATTCAACTCGAGTTCATTCACGATTCCGCCGTCGATCTCGAAACGGGATCCGTCCCAAACCTCGACTCGGGCCGCGACCCCGCCTACCACAATCTGAACCGTTGTCGGACCGAGCCCCTCGCATGGAAGATCGGGCGGAACGACCATCGCACAATCTTGATTGTGGATCTCAACGAAACTTGGTCCGTCGCTCGCCTCGATCACGTTCAAAGGCGTCGGCGGTTCGAGCCCATTGTCGATCACCTGCGCTGGGGCGACGCTGGAAGTGGTGATCACAAGACTCGCAACCGCCAGAAGAAGAGCGGATCGCTCATTCGAGACCGTCATTAATCTACTTCCTTCAGTCACGCGGGGAATGGCACGTCTTGCCGCTGGAACCCGTGGTTCATTGCGAATATCAAGCACGTTCATTCCGCTGCGGCACAGCGCCGTACGCCGGTTAACGCCGATCCTGAATGCGGCAGAATGCGATTATTAGCTATCACTATTCTCGTCGCAATCGCCTGCGCGAAACCCGAGTTGCCAACCTACCCGTCGCCGA